>OLPQ01001809.1_pt1 | contig 14069 bp, 9 predicted proteins | sample 1672451 | NCBI WGS metagenome assembly OLPQ01 (sample SAMEA3136687, study PRJEB25190) | human gut metagenome | biome: human gut; feature: human-associated habitat; material: faeces | place: Austria | collected 2013
ATACTATCTCTTGAAAATACAGCATTTGTCTCCACTACTGCAGATGCTGGAAGATTTGGAATCTGACCTGCAGTATTTGGAATATTGACATTGCTGATCATGCGTGTCAGTCCGCACAGTGCCTTGATTAATAAAATACCTTCCTCGCCTGATGGAATTAATTCAACCTTTTCCTCACCAGATACAAGCTTTTTACTTTTTTCAAGACGCTTCTTTAAATCTTCTTTTCTCCATGCAACAGTTGTCAAACCAAACTTCCATGAAGCGACAGTTTCTGGATCTTTTAAATAAATCGGAGGCATAAACTCTGCCAGATGACGATCTCCTGCTGCTGCAATCCAGCCATACTTCTTGAACAAATCAAATTTTACGCGATGTGCACAGGAAAATGTTGAGTTCATCCAATTTTTATCTTTCTCCTCAAAACCTTCCTCAAAGTGCTTTTCTATAAAGCTGCGATATACTGGGAACAAATCAATTCCTTTATAGGATGCACTATCAAACCATGTAAAATGATTAAGACCAAGTACATTTACTATAATTTCATCTCGTTTGATATCAGCAATGCCAAGCTCACGCTCTGCAATTTGTGCCAGAAGTTTTTGTGTTCCAAATACTTCATGGCAGCAACCAAATGCTTTGATCTGCGGAAATACGTGGTATAATGTCTTTACACATAATGACATCGGGTTAGTATAATTGATAACCCATGCCTGTGGCGCATAATCGCGAATTGCCTCTGCGATTGTAACAAACATAGGTATTGTTCGCAGCGCACGTACCATTCCGCCAGGACCTGCTGTATCACCGACAGACTGATAGATACCATATTTTTCTGGCTCATGCACATCAGACTCCATCTCATCAAATGTACCTGGAAGAATTGAAATCACAACAAAATCACTGCCTGTCAGTGCCTCTTTTAGTGTATCCGCCACAATATACTTCCACTTGCCTACTGCCTCTTCTCTTTCGGATATGCCATTTCCGATAATCTCATTTGCCTTTGCCGCTTCCTTGTCAATGTCGTATAAAACGATTGTACCGCCAAGTGCTGGTTCTAATGCCAAATCGCGCATAAATGTCCATGCCCATCCTCGTGAGCCGCCTCCAATATAGGCGATACGCAGATCCTTTACTGCATTATCCTTGTAAGTCATAGTTTTCCTTCCTTTCTGTCATCATTTTCTTTCTAATATGAATACAATACGGTGCCTGCCAGCAAAGCATAGCTATCCATCCTGCAATACACGCAAATCCGACACCTACTAGTCCGATTCGCGGTACAAGTAAAAATGTAAAAATGACGCGAAATGTAATCTGGGTGAGCGTTCCATAAAGCGTCATCTTCATTTTTCCGACACCGCGCAAAAATCCCTGATGGGCGTTTGTAACACCTGGCAGCCAATAGAAAAATGCCATTACTGCAAAGTAGCGGCTTCCCTCTGAAAGCATCTGTTTGGAATCACCGAACAATCCAATCAGCTGCTTGTCAAATAAAAGAAGCACTGCACATATAAATACAGCATAACAAATCTCTAGCATAATACCGCTTCGAAAACCATCCTTAATTCGCTTTGGCTTTTTTGCACCATCATTTTGTGCTGTAAATGTCATCATTGCATTTGAAATACTTCTTCCTGGTACAAGTGCAAAATCTTCTATCTTGCCGACTGCATTAAATGCTGCCATTGCACCAACACCAAGCGTATTGATTGCACCCTGAATCAAAAGCTTTCCAAGCGGCTGACTGCACTGCTGAAGTGACGACATACCACCGTACTGTACTGTCATCCATATCAATCGCTTGTCTAACTGAAAATGCTCTTTCTTTAGATGAAGCATTGGTACGCGAAAATAAACATAAATTACACAAAGCACTGCTGACACTGCCTCTGCAATCACTGTTGCCAAACCGGCACCAGCTACACCCATATGAAGCCCTGCTACAAACAGCACATCTAAAGCTCCGTTTAAGACAGAGGACAGTACCAGAAAATAAACTGGTGTTTTTGCATCTCCGACACTTCGAAGCGATGCCGCATAAATATTATAAAGACAAGTAAATGGCATTCCAATAAAGATAATATGAAGATAACTTTCTGCAAGCGGTAATATATCAGTCGGAGTCTGCATCAGCTTTAATATTCCTTCGGAAGCAATCAGACCTCCCACAAGGATAACTGCTGACATCCCCATCACAAGAAGAAGTGTCATTCCTACCTCGTGCTTTAATTCTTCCGTTTTTCCTGCACCAAAGCAATTACTCATAATTACGGATGCACCAATACATAGTCCTGTGACACCAAGAATCAGTAAATTCATGACTGGGTCTGAGGTGCCTACCGCCGCAAGAGCATCCTGCCCGGCAAACTGTCCCACCACAATCGAATCTACCATGTTGTATGTCAGCTGAAATAAATTTCCCCATATCAGCGGTATTGCAAATGCAATTAGCTGCTTCCATATTGTTCCTTTTGTCAAATCCTTAGTTGTTGTTTTCATTGATTTCTCCACCTACTGTAAAACCCGCTCAAATCGTTCAATCTTACAGCTATGCTCTTTTGTTTTTTTATCATAATTTATACCGATCAAAAGAATCTGCCCAGTATATTGCAAAAGTGACTGCGGATATTGTTTTTCCTTTATCTGTTCCAGTGCCTTTTCTGCAAGCTTTTCTAAATCGTCTTTTTCATCTTTGGTATACTTGAATTCCAAAATTAAATTTGGATATCTGTCATGTTTTGCATAAAGACAGATATCACTTCTGCCTTCTCCGGTTTCCCGATTGCTTTTGATATCATAATCCTTTCTAAGAAATGCACACATTCCAAGCGTCATCATATGGTAACTATTCTCATCTTTCAGATCATGATAAGATGGCAATTCCAAAAGAACTCTCTGATACTCTTCTGCAAAACGTTCCATATCCTTTCTTTTAAGAGCATTTAACATCTTTTCCATATGTCTCTCATCGATTTTCAGATGACATGCTGTTAATTCTTTGAACACTTTCCACACTTCCAGATTAGGAACCCGAAGTCGGTAATAGTCCTCTTCGATTTCTTTTGTAATTGTTACAATTCCGGCATTTACAAGAAGTCCCCATAGATTTGCTTCGTCCATTTTTTCATAATAAGCCATTGAAAAATCTACTGTCACTTCTACTTCGCCTTCTGTGATCAAGGCCTCATATTCTTTTTCAAAAGACCTTCCCTGTACTTCAAGCGCATTACGTAAAATACTGTTTTCGCTTGTATTAACCCAATAAGAATCCATCCTTCTTCTTGCCGCATAACACGATATTGACCATGGATTATATACATCTGTACTGCCAAAATGATATCCATCGTACATCGTTTTCAGTTCATCTGAAAATTCTGCTTTACAATAAGCAAGCAGCTCTTTTACTTCTTGCTCTGTAAAACCAAAACAGTCATCATAATCTTCGTCCTGCACTGTGCAGACAACTAAATTATTGAGACCCGAAAATATATTTTCCTTCGCAATTCTCTGAATTCCTGTCAGAATTGCCTTTTGAAGATAATCGTTGCCTTTCAGAGACGTTGCCAGAAAACGATTCAACATGGCTCTTACTTCATCATAATATCCTTCTGAATTTGCAGACATAAACGGAGTATCATATTCATCTAACAGCAAAAATACTTTTACTCCATAATACGTACTCAGTGCCTGACAAAGAACAGCAATTGAACGAATCACATGATTTTCTATTTCTTTTCCGATGCTTTCCTGACATAAACTATTATAAATCATATTGAATTCTTTCACCTGGAATTCTGACAGTCTTCCATCATTAACCATCTGATAAAAGCGCTCATACTCCGCACGTACAGTATCTTTCAATGCATAACACAAAGATTCTGCATCCCCCGCTTTCACGTTAAGGAAAGACAAAAATACAACAGGATATCGATTGAGCTCCTTGTAGTGGACAGATTTTGTAATCTTTGTTCCACAAAATAAATCGGAGGAATCTTTTGTGCAGTCAAGAAATTCTGCCAACATTGACATATTCAGTGTCTTACCGAACCTTCTCGGTCTTGTAATTAATGTAATCTGATACCAGGATTCTAAAAACTGTTCAATAAACTGTGTTTTGTCCACATAATAGGCTTGTTTTTCACGCAAATCGCGAAAGTCCTGTACTCCTATTGCAAGTTTAGGTTTTTCCTCTTGTATCCCAGATACATTGTACAGAATGCTGTCTTCCTTTACCGCGTCACAACTTGCAACATAAGTTGGTTTTCTTCCAAATAATTCATCTAAGGAACAGGCTAACACCTCACTTATTCGTTCCAGTACTTCAAAGTCCGGTGTCCGGTTTCCATTCTCATAATTGGTATAAGTCGATCTGGAAATTCCCAGCTTTTCTGCCATCTGTGCCTGAGTGTAGCCTCTGAATTTACGTAATTTCGTCAAATACTCGTTAAATTTTGTTTTCACAGAATCACCGCTTTTTTTCTTTTAGTATACGCTTTTATGTTTCATTTTGCAACATTCTTTTTTATTTATATACAAAAAAGGACAGAAAGGTTTCGTTTTGTTAACCTTTCTGTCCTTTTTAAATAGTTGCTATCTTATTTTCCTTACAACATAGCTCCGAAATCTGTTACGATTGCCTGTCCTGTAATCGCCTTTGATTCATCGCTTGCAAAGAAAAGGATTACATTTGCTACATCTTCTGCTGTACAAGATGGTGTTCTAAGATTACTGTGTGTTGACATTGCACCGATCATATCCGGGTCTAGTGCTGCCGGATTTGTTCCTGATGTCATTGGTGTAATGATATTTCCCGGGCAGATTGCATTACAACGGATGCCTGTTGCCTGGAAACGAAGTGCTGTATGCTTTGTCACACCTACGATTGCTGCTTTAGACGCTACATAAGCAGCTCCGCCACATCCTTTCACTCCTGCAATAGAAGCAACATTCACGATAGATGCTCCTGCCTGCATCTTCTGTGCTGCGGCACGCATGCAGCGCATAGTTCCTTTTTCGTTCGTCTCTACGATACGATCAAGATCTTCGTCTGAGAATCGATCGATTGGTTTCAGTCCTTCCTCAAGAATACCTGCATTATTCACAAGAATATCTACCTTGCCATATTTCTCGAGCACGAGATCCATCAGTCTCTCCGGATCTCCTTTCTTTGAGATATCCGTTGAGACAGCATAAACTTCTCCGCCTGCTGCCTTAATCTCTTCTGCTACTTTCGCCAATGCAGCCTCTCTTCTCGCTGTGATAACAACAGTTGCGCCTTCTTTGGCGAACACCTTTGCTGTTGCTTCTCCAACTCCTGAGTTACCTCCTGTAATAATAGCCACTTTACCTTTCAAACGATCCATTTCAAAGATCCTCCTTTGTTGTTATAGGTAAAATTATACAATTTTTCTTTCCGTTTTTCAATCTATTTATCTATATTTTACACTTTATATTTCATCCAGACAAAATCATACCCCTTCAAAACTGGATCTTTCACTTCTACAATTTCACCATTCACCAGATTTCTGAAAATGCCTTCTTCCTGCATCCACGCAGTCTGTTCACTTTCGCTGAAATTAAACAGTGCAATAAATCGTTCTCCCTTATACTCTCTGAGGATTCCTAAAATACTGTCATTATGAACATCATATGTATATACTTCTGCTTCCTGGGAAAAGACATTTTCCTGTCTTCGGATCTGTTCCAATCGGTTCAACATCTGGAACAATTGTCCCTGTACAGTAGAAAGATCTTTTCTCTTATCCGCGAGTTCCCACAGGAATGCTCCTCTGTGGAGATAACGTGAATCAGATGCTTTTTCAGCATCATCTTTATAACTATAATCATTTACCTGTCCTAACTCATCACCACTGTAAAGCATCGGAATTCCCGACTGTGTCAACATGTAAGCGTGGAGCATGAGATCTTCTTGAATTGCCGTCTGCATTTTTTCTGCATTTCCTTCAAATCCCGCTGCTTCAATTCCGCACATGGATGCTGTTGTTCCACAAAATCGTGCATCTTGAGTTACAGGATCATCGTTATATAACTCTCCACGGCTGATGCTGTCTGCTATCTTTCCGGTAAAATAATCATTCAGATAACGCTTATGAGAAGGCTCTTCCATCCCCCATTGTTTCATTGTATCAAAATCAAGCCCCCACCCGATATCATCGTGACAACGAAGGTAATTCAAAAATGTATATTGCTTTGGCAGACGACTAACTATATCCATCTGTTTCTTCAAAAGCCGGATGTCTCTTGTCGCAATACTATTCCAGGTCGTCGCCATTGTTGTCACATTATAGAGCATATGACATTCCGGTTTTTCAACTGTACCAAAGTACGGCACCACCTTTTCCGGCTCCATAACCACTTCGCCAAGAAGTATCACGCTCGGACAGACAATTTCTGCAATCATACGCATCATTCTGACAATCGTATGTACTTCTTTCAAATTCCTGCAGCTTGTTCCTAACTCTTTCCAGATGTAAGGAACTGCATCGATACGGATAATATCCATTCCCTGATTCGCAAGAAAAAGAAAGTTATACATCATTTCATTAAATACTCTTGGATTACGGTAATTTAAATCCCACTGATATGGATAAAACGTCGTAAGCACATAATGCCCGATTTCCGGAAGCCATGTGAAATTTCCCGGTGCAGTTGTAGGAAATACCTGTGGAACAGTTTCTTCGTATCTCGCCGGAATATCACCGTTATCATAGAAGAAATAACGGCTCATGTATTCTCCTTCGCCTGCTCGTGCACGTTTTGCCCACTCATGTTCCTCAGAAGTATGATTCATCACGAAATCCATGCATACATTCATACCATTTTCATGACATTTTTCTGTCAATCTGGCAAGATCTTTCATTGTACCGAGATCTGGTCTTACTTTCCGAAAATCTGCCACTGCATATCCACCGTCTGATTTTCCTTTCGGAGTATCCAGAAAAGGCATAAGATGAAGACAATTTACATTACACTCTTTCAGATAAGCTAACTTTTTTTCTACACCTTTCAGATTACCGGCAAAGTTGTCAATGTACAACATCATGCCAAGCATTTCTTTTTCCTTAAACCAGTCAGGATTCTTTTCTTTCTTAATATCTCTTTTTTTCAACTCTGTGCTACGCTTCAAGTAGTAATCATACATCTGCTCACAAAGTTCTGCATACATTGCATCATTTCCATACAACTCCATGTAAAGCCAGCGTAATTCATCCTGATGTTTTTCCATACGCTGTGCAAAGATTTTTTCTGTATTATTCACATTCTTCACCATTTTCTGTTCCATCGTCAACCAATTTATTTTACTCTTTCACAAAACAATACTGATATGCCTGATATTCGCCCGGCTCTATCGGAAGCGGCATGCCGCCATACATAAGTGCAGCTCCGGTGTATCTTTTTCCACTCTTTTCTTCTCGATATACAGCTGTTTCTTCAAGCCCTTGAAGTTTTACATAATTTACTGTCATATTTCCATGAATCACCTGCATAACTATATTTAAAAGAACTTTACTTTGTTCTTTCTCATCTGTATGCACAAACTCCCATGCGCAGATTTCTTCTGTTGTCGGATCTGAGAGACGATAGTACAATCCGTTCTGAATGATCGGCGCATAGCTCTTATATTCTGCGATTTGCTCTCTGATCTCCTGCTTTTCTTCTTCAGAAAGTTTCATAAGATTCAGCTCATACCCAAAAGTTCCGGACATTGCAACAACACCTCTTGTATGAAGTGGGGTCTTTCTTCCCGTCTGATGATTCGGCACTGCTGACACGTGAGAACCTACTACCGATACCGGATAACCGAAAGATGTTCCATACTGGATCCGTAATCTGTCAATTGCATCCGTATTATCACTACACCAGATCTGCGGAGTGTAATACATCATACCGGCATCAAATCTTCCACCTCCACCGCTGCAGCCTTCGATCAGCAGATTCGGATATCTCTGCACAAGACGTTCCAGAAAATCATATAGTCCCAATACATAATCATGTAACACTCTTCCCTGATCTCTTGTTACAGAAGAATAAACATCCATCAGGCTTCGGTTCATATCCCATTTTACATATTCGATATTACCCTGATCCAACACCTTACAAATCTGATCATAAATTTCATCTACAACTTCTTTTCTTGAAAAATCCAATACAAGCTGATTTCTGCTTCTGACCGGATTTCTACCCGGAACCGTCAATGCCCAATCTGGGTGTTTCCGATAAAGATCACTGTCTTCTGAAACCATTTCCGGCTCGATCCAGATACCAAACTTCACACCCAGATCATTAATTTTCTTGATCAGATTTCCAAGTGTGCCACCAAGTTTCTTCTCATTCACAAACCAGTCACCCAGTCCGCTATTATCATCATCACGTTTTCCAAACCAACCATCATCCATAACAAGCATGTCAATATCGACTTCCTTCGCCGCTTTGGCAAGCTCATAGATTGTATCTCCGGTAAAATCGAAATAAGCTGCTTCCCAGCTATTGATCAAGATTGGACGAATTTCTTCTTTATATTTGCCTCTGCAGATATGTTGTCTGATACAATGATGCAGATTCTGAGACAAGCGATTCATTCCTTCTGAGGAATAGGATAAAATCACTTCCGGAGCCTGGAACATTTCTCCTGCTTCCAACGGATAACGAAAAGCTTCTTCCTGAAGTCCTAGCATCATTCTTGTCTGGTTTAACTGATCTTTCAACACTTCTCCCTGGAAACATCCACTGTATACAAAGGACATTGCATAACAATTTCCTTTGTCTTCTGTCGTTTCTTTTTCTGCAAGGATCATCATCGGATTGTACTGATGACTGGAGGTTCCTCTGACACTTCCGATTTTCTGTGTTCCATGCACAACCGGAACTCTCTGAACATTTCGCTCCATCGCATGTCTACCATAAAATGTTAGAAACTCATAATCTCCGTAAAGGAAATCCAGACTTGCTGACTCAATTTTGTTTAAATAGATTTTGCCACTGCTTTCATTTTTCACACTTACACTTCTTGTAATAATATCCTGTGCGGAAAGCACTCCATAAAGAAGCACCACCTTAACTCCTGTCACTGGATCTTCCATTAAGATTTCCAGTGTCTGTGCTTCCTTATCACTTGCATAAACTGCCGGAAGTCCTTGCAGATTATATTTTCCATCAAAGATTTTATGACTCTTGTAACGAAGGTCGCAACTCATACTTCCATCTGCATTTTCTACTGCAAATGCTGTACTTCTGAAATCCCCGTTCCCGTAACAAGGAAATTCCTGTGGAAGTGTATCCATTGAATACGTACGATCTTCTCCTGCATCATATGGATTTCCCGAAAACCCCCTGTCATAATATGTCAGAAGATAGTCCATACATCCATCGGTTTTCTTCCCGTAATATAGATGTAACAAAAATCCATAGCGATCCACCTGCATCTGATATGTTGTATTTTTTGTCTGTAAAGTAAATGTTCTGTCTTTCTCGCAATATATAATTCCCATATCTAAATACTCCTGTTTTCCATTTTAGCGAAGCAAGATCTGCATTACTGTCTGTTCTCGCTTCGCTATCTTTTACTTTTTATTATTTCACTGCTCCATTAACAACTCCGTTGAGGATATGCTTCTGACAGATCAGATAGAAGATCAGAATCGGAAGCAATGCCAACAGATAGGAGGCAAATGCCAGATTATAATTTGTTCCAAACTGTGTCTGGAAGTTCAGCTGTGCCAGCGGAAGTGTATTTCCGCTTCCTGAACCGGACATGATGACGAGTGGTGTCATTACATCGTTCCATGTACCAAGTGCTGTCAGAACTGCAACTGTCGCATGCATTGGTTTCATGATTGGGAAAACAATCTTCCAATATGTTTTCCATGTGCTCGCACCATCCACACAGGCTGCTTCTTCCAATGCCAACGGGATATTTGTCAAATATCCTGAATAAAGCAGTACATTCATCGGCATATAAAATACAACGTACAGAATAATAACTCCTGCTCTGTTTGCCAGTCCCATCTGCGCCGTCTGTTTTACAACAGGCATCATCAGAATTGCAAATGGCACAAACATTCCGCTGACAACATAGAAATAAATGAATTTATAAAATTTACTCTTCTTATTTCTTCCGATTGCATACCCCAACAGTGAATGAATCAGAATTGAAAGGACAACTGTTACAAGTGTAATAAATACACTGTTTCCGAGAGAATGCCAGAAATCTGTCACTCTCATTGCCTCAGCAAAATTATCAAGGCTCAAATGACTTGGCAAGGAAAGGATTCCGCTGATACTATTCGTCATCTCAGAAGGCTTCTTCAGTGCAATTACGATTGTCATATACAGTGGAAAAGCAACCGTAATCAGACCAAGTAAAAGTAAAATCGTTACAGGCCAGTTTACTCGTTCTTTTATTTTCATTTTTTCCATTACAGCTGTTCCTCCTTTTTCCCTGTGATTGTCATCTGTAATACAGAAATTACAACAATAACGATAAAGAATATCACTGCGTTTGCACTCTGGAATCCAAACTGACCGCCACTCATACCATTGTTATAAATCAGATAAGAAATGGATTCTGTACTCTGTGCCGGACCTCCTTTGGTCAACGCCATGATCTGATCAAATACCATCAGGAAGTTTTTCACACAGAGTACCATATTTATGCTAAAGAATGGAATAATGAGAGGGAATGTCAGATGTCTGAACTTATTCCATCCTGTTGCACCGTCAATCGCTCCTGCTTCGTAAACATCCTCCGGAACTGTCTGCAGTCCTGAAATATAAATAATTGTATTCATCGCAATCGACTGCCATGCACACACGATTACAACTGCGATCCATGCCAGTTTTGTACTAGACAGCATACTGGAAGAAAGGGGCTTGCTTCCAAGCATTTCTCCGAAAGCCGGAAGAATGTATGTAAAAAAGTAATTGAAAATGTATCCTACAACCAACGCTCCGAGAACATTTGGAATAAAGTAGGCACCACGAAACGCACTCTTGAATTTAATCTTACTATTCAGTCCAAGTGCAAGGATCAAACTGATTACATTTGTCACAATCGTAGCTACAATTGCAAGTTTAAATGTAAACAGATAAGAACCTCCGACTCTGCTGTCTGTAAAAAGATCCTGATAATTTCTAAGTCCTACCCAGTCAAAGCTTCCATAACCTTTGAAATTCGTAAAACTGTAAATCACACCTTTGATCAGTGGCAATGTATTAAAACAGAAAAACAGTGCCACGATCGGAATTGTTATCAGAAGAAAGGTCATTTTTCTTCCACTCATTGATTTCTTTCCCATGCTTGAATTCCCCTTCCTTAATCTTCGTCCGCATGCTCTTTCTCGTAATCTTCCACTTTGCGGATGATATCACGGTTATATCTCTTCCAATCTGTATCAAACTTTGTTAAGAATGCATCCACATCCCCTTTCATAAGAAATGTCTGGATCTGTGCATCTACTGACATCTCTGAAGGATAGTAATGATCCTGGTAATCTGCCATTCTTCCTTCTTCTATGAAAGATTTCACTCCATCAAGTGTTGAAGCAAGTTCAAAATCTCCTTCCTTACAAGGAACCGCTTTCTGTTCATCCAGATAACTCTGTACATTTTCATCTTTCAAAAGGAAATTAAGCACTTCATACGCTGCCTCTTTGTTCTCGCAATCTTTCATAACACTGAACTGAAGATCCACACCAGAGTTCAGCTTGTTCTCTGATGCATCATTATTAGCCGGCATTACAAAAGAATCGATATCCATATCTGGATTTACTGTCTGAATCTGTGGGATTGCATAACTTCCGATCGTGTACATTGCAGATTCTCCGTTTGCAAATGCTGTACAAGCTCCATTGTAATCATAAGCGAAAGGATCTTTCGGTCCATATGCAAGCAGTGCCTTTGTCTTTTCTGCTACTTCTCTATATTCATTTGAAAATGTTGTCTCTCCTTTGTTCACCTGGCTGCAGACATCTGCCGGTGCAAGATCAACGGCGATTGCATTCCACGGTGCAAGACAAGTCCATGTATCTTTAAATCCAAAATACAATGGCTGGATTCCTTCACTCTGGATCTGTTCACAGAGGGCTATAAATTCATCCCAGGTTTCCGGAATTTCCCAGCCATATTCCTCAAACATTGCTCTGTTGTACAGAACTCCTGCTGCATTTGCCACATATGGAACGGCATACACACCGTCCTCAGGTACAAATTCCAACGCTTTATCTATATCCAGATAAGCCTGTTTTATAGAATCCAGACCTTCATAATCTGAAATATCCATAAGCATATCAGAATCTATAAAGTTAGAGAAATTGACATCTCCACCGATTCCGATAATATCTGGAGCGTCTTCTCTGATAAAACGTGTTTTAAGTACTGTCATTGCATCATTTGGAGATTCGATCGTCAAATGAATATCATCATGAGTTGCATTGAATTCTTCTTCAATCTTTTCAAATGTTTTCACTGCCTCAGGTTTATACTGTACAAGCTCGATTTCTATCTTTCCGCTATTTTCACTCTTCTGTCCGCAACCTCCGAGTACCATTGCCGAAGTCATACAAAGCATCAATCCCATGCAAATGATTCGATTGCTTTTTTTATACATTTCCTTACTCCTTCCTTTACCATACACCTTTCATTTTGACACATTCCGGAATATTTCTGTCCTTTTATTCAGGTTATCTATTTGATAATCAAATTCTAACATATCTTTATGCCACTATAAATATCAGAGTTTTTTTAGTTTTATAGCAAAATGCAATTTTTTCATTCATATATTGAAGTCATCTAGCATTTTGATATATAATGCTATCAGAGGTGATTTATATGAGCGACTTACTTTTTTCTGTATTTCCAAATGAAAATTTTGTTGATCTAGGATTATATCAATATGGATGGGAACAATGTGCACCGGCTCACTCGTTCGGTCCTGCAGCAAGAAATCATTACATTTTCCATTATGTAATTTCCGGAACAGGAACATTACTTGCAGATGATGAAAACGGAAACACCATCACTTGGCAGGTAAAAAGTGGACAAGGCTTCATGCTTTTTCCGGGACAGGTCAATACTTATATTGCTGATTCTAAGCTTCCGTGGGAATATACGTGGGTAGAATTCGACGGTCTTCGGGCCCGCGAGATTGTCACAACCGCAGGTCTGAGCCTGAATCACCCCGTTTATCATGCAAGTTCAAAGGAACTTCGCAACCAGATGATGGAAGAAATGCTTTATCTGAGCCGTCATCCCGAAGAATCTCCGTTTCATCTAATTGGACATCTCTATCTGTTTTTAGATTATTTTATGCGTTCTGCTGCAACAGTTCACGTAAAACAAAACGGAAGTATTCGGGACTTTTATGTCAAAGAAGCTCTTTCTTATATCGAGCAGAATTTTCAGAATGATATTTCTGTAGAAGATATTTCCGCTTCCTGCGGATTGAACCGAAGCTATTTCGGAAAAATCTTTCATGACACAATTGGACGTTCCCCTCAGGAATTTCTGATTAGTTATCGCATGACCAAGGCGGCAGAGCTTTTGAAGATTACTTCACTCTCGATCGCAGATATTGGAAATGCTGTCGGATATCCGAATCAGTTGCATTTTTCACGTGCATTCAAAAATGTATATGGGATGTCACCAAGAAATTGGCGAACTGTGAATAAGATAGAACAATAGGGACAGTGGTTTTGCTCCACTGTCCCTTAATAAATCACATTATCCTATTAACATCTCCTGTTCAATTTCCATTTCACTTTCCAGGATACATTGCTTCAACGCTTCCAATTGTCCAGCATTTAATGCCTCTAATTTTTTCTTCTTCTCACTGTTTAGTTTAATGCCTTTTCCATTTTTCAAAGCATCCTCATAAGAAATAACATCCATCTTCCATGGAGTCAGATTTGGGAAAATATTTTTCTCATTGTATAAAAAGATCTGTATTCCACCGTAATCCATATCTCCCCAGTGATAACACTGGATTTCTTTTGGTGCTGTCTTCATTAACATTTGCAAAAAGCGAACTTCTTTTGGCGAAAAGTAGC
>OLPQ01001837.1_pt1 | contig 13884 bp, 8 predicted proteins | sample 1672451 | NCBI WGS metagenome assembly OLPQ01 (sample SAMEA3136687, study PRJEB25190) | human gut metagenome | biome: human gut; feature: human-associated habitat; material: faeces | place: Austria | collected 2013
CGCAGCCGCCGGAGCGGTGCTTAAGCCGCAAGGCGGGAATTGTGCGGTGTTGCCTATAACTTCTACAGCCACTTTATCCTGCACTGCGTCCGGTATCATCACATGGTATCGGCATGATAATATCGATCTGAAACAGCTTATCCTGCGTGGAGATGGAAAAACTGCCGTTATATTTTTCCACAATGTGGCGGACGCTCATTATGCCATAGCCGTGGGAATCTTTGTCCGCTTTTGTGGTTACGGGCAGGCCGTTCTTAAATTGAAGAGAATCCTCAAAGTGGTTCTCGGCATGGATGGTCAACATGCGGTTGACTGTCCGCACGGAAAGGTGAATGAACCGCATTTCGGGTGGCTGCAGGGATTCGCATTCAATGGCGTTGTCCAGAATATTTCCGAACATCGAGAAAATGTCCATCGTTTCCATAAAGGCCACGCCGCTGCCATCGGCAATGCAGGTGAACTGTATATTGTGGGATGCGCAGTGCAGACGCTTATCGGTCAGAACAATGTCCAGCGTTTCGTTGCCTGTGCGCACGGCGCTGTTGTAGATGGACACCGAGCGTTCCAGATCGTCCAAGTATGCAGGATCGACCTGACCCGTTGTGCGCAGGTTGCGGATCTGGTGCTTTAAGTCATGGCATTTGATGTTGATGGCGTCAATATTTTCTTTCACCAGCTGGTATTGCTTCTGCTCTTCGACCCAAAGCTTTTTCATCGTGCTGATCTCTACGCGGTCCTTGGCGGCGGCCAGCATCTGAACCTGCAAAAGCAGCATAAATATGTAAAAAATAATCTCGCCAATGTTCAAAAGATTATAAAAGAAGATGTTGTACTGGGAGATTGCACCGCTCTCAAAATAAAAAATCGGCGTCAGCATACAGTCCAGCAGCAAGAACAGCAGCGCGTTCTGCATGGGGATCTCGCTGTCCCCCAGAGCGTGCATCTTTTTGCCCACGGTGAAATAGATAAACAGATATACCTCCAAAAAGCAGGTGATATATAAAAGGATATGGGAGGGCGTGCGCTCAGTAAAATAAGGAACAAGGCTGCTGTTCAACCGGCAAATAGAGGCAATAACGAGGAACAGCCGGTCGGAAATGTACCATGTTGCAAACCCGGAGCTGAAATAAAACAGTACGTTGGACAGCTTTTCCTTAAAACAGCACAACAGCCCGCCGATCATTAAAAGGAGAAGAATGGCCGAATAGAACGCTTCCACTGCAATATTGCCGCCATAGGTGTGGGCAAAGAAAAGGCAGAGTAGCCGGATCGGCACAAGCCAGGCAATGGCCCAGCGCACAAAATGCGGGCGGCGGCTGCAGCGAAAGATAAACGGAAGGGTCGCCAGCAAAAACGCCACGAAAATATCCCAAAACTTTACATTAAAAAGGAACCTGCGGATAAAGGCAAGAGATACCACAAAAACTCACCCCGGCTTTCAAGAGGTCTTGTTCAGGTAGGCAATCACACGGTCACAGAACGCCTTGCGTTTGCGCTGGCTGATGGGCAGCTTGGTGCTGCCAACGAGGATTTCTGTTTTGGATACCGATGTGATATGCTGCATGTTGACGAGATGTGCGCTGCTGCACCGCGCAAAATTGTAAGTGTCCAGTTCAGCCTCCACATCCGAAAGTTTGCCCCAGGCTTCAATGCGGCCCATGTCCGTGTGGTACAGGAGCAGGTGGTCCTGTATCTCTACATAATATATTTGGGAAATGCGCATCCGGCGTATGGTGCCCGCCGCCTGTAAGATGACCTCTTTTTCATCCCGCACAGGCAGGTTGCGCAGCGCGCGGAGCATCATGGAAGAAAAGCGGTAGTAATTGATGGGCTTGATGACAAAATCCAGCGCGTCAACTTCGTACCCATTGATGGCATACTGCTCCATGTTCGTGATGAACACCAGCGCTACCACGGGGTCCGCAGCGCGCAGCTGGTGGGAGGTCTCAATGCCGTTGATGCCCGGCAGCTCAATATCCATAAAGATAAGGTCGGCATCCATATGATAATTGTCCATAAAATCGGATGGATTGTCATAGGCCGTGATGGAAAAGCTCTGCCCCTGTTCCCGCTCATATTTCCGCAGGCACTCAATGAGCGTATCGCGGTCTGCGGGATCGTCTTCCAGTATTTTGATTCGTACCATACGGAGCCCTCCTGATCCATTATTACTGCCAGTATAGCACAGCTTTTGCCGGAATTTCAATCGGCTGTTTCCCGCGTTCGGTTGCTGCAGAACGATACATTGGCGTGCATTGCGCATTTTGTACAAATCGAATCCAACGTGATTGTACACATTAACATGTTATCTCCCGAGCTGTTGCAATTCTTTTGTCACTTTTGCATCACTTACGAAATAAAACCATGCACATGGGGAAAAAATGTGCCCGCGGATAGAAAGGATGGTATAGTAAGTACAACGAACCTGGACAAACGATGTGCAGGAATCAAAGATAAGGAGAAAAACAGATGAAAAGATCCAAACTCTGGTCAGGTCTTACCTCTACGTCTGCAGCTTTGCTTGTGGTCGGCCTGATTGGTCAGAACCTTGCCGCGGCCAATGCAAGCTACATCAACACCGCGCTGGGCACCACGACCACCAAGGTCGTCCAGACGGGCGAAGTTGGCGACACGACCTACTTCAAGAGCCAGTTTGGCGATTTTGACGACCCCGATGCACAGGCAGCCGCCATTGCCGCTGCGCTGGAACAGAACGTCAACGAGATGCGCGAGGGCGCGGCCCTGCTGCGCAACGAGAACAACACCCTGCCGTTGACGAACGCCACCCGCATTTCTGTGTTCGGCCACGCCGCCGTTGACCCCGCTTACCAGGCAAACTCCGCCGGCAACAAGGTTACGAACGGCGCGCTGAACTCCATTGACCTCAAGACCGCGCTGGAAGCCCAGGGCTTTGAGGTCAACCCCCAGCTGTGGGATGGCATTGCCGCAGGCACCGCCACCCGCGCACAAGGCGAGGCCCCGCAGTTCGGCGGCGGCTACTCCGTTACCGGCACGGCAACGAACACAGAGGAAAATAAGGCGTTCTATCAGAGCCTAGCCAACACCTGGGCCAATGATTACAAAGATGCCGCCATCGTTGTGTTTGCCCGTGAGGGCGGCGAAGGTCATGACCTGCTGATGAACGATGTGGACACCGATGGTTCCACCATCAGCAGCCTGGCCCTGCACAAGGACGAGCGCGACCTGCTGGAAATGGTCCGCAAAGACTTTGACAAGGTCATCGTCCTGCTGAACAGCCCCTACCAGATGGAAGTGCAGGATATTATCCCCTATGCGGACTCCATCCTGTTCATTGGTTACCCGGGCCATCAGGGCTTCACGGGCGTGGCCGAGATCCTGAAAGGTACGGTCAATCCCTCCGGCCATCTGACCGATACTTACGCGACCGATTCCCTCTCCTCACCTGCCGCTGTAAACTCCGGCACCCGTACCCCGCAGTTTGCCAACGTGGCCGAGATCAACGCCACGATCGGTGAGGATGAGAACGCTGAGTACATGTCCTTCCAGGCCGAAGGCATCTACATTGGCTACCGTTACTATGAGACCCGTTACGCCGATGCCGTTATGGGCCAGGGCAACGCCACCGCTCCTGTTGGCGCACTGGAAGGCGCTTCTTCCTGGAATTACGCCGATGAAGTGCAGTACCCGTTCGGTTATGGCCTGTCCTACACCACGTTTGACCAGAAGCTGGACAGCGTGGATGTGGGCGAGGACGAGATCACCGCGAAAGTTACCGTGACGAACACCGGCGATATGGCCGGTAAGTCCGTTGTGCAGCTGTACGCACAGACCCCTTACGGCGATTACGAGCGCCAGCACGGCGTTGAGAAATCCGCCATCCAGCTGGCGGGCTTCGGCAAAACGCAGGAACTGGCCCCCGGTGCTTCCGAAACAGTCACCATCACGGTGGACAAGTACCTGCTGGCCAGCTATGATACCACCGCCCATGACGGCGCAGGCGGCTACATCCTGTCCGATGGCGATTACTACCTGGCCATTGGCGAAGATTCCCATGATGCACTGAACAATGTTCTGGCCGCCGAAGGTTACACCGCAGCCAACGGCATGACTGCCGAGGGCACTGCCGCCAAGACCTACAGCTTCAAGCAGAGCTTTGACGATGACAAGTACCGCACCGGCGAGAACGGCGCTATCGTTTCCAACCAGTTTGCGGATGCCGACCTGAACTACTGGGTCGATGGTGCAGGTACCTACCTGTCCCGCAGCGACTGGGAGGCTACCTACCCGGTCGAGCAGACCACCGTGGAAGCCACGCCGGAAATGATGAATATACTGGCTGGCGAATGGTACGAGAAACCCGAAGGAGCACCGAGCTATTCGGAAGTTGCTGCCAACTTCGGCGTTGATTCCGGCCTGAACCTTGCCATGATGAAGGATGTTCCCCTGTCTGACCACGAAACCTGGCTGAAATTCATCTATCAGCTCCAGCCCGAAGATCTGCCCAATGCCACCGCTGAGAGCTTCCAGTCCCCCGCTGTTGGTGACCTGAGCCCGGCCTTTGCCGTTGGCGATGGCTGTGACAGCGTTGGCGGTACCTATCCCCTGACCGTTGAGTTCAACGGCGAGCAGGTCAACCCCGTTACCACCCGCTACTGCTCCAACGTTGTCCTGGCCGGTACTTTCAACGCCGACCTGTACGCTGGCCGCGGCACCATGATGGGCGAGGATGGCATGTGGTCCGGCTACATGATCAACTACAACCTCGGCAACGACCTGCACCGTACCCCGTTCGGCGGCCGTAACTTTGAGTATATGTCCGAATGCCCCATCCTGAACTACCTGGCAGGCGCTGTGGAAGTGGAAGCCATGGAGAAAACCGGCTCCCACGCTGGCCCCAAGCACTTTGTCGGCAACGACCAGGAATTCTACCGCGAAGGTCTTGTCTGCTTCTTCAATGAACAGGCGTTCCGCGAGGGCAGCCTGAAAGCCTTTGAGGGCAGCATCCGCGTGGCCAACGCAGGCGGCCTGATGCAGTCCTTCGAGCGTCTGGGCCTGAAGTGGTACTCCGCCAGCTATGCCCTGAACACCACGATCCTGCGCAACGAGTGGGGCTGGAACGGTGCCATTGATACCGACGCTGCTCCCTGCTTTGACGAGTATGTGGACGGCGGCTACAAGAACCATGCAGCCGAAGTTCTGGATGCAGGCACGCAGGAATGGTGCCTGGACGGTGTCGGTGGCCACGGTCAGTGGGTCCTGCAGAAAGCAAAGGATACCGATGACGGCCACCTGCTGGAGCTGCTGACCGAAGCCGCTATCAGCTGGGAGTACGCCATCAGCCGCTCGGTCGTTACCAACGGCACGGCATCCAACTCCGTCATTGAACATGTTACACCGTATTGGCAGACCGCCATCACCGCCGAAATCGCCGTTACCGGCATCCTGACCGCCGTATTCTTTGTCCTGCTGGTTCTGAGCAAGACCAAGAAAAAGGCCAAGAAACAGTAAGAAAGGAGCGAGCATTGTGAAAAACAAAGCGTTTGGCTTTTATACCGCCGCACTGACCCTGATTTTGACCGTTGCAACGTTGGTTGCTGTGCTGATTTACGGCTCCAAGGGCGGCGTGGTCAACAGCCTGGTCCCCATTGCCCTGGGCGCAGCCGCCGTTTGCGAGGTCTCTCTCCTCTTCGGTGAGAAAGTCTGGACCGATTTTACCGGCATCATTGCCGCCACCCTGCTGGCTTACGCCATGATGACAGTTCTTTCCGATGGTATCTGGAACGTTGCCGAAGCGTTCAACGGCATCAAGATGGTTGGCATGCCGGAACTGTCCGGTATGAACATCACGATGGCTGTGCTGAACCTGGTCGCCATCGTTACCGCCATCATCACCAACTTTGCGCAGAAAAGTAAGTAAGCCGCAATAGGCTCCGTACTTACAAACCGTCCGGGGCATGCGTCCCGGACGGTTTTTCTTTGGTAATACCTGCAACATTCCGAAAGGCAGCACAACATGAAAGCAACAAGTTTTAACACCGGCTGGACCTGCCGCCATTTGGGCAGCTCCGCCCCCGGCACGCCCGTTACCCTCCCCCACGATGCCATGCTGGCCGAGGAGCGCAGCCAGACCTCGGCAGGCGGCACCAACACAGGCTGGTTTGCGGGGTACGATTATCTGTATGAAAAGCACTTCACCCCCGATGCCGCGCAGGCGGCGCAGTGCGCAGTGCTGGAATTTGAGGGCGTTTACCATAACGCCGAAGTACACCTGAACGGTGAGAAAATCGCATCCTGCCCCTATGGCTACAGTGATTTTTACGCGGACCTTACGGGCAAACTGCTGCCCGGCCGGGACAATGTGCTAGAAGTTATTGCCCACAATGCGGATCAGCCTAACTCCCGCTGGTATTCCGGCGCGGGAATCTACCGCCCCGTCACCCTGTGGACTGCCCCCGCACGGCACATCCTGCCCGATGGTGTGCAGGTCCGCACGCTGAGCATTGACCCCGCGGAGGTGGAAGTGACCGTGCAGACAACAGCCAGCGGCGCGGTGGCGGTTGCCATCCTGGATGGTGAGCAGACCGTGGCCACGGCGCAGGCAGAATCCAACGGCAAAGCTGTTCTGCGGGTGCAGATCCCCAATGCCAAACTTTGGAGCCCCGATTCCCCTGCACTCTACCGCTGCCGAGCCATGTTTGGCGATGACTGCGCCGAGACGACATTCGGTGTGCGGACCCTTTCCTGGGGCGATGACGGATTTTTGCTCAACGGCAAGCGGGTTATCCTGCTCGGTGCCTGTGTCCACCACGACCACGGCGTTCTGGGTGCCTGTTGTTACCCCGAAGCGGAGGAACGCAAAGTCCGGCTGCTGCAAAAGGTGGGCTACAACGCTGTGCGCTGTGCCCATAACCCCTGTTCCAAGGCATTTTTGGATGCCTGCGACCGGTTGGGTATGCTGGTCATGGATGAATACGCCGATATGTGGTACATCCATAAGACCCAATATGACTATGCGGGCTACCTGCCCGACCGCTGGCGGCAGGATCTGAAATCCCTTGTCCGCAAGGACTACAGCCATCCGTCAGTGATCATGTACTCCATCGGCAACGAGGTGGCCGAGACGGCCCAGACCCGCGGCATTGCGCTGACAAAGCAGATGACCGAGCACATGCACAGTTTGGACAGCACCCGTCCCGTGACCTGCGGGGTGAACATCTTCTTCAACTTCCTGTCCTCAATGGGCTTTGGTGTTTACAGCGATGACAAGGCAAAGAAAGAGGCCGAAGCTGCCGCCAAGCGCGCAGCGGCTGGCAAAGCGGCCCCCAAGAAAAAGGCCGTCGGCAGCGAGTTCTTCAACAACCTGGCGGGTTTCATGGGCGCGGACTTTATGAAATGGGGGGCATCCCTGCCGCCCTGCGATTGGAAAACGAAAGATGCCTTTGCAAATATGGACGCCGCGGGGTACAATTATGGCATACGCCGGTATAAGCATGACCTGAAAAAATACCCGCACCGCTTGATTGTCGGAAGCGAGACGTTCTGCAGCGATGCCTACCGTTTTTATGAGCTGGCCAAGCACGAACCGCGCCTGCTGGGCGATTTCGTCTGGGCGGGTATGGATTACCTGGGTGAGGTCGGCATCGGCGCGTGGGAATACCCGGACTATGTACCGGATTTTTCCCACGGGCCGGGCTGGATCGCAGCCGGGGCAGGCCGCATTGACCTGATTGGCCGCACGCAGGGCGAAGCTCTGTACACCCGTGTGGCACTGGAGCGGGAAAAAGGCCCGCTGCTGGCCGTCTGGCCTGTCAACCACACCAAAGAAAAGCACTCCCCTTCCGCGTGGCGCATGTCCCACGCCATCCCCAGCTGGAGCTGGCACGGTTGTGAAGGAAAACCTGCCATGGTGGAAGTCTATGCCCGCGCCGCCAAAGTGGCGCTGAAAATCAACGGCAAAACCGTGGGCGAAGCTGCGCCAAAAAACGACTGCGTTGTGCGCTTTTCCTGCACTTATGAAGATGGCACCGTTGAGGTGGTCAGCTATGATGCAGCCGGGAATGAGATTGGCCGCACGGCCCTGCATACCGCCAACACCGAGACCCGGCTTTGCCTTGTGTCGGAAGAAGAAACCGTCCTCCCTGGCGGGTTGGCGTTTGTCCAGCTGCGATACACCGATGAAAACGGCACGGTGAAGTCGCTGGAACGCGGCACTGTTACCGTTAAAGTCCGCGGCGGAACCCTGCTGGGGCTGGGCAGCGCCTGTGCCTACAGCGAACGCGGCTATCTGTCCGATACCACCGATACCTATTTCGGTGAAGCGCTGGCCGTGGTCCGTGCGGATGCTGATGCAGATACCGTGGAACTGACCGCCGCGGACGGCACCCACAATGCTGCCTGCTGCATCCCCTGCAAGGAGTGAACGTATGTCTCTGTACGGCTTGGGCCTGCGGGCCAGCTTCAAAATCAGCGATACAATACGGGACCGCGGTTTGCAGGCGCCAAAAGACATTGTCCGTTTTGATAATCTGCCCTATGGCACGGACCCGCGCTGGCAGACATTGGACGTTTACCGCCCCAAAAACGCCGGAGGCACCGCACTTCCCGTGATTGTCAGCGTTCACGGCGGCGGCTGGGTCTATGGCGATAAAAACCTTTATCAATATTACTGTATGAGCCTGGCCCAGCATGGCTTTGCCGTTGTGAATTTTTCCTATCGGCTGGCCCCGCGGCACAAGTTCCCCGCCGCCTTGCAGGATACCGATGCGGTGTTTCACTGGGTAATGGCCCACGCGGTGGATTATCATTTTGATACTCGCCATGTTTTCGCCGTGGGCGATTCGGCCGGGGCTAACATTCTGGGGCTGTACGCAGCGCGGTGCGCTGACCCGGCAGCTGCAAATATTCCGGTTACCCCGCCGCCCGGCTTTGTGCCGACGGCCCTTGCACTGAACTGCGGGCAATACTGCATTTCCCGCGGGCAAAAAGGGCTGATCGCCCACCTGCTGCCGGACATCCTGCCAGACGGCGGTACCGATGCCGAACTGCATGCCATGGATGTGACAGCCCATGTAACGGGCCGCTGTCATGACCGCCAACAACGACTTTTTGAAGGAGCAGGCCCCGCTGATGACCGCAGCGCTGGAACGCTGCGGTGTGCCCTGTGTGTACCGCTGTTACGGTGACGAAACACAAAAGCTGGGGCATGTTTTCCACTGCAATGTCCGCGCAGAGGCGGCACAAAACTGCAACACGGAAGAATGCGGTTTTTTCAAGCGTTTTATGGAATGAAAGGAACTTCCTTATGAATCAAACGAAAAACGGGCTATGGAACAGCCCGCTCCTGCGGTCGCAGGTCACATCGGAGGATGTCCGACCGCCGGAGATGCTGTTCGGTTACCTGATCGGTCCCTTTGGGGCATTGCTGGCTTCGGGGATTTTTACCAGCCAGCTGCAAAACTACCTGACCAACGTGCTGAAGCTGGACCTCGGTTTTTTGACGACCCTACAGCTGCTTTCCACAATTTTGATCGTTGCGGCCAACCTGGTGGTGGGCCAGCTGATTGAGCGTACCCGCACCCTTGCGGGCAAGGCACGGCCCTGGATCCTGCTCTCTGCGCTGACGCTTTCGGTTGCAAGCGTATTGATGTTCATTGTTCCGTTTGCGGACCGCACCGCCCGGATGGTTTGGATCGCCATTGCCTACAATGCGTATTACGCCGTGGGGTTCCCCATCTACAACACAGCCAATTCCACGCTGGTGCCGGTTTCCACCCGCAACAGCAAACAGCGCTCCACGCTGGCCTCGCTGACGAACATTGCCAGCCTGGGCGTGATGGGCGTTGGCTCCATGATTTTCCCCACGCTCGTTTCGATGGCGCTGAAAGAGGACCAGCACCTCTGGTTCGTTGCCATGCTGGGTGTGGCGATCTTTACGGCGCTGACGATCCTTCTGCAGTTCCGGTTCACGCGGGAGCGCGTGACCGAGGAATCAGCAGGCGCGGAAAAGGCCGAAAAAAGCAGCACTTCCCTCGGCGAGCAGGTCAAGGCTGTTACCAGTGAAAAGAGCTGGTGGCTGGCGATGCTGTTTTATGTGGCGTTCCAGTGGGGCGGCGCTATGAAAAACGGCTCCATGACCTTTTTCTGCCAGTGGGTGCTGGATAACAGTTTTTTCAATACCGCCAGCCTGGGCGATGCCTGGGGCATGTCACAGTCTTTGCTGGCCGTGCTGGGTGCCATCCCGATGGCCGTTGCTGCGGTCTTTGTGGTGCCACTGGCCAATAAGTTTGGCAAGCGCCTGACCTGCCTGGTGGGCATGGCCATCGGCGTGGCAGGCGGCGTGATCGCGGGCCTTGGCGGCAGCAATATCATTCCTGTCGCCATCGGCATTGCGCTCAAATGCCTTGGCTCCTCCCCTGCCTGTTACCTGATCCTTGCCATGCTGGCCGATGTCATCGACCACATTGAATACACCCGCGGCATCCGCACCGATGGCCTGACCATGTCGGTCTACAGTGCGCTGATGGTGGCCGCCACCCCCGTGTGCAACGCAATTTTCAGCGGTATCCTGAACGCGAGCGGCTATGACCAGAGCGCAGATGTGGCGCTGAACACGCTGGGCCAGTCCGCAGCTGTCAACACGGCCATTTCCGTCAGCTATATCTGGGTGGAAACGGCTGCCTATGCGCTGTGCGCCGTGCTGGTGTTCCTGTGGACCGTTGAGAAGAACCTTCCCGCTGAGCAGGCCGCCATCGTCGAACGAAAAAAAGGAGCCACGCAATGAAGTACCGGCTGAATACCACCAACTACCACGATTTCGCCACCTTCGCGGTCAACAAGTTGCCCGCACGCAGCTACTTTATCCCCTACCCCGGCCGCGCCGCTGCGGACGCCGTGGCACCGAAACAGAAGCGCTATGCATCGCCGAAAGTCCAATGCCTGAACGGGGAATGGGATTTTAAATTCTACCCCCGCCCCGCCGAACTACCGGTTGAACTTGACACCGATGCAGTGCATTTTGATAAGCTCGATGTTCCGTCCTGCTGGCAGTTCCGCGGGTACGATAAGCCGTTTTATGTCAACATCCGCTACCAGTTTCCCTACAAGCCGCCGGTGATCCCCACGACCGGCAAGGTTAGCCGTGCCTTTTCCTGGCTGGGCTGCGATACCGGCATCCGCCCGCAGTGGAAAGTCCCCGGCGAGGAGTACAATTTTGTCGGCGTCTACCGCCGCTTTATTGAAATCGATGATGCTGACAAGCGCCGTATCGTCTCGTTTTTAGGCGTTGCCAGTTGCATGGATCTGTATGTAAACGGGTTCTTTATCGGCTATTCCGAGGGTGCGCACAACACGGCGGAGTTTGATTTGACCGGAAAGCTGAAATCCGGGCATAACGAACTGGTGGTTGTGGTACACCGCTGGTGCAATGGGACCTATCTGGAAGACCAGGATATGTTCCGCAATAACGGCATCTTCCGCGATGTGCTGCTGCGCACCGAGGAGCCAACGGACCTGTGGGACATTGATGCCAAAACCGAGAAAAAGCCCGATGGCTACACGCTGACCCTTTCCGCGCAGACGCTCTCTGATATTGACGTGGCGTTTACCGTCAAAGGCCACGGCCTGGAGCAGACGGCAACCGTTACGGCCGAGAATGGCATGGCGCAGGCTGTGTTTGCGGGGCTTGATGTGACCGAGTGGAATGCCGAAGTCCCGACACTGTACAATATTTACTATGAAACCGCCACCAGCTGCGTAAAAGAGAAAATCGGCTTCCGCACGGTTGAAATCAAGCAAGATGTGTTCCTGCTCAATGGCCGCAAAATCAAACTTAAGGGCGTGAACCACCACGATACCGATGCGGCCAACGGCTACACCATGTCCCCCGATGATATCGAGCGTGATATGCTGGTCTGTAAGCGGTTCAACATCGACACCGTGCGCACATCGCACTATCCCCCGGACCCATTGCTGCTGGAACTGGCGGACGAGCTTGGCATTTATATTGTAGACGAAAATGACCTGGAGACGCACGGTACGTTCGCCATGCAGCTCCCGCCGACCTACAACTCCATCAGCAACGACCCCAAGTGGGAAAGCCACTATATGGACCGCATCATGCGGCTGTATCAGCGGGACAAAATCCGCGGGAACACATCGGTTATTATGTGGAGCCTTGGCAACGAGGCGGGCGGCTATCACAACACCGATGCCATGTACGATTACCTCAAGCAGCACTCTCCCCTGCCGGTGCACTATGAGAGCGCCATCCACTGCAAGCGTCAGGCTTACGATGTGGGCAGCGAGATGTACCCCAGCGTCAAAATGGTGCACAATGTCGGCGAAAAGCGCCGCAAACAGGCCCGGCTCAATGACCGCCCATATTTCATGTGCGAGTATGCCCACGCTATGGGCGTTGGCCCCGGCAACACCGAAGCCTACTGGCAGGAAATTTATAATTACGATAACCTCATGGGCGGCTGCGTGTGGGAGATGGTGGACCATGCCGTTCTGCACACAGACGGCAGCTACACCTATGGCGGCGACCATGGTGAGTGGGAGCATGACCGCAACTTCTGCGTGGACGGTCTGTTCTACCCCGATCGCAGCCCTTCCACAGGCGCAAAGCTCATGCGCTTTATCTATCGCCCAATCCGTGTGGCGCATGTCAGCGGCGGGCAGTTTGAGGTGTTCAACACAACGGCATTTTCGACCGGGCGTTACCGCCTGGTGTTCCGCTGGAATGACGGCAGCAAAACAATATTGACCCCGCAGACCGCACCTCTTACGAAAGAAACGGTGACTGTGCCGCTTGGCAGGGCTGTGGACGGTCTGCTGGCGGTCATAGTCGAAACGACTGACACGGTGACCGGACAGATTGTGTCCGAGGAACAGCTTGTGCTGGCGCAGGAAGTAGCTGCCGCGCCCGCTGTGAAACCGCTGCCAGGGGATGTTACAGTCGAAAAAGGGCGGCTTGTCTGCCGCAAAAGCGGCGTGGTCGTTGCAGCCGGGGCTGATGAGGGCACGCTTTTGTACCGCGCCCCTACCGATAACGATGTTGACGCCATGTTCCATAACCTGATGGTGCTCTATACCCGCCAGACCGAGGAGACCGTTTCAACACAGCAGACCGCCGATGGTTGGCAGGTCGTGACCAAAATCACCAACAAACGCGGCCGTTATATGGTTACCGATACCTACAAGGGAACGGACAGCGGCGTGCTGGTCACCAGCGTGCTGCATCGCATTTCCGGCAGTCAGGAAATTCCACGTTTTGGCAAGACGTTCCGCCTGGACGAGGTTTTTGATGCAGTGCATTATGTTGGCCGCAGCGGAGAAAGCTATTGCGACATGAAGGATCAGTTCCCCATCCGTGCGGTGGATTGTACCGTGGCCGATATGACCGAGCCGAATCTGCGCCCGCAGGAGAGCGGCAACCGTATGGACTGTACTGTGGCTTCTGTCTCCGATGGAAAGACCTGCGTGGTCTTTGAGGCTGTTGGCCGCCCGTTTGAACTGGGCATCAAGCCATACACCGACCGCGCACTGCTCTCCATGAAGCACCGCAGGGACGAGGCCCGTACGGGGACCTATGTAACAATCCAGGCCTTCCAGCAAGGCATTGGCACCGGCGCCTGCGGCCCCGGGGTGATGCCGGAGTTTAAGTATCATTTGAAAGAAGATTGCACATTGCAATTTTTGATCCGAATTGAAGAGGCTTAACGAAATATCAGTAAAATTGCTGCTGCTCTGTCGGCGGCAAACAATACGGGTCTGAAAAATTATGATTCAGAGTCAGATAATATTCCGGACCCGTAAGGAAATAAAAAGAAAAGAAGCAGGAACCGTTCGTGATATGTACCCAGTTTTCTGGACACCGGCTCAAAATTGAATAATTAGCTTTTC
>OLPQ01001848.1_pt1 | contig 13829 bp, 11 predicted proteins | sample 1672451 | NCBI WGS metagenome assembly OLPQ01 (sample SAMEA3136687, study PRJEB25190) | human gut metagenome | biome: human gut; feature: human-associated habitat; material: faeces | place: Austria | collected 2013
ATGTGGCTGACTTCCAGTACGGTGGGACCATCCAGCGCGGCCAGGCTGGCCAGTGCCAGGCGCAGCACCTCGGCCTGGGCGGCTTCGTCCACCTCGCCCATGCACTCCAGGCCCATCTGGTGGATGGTCTGGAAGGTGTGGCTCTCGCGGCTGGCACGGCAGACTTCCTCATTATAATAAAAGCGTTTGCACTCGCCGGGGGCGGGCTGGGCCGTCTTGGCGATGGACAGCGTCACGTCCGGCTTGATGGCTCGTAGTTTGCCGTCCAGGTCGGTAAAGGTGATGACCTGCGGGTCCGGCAGAAAGCGCTGGTACTCCTGATACAGGGCATACTCCTCAAACCGGGAGGCGCGGTATTTGCGATAGCCGCCCTGCTCGTACAGGGCACGCAGGCGGAAGGTAGCCTGCTCGGCGGGGGTGAAATTTTGTAAAGTCAGCTCCATAATACGTCTCCTACCTCTCTTTTCCATAACAACATTATACTTTAGCGCAGTAAAGATGTAAAGCGTCAAACAAGAAATCTGTACAAATTTGGGTGCGGCTGCTTGGCGAAAACGGCAATAAAATAGCAAAAAGGCGCACCTTTGCAACCAAAGATGCGCCTTGCGGTTTCTTATCAGCCCTTGCAGCCCTGTTCGTCCCAATCACCAAAATCAGCCGGGTCGGCAATCTTGGTAACGTCCAGCTTGCCGTCCTCGGTCTTGGGGACTTCCACGGCACCCAGCTCAACGGGGTTGGCGTTGGGGGTGTCATCTCCAGCGGGGGCCTGCACAGGGGCGGCCTCCGCTTCGGGAGCTTCTTCTATGGGAGCGGCAGCGGTTTCTTCAGGTGCAGCGGGGGCTTCTTCGGCCTCGGCAGACGCATCGTCAGCGGGCTCGGCGGTCTCGGCAGTGCCATCCTCGGCGTCTGCTTCATCCTCCGGGCCCCAAATATGCTCGTACTCCTCGGTATGCTCGTTACGGTTCAAAAAGTAAGCCGCGGCGCCCACAGCGGCAGCGCCAATCGTCAGTCCAACCAGCTTTTTCAGTAAAGACATCCTCTCAATCGCCTTACGGCACGGCATTTTCCGGGAAAACATCTGTGTTTCAACGGAATACGTACATCATAGCGCAAACACCGCCATTTTGCAAGGGGCTATTTTTAAAATTTATGCAAAAAGTTTGCCTTTAGTTTTGCCCATGCTCCTGCAGCCAGGCGCGCAGTTCAGGGGTATCGGCCCAGTAGCGGCTGCCCCAATGGGAAAAATCCCACTGTGCATCGTAAGGATTGCACTCGTAATCCACATAGTAAAGCACGCCGCCCCACAGGATAAAATTGGTGGGGAAGTAATCGATATTCAGCCCGGCAGGGTACAAAAGGCGGCACAGCGCCCGCATCTGCTCTTCGGCTTGCGGCGGCAGCGTACCCGTTTGCAGCTGTTCCAACACCGTTGGGCCGGGGATGTACTGCTTCACCAGCCGTTCCTGCGCTTCGTCCACCGCCAGCAGGCGCGGCATCGGGATGCCCAGGGCTGACAATGTGCGGTAATCCCGCAGCTCGCTTTGCAGCTTATCCCCAAACTGGTAGTAGCTGCACGGCTCATGATGGATCTGTTTGACCACTACAGGCCCCTCGCTCCCCTGCGCCAGATAGGAGTAACCGCCTTTCCCCTTGCCAAGCAGCCGCGTTACCGTATAGGGGTGCCCGTTTACCTGTAATGTATCCATGCTGCACCTCCGTTACAACTGCTGCATCCAGATGCGCTTTTTGAACAGCCGCAGCGAGAGCGCCAGGCGGACACATTCTTCCAGCGAGAGCAAAAAGTACACCGGCGCGACGGGCAGTTTCAGCACAAAGGCCGCCAGGAACCCCAGCGGCACACCGAAGCCCCAGGTACCAATGAGGTCGATGGCCAGGGTGTAGTTGGTCTTGCCGCCGCTTTTTAAAATGCCGCCGCCCAGGATCATGTTCTGCACCTTGACCGGCGAGATGACGGCGAACACTACCAGCAATAAGTAGGCCGTGGCTCGCACCTCCGGCTCGACACGGTAAATCGTGGTGTACAGCCGCCCGAACACCAACAGCAGCGCCGACAACACCAGCGAGGCCGCCAGCCCGCAGCGCATCAACCGCTGGGCGTCGCGGTAGGCGCGGTCGTACTCCTGCGTGCCCAGCGACTTGCCAATAAGGATGGCCGCCGCCTTGGACAGACCCGACAGTGCGCCCACCATCAGGCATTGGATGGGCGTGGTCATCGTCATAGCGGCGCAGGCCTGGGTGCCGATGTTGCCGTAGATGGCGGAGTAGACGTTCTCGCCCAGGCTCCACAAAAATTCACTGGCCAGCAGTGGCAGCAGAATTTTGGCGTAGGTAAGCAGTTCCGGCCGGGTGAAGCCCAGCGTGAACCGCAGCCGCCACTGCTTTTGCCGCAGCCGCACGGCCAAAAACAGGTAGACAAGTAAGCAGGACACCACCTGCGCAGCTACGCTGGCTACTGCCGCGCCCTGCACCCCCAGTGCGGGCAGCCCGCCGTGGCCGAAGATAAGCAGGTAGTTCAGCCCCGTGTTGATGCACAGCGAGGTCATGCTGGCAATGAGCGGGAAGACGGCGGCCTCCATGCAGCAGAGCAGTGTCTCCGCCATGCCGGACAGCGCCGCCGGGAAGAACGACCAGGCGTAAGTCTGCAAATATGTCTGCCCCAGCGCGCGGGTGGCATCGTCCTGGGTGTAGAGGCCCAAAATCGGCGCGGCAAACCGGGTGGAGACCAGCGTAAACACCGCCGCAATGGCCAGCGACACCAGCAGGTTGACGCTGTAGCTGCGGGCCGCGTTTTTACGGTTGCCCTGCCCCAGATATTGGGAAATGAGGATGGCCCCCGCCGCTGTGACGGCGCTGAGCACCACATTATGAATAGATGCAAACTTGCCGCCCAGCCCGATGCCCGAAATGCTGGCGCTGCCCAGCTGGCCGATCATGACCTGGTCAATGATGCTGAAGGAGGCCCGCAGCATACTTTGCAGCGTGACCGGCAAAGCAATGTGCATCAGGCTGCGGGCAAAGGCGCGGTCGCCAAAAAAGCCGGTAATCCCGCCCCCGGAAACAGAAGAAGAACGAAAACCCATACAGACACCTCTTACAAATTACTACACTGTCATTATACTATGATTTTCCTTGCATTTCATCCATAAAAATCTTATACTTATAACAGAATCCTATGTTTTTGCAAACGAGGTGCCGCCTATGTCCTATCTGCCCCCAAACCCTGCCATTCTGCCCGATGGGCAGGAGGTAAAAGTCCACGGCAGCGAAGCCTTCCCTTTTGCTGTCTACTGCGGTATCATCCCCACGTTTATCCCGGCCTATCCCCTGCACTACCACGAGGAAATGGAGCTGATTTACTGCGAAACCGGCAGCGGCAGCATCACCATTGACCGGGCAACGGTTACCCTGCACACCGGCGATGTGGCAGTGATTTTGCCCGGGCAGATCCACGCCATCGCGGCAGCGGGGGCCGGGACGTTCCGCTATTACAACATCCTGTTCCGCTTCTCGCTGCTGGAGCCGCCGGACAGCGAGACCTACCGCCGCTTTTTGGCCCCGCTGGCGGACGGCCGCATGGAAGTGCCTGCCCATATACAAAAAGACAGCCCCCTGGGTAGGGAGCTGCCTGTAAACGTAAAAATGCTGATTGAAAACCGCAAAGAAAACACGGCACTGCGCATAAAAGCCTGCCTGTACGGCGTGATGGATGCGCTGTGCAAAGCTGCCACGCCCGCCCGGCACCCGGCCGGGGCCGAGCACCGGGACACCCGCCTTCTGCGCCAGACTGTGCAGTACGTGGACCGTCACTATGCGGAGAAAATTACGGTGGCGGCCATCAGCGCCCAGTGCGGCTACAGCAGCAGCCACTTTATGAAGCGGTTCCACGACCTGACCGGCACCAGCTTTGCGCAGTACCTCATCCACTTTCGGCTGGAAAAGGCCGCTACCCTGCTGCGGGGCAGCCGGTACACCGTGCTGGAGATCGCCGCACGGTGCGGGTTCAGCAATGCATCCTACTTTACGCGGGCGTTCACCCGGCAGTATGGGGTGTCCCCCACCGCTTATCGGCAGGGCGGCGATAGAACAGACGATTAGCCAATCTTTTCTACCTTGATAACCGTAACGGCGATGGGCGTATCGTTCAGCGCGTGGACGGCGGTGCGCCAGTAGTAGAGCGGCTCGCCGGTGGAAAACTCAAACACCATCTCATCCGGGGCAATGCCGGTAAAGTTGACCTCCATCTTGTAGGTCTCCTGGTTGATAAGCCCGTGGCGGGCATAGATATAACTATGGTCGAACCCACTGCCCGTCAGGGTGACGCGGTAGCTGCCGGGGAAGAGCATCCAGGCTTCGGTCAGCAGTTCGCCGCCCTCGTTCAGGGTCACGGTGTCGGCGTCCGCCGTGCCGTTGATGACGCTGGATTTTTGCAGCGCCATCGTGTGGGCGGGGATGTCAACAGCAGGCTCCTCGGTCAGGCCATGGATCGGCTCCACGCTGCCCAGCAGGATGCCGTCCAGCCGGTAATAGTGCAGCGCGTAGTCGCTGCGGGCCAGCTCGTCCTCATCGATAAAGGCGTAGAGCGTGTCCGGCGCGAGGGTGTTCATCTCCCCTGCCAGCGTCACCGCCGCCAGGTTGCCGTCCATGTGGCCCATGTAGAAGCTGTTGGAGGTCCAGCCGTGGTCGGCGGCAAAGGCAACGAGGTCCCAGAAGTCGTCGTGTTCAAAGTCGAAGCTGGCAAAGGCCAGGCGGCTGAACTGCCCGCTGGCAGCCAGCTGCTCCCAGGCCGGGTCGGTCAGTTGGGTGGTGTCCTCGTAATAAGCGGCATCGTGGTAGGTGGTGTAACGCTTGGTAAGCTCGGTACGCAGGCCAAAGCCCTGGGCGGCGGCGCAGACAGCCAGCAGCACAGCAGCCGCGGCACCGTTCCAGAACCGCAGCACCAGCCCGCAGGCCGCCACGGCCAGCAGCATGCCGGCCAGCCAGGCCAGACGGGCGCAGCTGGAGAACATGGCCCAGAAATCCATCAGCACCTGCGGGATGGGCACGGTAAACAGCGTGCGGCCCCCGAAGGTGACGGTGTTGCCCATCGAGGCGACGGCGTCCAGCACCAGCAGCACAACAGCGGCAACCACAATATGGGTATGGCGGCGGAAGAACTCTACCGCTTTTTTGCGTTGTACCAACAAACCGGCCAGTGCCAGCACGACGGCCGCGGTGGTGCCCAGGCCCGCGTACACTTCTTGTTCCCAGCTGGCACCCAGACCCGGCACAAACAGGTTGGCTAGGTCGGCACCGCTCAAATAGCCGTTGGAGTAGCCCGCAAAGTTGGCGGCAAAGGCTCCCAGCACAAACAGTTCGGCCAGCGCCACGGCGCAAAAGCTGACGATGGGCAGCACAACGGCGGCGGGGCCGCACTTTTCCAGCCCGCGCTGCACACAGGTGGCCACCAACACCATACCCACCATGGGCAGATAATACAGATGGATGCCCGCACACAGCAGCCCCAACACACCCCACCACAGGCAGAGTTTTCCGGTGGACGGCCTATTTTCGGATTGCTCGGCACACAGCCACACCCACAGGGCCAGCAGCACCAGCCAGTTGGCGGCCAGCGCCGTGTGGGCAAACATGCGGATGTTCAGCGCCGGGAACAGCACCAGCACCCCGGCGCCCAGTACGCTGGCCCGGTTTTTTGCGGTATCCTGCGGGCGCACGCCGCCGATGCGGGCAATGAGCGCCTGGGCCAGACCGCCCTGCATGGCATAGCAGAACAGCCCCCACAGCCCTAAGTACTGGAAACGTGCGGGCAGCACCCCGCCCAGCAGCTTGCAGACCACGGCCAGCAGCGGGATGGAATCGGTGTACAAAATGCTGGTGCGGTAGGGGTAAATGGCACTGTAGTTTGTGCCCAGATACGGCAGGTGCCAACCGCTGCGGCGGTAAAACACCCAGCCCAGATAATGCTGGGACGGGTCCGGGCTGGGATTGTTCAAGATCCAGTCCACACAGACAGGATCCAGCACCCGCACGCCGTATAGTACGAGAAAAACCAGCGCCCCAAGCAGGGCGCCGGTCAGACTCCAGCGATGTTTTTGCAAAAATGCCTTTGTCTTTGTCATACGGTCCCCCGCTTAGCGCACAAAGGTGGTGGAAAGGGTGGTGGACCAGCTTTCGCCCTTCTTCAGGCTGGCGGCGCAAGGGCGCTGCTCCCACTCCAGGGGGCCGTTCTCCTCGCCGGGCAGGCTGTGCCAGGGCTCGATGCAGATAAAGTGCAGCGGCTTTTTGGCGGCGGACCAGATCAGTACGTAGGGGTAGCCCTCCACGTTGCAAATCACGCTGCGGCCGGTGTCCTTCTCCACAACGGAGACATGGGCGGTCTTCAGGTTGACCATGCAATGGCTGTCACTGTCGAACAGGTCGTCGGTCAGGGGGATGGTCTCGGTGTTGCGGGCCAGATAGTAACTCTGGCCATTCAGCAGGCCGTTGGGAATGGCGCTGACGCACAGCGGGGACTCCAGCCCGTCAAAGCGGATCTCGTAATCCTCGGTGGTATGGCGGTCGTCAAAGGGCAGCGCAAAGGCGGGGTGATAGCCGATGCCAAAGCGCAGCTGCTCCTCCACGGGGTTCTCCACAGTCAGGGTGTGGTGGATGGTCTCGCCGTCCAGCACAAAAGTGGAGCGCAGCACAAAGGCGTAGGGCCATTTGGGCAGCGTTTCGGGGTTGGCGTGCAGCTCAAACTCCAGTGTGTCGGCGGTGTGACGGGTCATGGCGTGCTCCACATCGCGGGCAAAGCCGTGCTGGCCGCCGGCGTATTCCACGCCCTTGGCAATCATCTTGCCGCCGGTCAACTTGCCGGTGTAAGGGAACAGAATGGGCGCGTGGCGGCCCCAGACGGAAGGATCGCCGGACCAGAGCAGCTCGGCTCCGGTGGGCTTGTGGATGACGCTGACAGCCTCGGCACCGTGGGTGTCGACGGTCAGACGCAGGGTATCATTTTCGATCGAGTACCGCATAGGATAAGTACCTCCTGCCGAAATTTTTACGGTTTTACTATAAAACCGCACAGCCCCGCGGGGCGGGAATTGTGCGGTATGGCCTTAGAAAATCAGTTGCAGCACCATGCCTGCCGCGGCGCCAACGGCCCACAGCAGCCCGGTCATAAACAGGTTTTGCTTCCAGCTGGGGTTCACACGCCACAACACGGCCAGGCCCACGCCTGCGCCGGCGGTCAGCCCGGCAAACAGGCTGCCAAAGGTGATGGCCCCCTCCATATACAACTGGGCCAGCAGCACACTGGCGGCGCAGTTGGGCACAAGGCCGACCAGCGCGGTCAGCATCGGCTGGAAGATGCCCATACCGCCTAAGATACCGGTGATGGCGTCCTCGCCCACGGACTCAAAAATAAGCCCGATCAGGAAGCTGAAGAGCAGAATGAACACGAAAATTTCCAGCGTGTGGCGCAGAGCGGCCAGGAAGATGCTGCTGGTCTCCTCGTGCTCCTCGTGGCAGTCCACCTCATCGGCGTGGCCCTCATACCCGCCGTACAGCGAGTGGGGCAGCACCTTGCGCAGCGGGAAGTCCAGCAGCACGCCGCCTACGATGGCAAAAATGATCTTGCAGACGATCAGCAAGACCAGGGTGGTCCACTGGCTCGGCTCAGCGGCCAGCAGCGGAATGGCCTCGTCGCTGGTGGCGATAAATACGGCCAGCAATGTGCCGGGGGTGATGACCCGGCTGGCGTAGAAGTTGGATGCGACCGCGCTGAAACCACACTGGGGCACACAGCCCAGCAGTGCGCCGGGCAAAAAGCCCCAGCGACCGCCGCCGGCGAGGGCGCTTTCAATGTTCTCGCCGTGGTGGCGCTCCAGCCATTCGATCAGCAGATATGCCAGATACAAAAACGGCAGCATTTTTACGCCGTCAATCAGCGCATCCAACAGTGCATCGAGAAAAATTTCCATTTAGACCTCATTATATACTTTTTATGGGATTTGCGGTGCCGTAGTATTGTTTGTGCAAACTACAGCTTTATACAAAGCTGCGCAGCAGCCTTACGGCCGGGCGCACCACTTTATCGGGGATACGGGCGCGGAACCGCGCTACCGTGCGGGCAGAAAACGGCATCTCATCGCTGAAAGTTTCCATGCCCAAAAAATACTGCAGGTAGGGGCTTTCCCGCACCAGCTGCACCACCTCGCGGTCCGAGACCTCGTAATGCAGCTGGATAACACGGCAGCCCAGCGCGATGCGGGCCGAGATGGCCGCTTTGCCGCTGGGGGCAAACAGTTCACTATAGCCCTGCTCAAAACGGTCCCAATCGATGGCTTCGGCCAGACGGACCCAGCGGTTTTTATCGCGCAGTTCTCCATGGTACGGCGGCAGATAGTCATAAATCGACATCTGCTTTTCTTTGGCACGGTACACAGGCGTAACCCCTCTCTACAACAATACGGAAATTTAATACCGCTGGAACAGCGGGAAGATCATAGCCAGCACGCACCACGCGGCCTGGTACAATACCAGTGCGGGCAGCGGCAGGGTGGTCAGGCCGCCGGTCAGGGTCAGCAGTACGCCCAAAACGCAGCTGATAAGCACCGAGGCAGTGACGACGACGGCGGACTTGCGCTCGCCCTCGGCAGCACCGGCGGCAGCTTCCAGGCCGCCCACAAAGCTGGCAAAGCTGCCCAGATGCAGCATGTTGCCGTCGCTTTCCGGCAGCCAGGCGGTGGCCGGGTTCATCAGCTCATGCTCGGCGGTGTTCAGCACCTTCACGGCCCCGGCGGGCAGGCTGTAGGCAGCCTCCAGCAGGGCGGTATCGCAGTTGAAATCGTCGCAGTCGACGATCAGCGACAGACCGGAATGGCGCAGGCTGTCCAGCACGGCGGCAGTGTCCGGGTCACGCTGGTAGGCCACCTGGAACATGGCAAACAGTTTGCCGGAGACGGCCAGGTAGATCATGCGGCGCTGGTTGACGGTATGGTGCTGCTCGTACTCCAGGCTGGGCAGCTTGACGCCGTAATCCTGCATCAGGCTGCGGTTGCCTACCAGCACGCGGCGCTTGTTGACCCAGCCGATGTAGCCCTTGCCGTAGACGGCCTCGCGGTCATCCACCTTGGCAATCATGCTGCGGTCGCCCAGCATATTCAAGAAGACATCCCGCAGCGTGGGGCAGGCCTCAGCCATGATGGAGGCGGCATAGACGATGGCCAGGTCGATGGGGGCGTTTTTGATGGGCTTGATGCCCGCCAGTGTGACGCACCCCTGGGGGAAGAGATCCCGCGCGGTGACCTGGATGACGTTGATGCGGCCCAGCTGACGGATGTCACGCCAGCCCGGCACGACCGCGCCCACCTGGGCGGCGCTGCGCTGCATCAGGCGTGCGGGCAGGGCGGCCAACAGCGTGCCCGCCAGCGGCGCGGCCAAGCACAAAATGCTGGCCAAAATGGTGACAGCGCTGGTCAGGTTGTGGGTGCGGATGACAGTGATCAGGAAGCCCAGCAGCGCGCAGCCGCCTGCGGCCCAGGCAAACTGCTGCTGGTTTTTATCGCTGGTACCGGCAGCGGCGCTGCTGGCCAGGAAACCACGGAAGATCTGCGTTGGGCGGCTGACCAGCACCGACGGATGCGGCTGGGCCAACCCCTGAGAGGCCGCCCGCAGCGCGCCGGCGTCTTTCAGCCGGTAGGCCACGGCGTGGTCTACATTTTTGCTGACGAGCTGGAAGTTATCCCGCACGGTGGCGGCGTTCATCCGCTTGCCTACGGTGTTGACGCAGAGCACCAGCGCGGCAGGCCCGGCCAGCAGGGTGACCTCGTTCGTGTAGCCTTTTGTGACCAGCACGATGAGCGCCTGCAGCAGCGCACCCACTACGGCCAAAGCGGTCAGGCTGTCGGGGGTCGGCTTTTTGGCCAGACCCTGCAAACCGTTCAGCAGTGTTTTCCAGTTGATACCGGCGGCCGCGGCCAGCAGCACCAGGGCTACGGCCGGGTAGACGGTTTCCCCGGCCAGAACGCCGGGCATGGCGGGCAGGGCGGCGGCAATGAACGCCAGCACCAGCAGCACCAGAGCCGCCGCACCGCTTACGATGCAGGCGGTAGTCAGATGCAGCAGGTTCTCGTCCAGCTCCTTGCGTACGGCGGGGGCGTCCTCGGCGCTCTCGAAATCGCGGCGTCGGGACACGGGGATCTCGGCAGTGTCAAAGGGCTGGGCAGCGGAATCCGCCGATTCATCGTCGGCCTTGCCGCCCAGATGGAACCCGCCCAGGCGGAACTTGTCCAGCAGGCCGGTGTGAGCGGTGCTCTCCCCTGCTTCCTCCTCCAGATTGGAAGTGAGCCGGGCGGCCATCTCGTCGTAGCGGGTGGTCTCGTCGGAGATCGCGCCGGTGTTGATGGCGTTGGCGATGTTATCCACAAAGGAGCCGGTGGCAGGCTCGGCGGGAGCCTGGCCCAGGTTTTGGGTAAAGCCGGTGTGGGCCGGTGCGGCAGGAACTGCGTAGCTGCCCAGATCCTGCGTGAAGCCGGTATGGGCGGGCTGTGCCTGCGGGGCCTGCCGGAACGGCTGCGTCTGGGCAGGCTGGGCGGCATCGGGCGTGACCGGCGTTAAGCGGATGCGCCCGGTCAGGGTATCCACCAGATCGTCCACGGCATCGCGGGTGTGGTGATAGCTGTCGGCCATCAGGGTCGGCTCGTCCACAGCAGGAGCCGGGGCAGCCGTATCGGGCTGCGGTACGGTATCGACCTGGGGCGCGGGCTGCGGCGCCGCGGGTTGGGCAGGCTGCGGCTGGGCCGTATGGGGACGCACGGCGTTGTAGGCGCTCATGAACTGCTGGGTGCTGTCCGACGGCGTTGGCGCGACTGAACCGAGCTGCATCGTAAAGCCGGTGGTGGTCTGGCCGGGCTGGATGGCCTGGGCGCTCTCCAGGCCGGGCAGGTCCAGCGGCTCGCCTACCGGTCCCTGCAGCGGCGTGGGCTGAGCCGGGGGCGGCGTGCTGCGCTTTTGACCGGGGGTGAATTCCACGGTGCTGCGCTTTTTACGGTAGATCGTGCTGGTGGCGCCCGGGTCGCGGGCAGGGGTGCGGCTGTTTTTTTGCTCGTTGACGACGCCTCGCAGCATTTGCAGTGTGTCGCCTGTCAGGGTAGCACCGACCAGCGTGCTGCCGGAAGATTCGCTTTGGGGCTGGGTGTATTTGCTGCGCCAGACGTTGGTGCTGGTCTCCGGCTCCGGCTGGATGGCCGGGCGCAGAGGAGCCAGCGTCGGCTCGTCCTGCCGCTCCTCGGGGATCATCAGCTCGTCGGTGGCGTCGGTATCGGCGCTGCTGCCACCGCCAAACAGGCTGTTCAAGAAGCCGTGCTTGCGGGCAGGCTTCGGCGGCGGGGCCTGCTCGGCCTCGGCTTCATCCGGGAAATATTCATCCTCGGTCTGGTAGGAACTTTGCGCGGGAGCATCGGTGTGGCCGCCGCCCAGCGAGACGTTGATCGGCTCGAAATGGTCGGTATCGTCGGCGGGGTTCAGGCCGAAAGGCCAGCGCTTTTTCTTGCCGGTGTCGTGGAAACGGCCCTTTTCATCGGGCACGACGGCGACGGAATCGGCGAAGAAGCGCTGAAAATCCGCTTTGCCCTCGTTCAGCGCGGTGGTGTTGGAAACATCCCCCTCCGGGGCCATCTTGCGCAGAAAGTCCTTGATGATGCCGGTGCGGGTGGTGTCCTGGGTGCTGCCCTCGGTGGGGGCGAATTGCTGCACCGGCCGGGCAGGCTGCACATTTTGCACAGGTTGCACGGGCTGGGCCGGACGCACTGGGGTCGAAGGGGCGGCAGCCGGCTGGGCATCCGGGACAGATTGCACCGGCCGCTGGGGGGCTGCCGCACGGGGCGTTTCCGCCGTGCGGCGGGGTGCCGGTGCGGGCATGGAGGCAGGTGCAGAAGTTGCCCCGGCACTGCGCATAATTTCATCAAAATCGTCAGGACCGCTGAAATCGGAAAAAGCGATCTGGCTGTCCTGGGTCGGCGTGTTCTGCAGCGGCGTGGTGGAAATGCCCACACTGCGCAAAATTTCATCGACCTGATGATCGGTGACGCTGGCGCGTACGCCGTCCGCCGCCTGGCGCTGGTTCAAATCCGCCAGGATGCGGTCTACCGAATCATTGGTACGTTTGCTTGGCATTTTTATGCTCCCTTTATAAGGTAGAGATACAAATTACTTCTTGGCGGTGCGGCGGCGCAGTACGTCGTAGCACAGGATGCCGGCAGCCACGCTGACGTTGTAGCTGTCCACGCCGGTGGACTGGCCGGGGGCCATCTCCAGCGTGACGGCGGCGTCGCAAAGCTTGCGGGTCAGGGCGGAGGGACCGCCGCCCTCACTGCCCAGCACCAGGGCCACCGGGCCGGACAGGTCGGTCCTGGCCAGCGGTGCACCGCCCAGGTCAGCGCAGTAGACGAAGATGTTATGCTCCTTAATAGTGCGGATGGCCTGCGCCAGGTTGGACACGCGAGCCACCGGCAGGCGGGCCGCTGCCCCGGCGCTGGATTTCATCACAGTGCCGGTCACGCCGACGCCGCCGCGCTTGGGAATGACCACGCCGTGGGCGCCGCACAGGTAAGCCGATGATGGCACCCAGGTTGTGGGGGTCCTCTACCCCATCGCACAGCACCAGGAACGGTGCTTCGCTTTTGGCCTCAGCAGCGGCAAACAGATCCTCCAGCGAGGCATACTGCACCTCGGCGGCGCGGGCGGCCACGCCCTGGTGGTCATCGGTGCCGCAGATCTTTTGCAGCTTATGGCCGGGTACCCGTTTGACCACCGCGCCGGTCTGCTTGGCCAGGGCGGTGTAATAGCCGGCAACCGGCTGCGGCAGCGAGTCTGCCAGATAGACAGTGTCCACCGCGCCGCCGCTTTTCAGCAGCTCGGTCACGGCATTTTTGCCCCATACCAGCGTGTCGGTGCGCGGTTCAGCCTGCTCGCGGGCAATCTTTTCCATAGGGTACCTCCTGCGGGGCATTGCCCCGGTAATTGTCGAAAAATGCACCAGCGGTGAAAAGGCTGGCTATACAGATAACAGTATAGCACACCCCGCGGCCTTTTGTCACCTTTATTTTGCGCTTTTTAGCGGGTCTGTACTGCTTTTTTACAACTGCGGCCGCCGCAATGCGCCAAAAGTACAAAGACCCCCTGGCGGGTGCGCGATAAAGCGTTGTTTATACAAACCGTAGTGGAAAACCCACTTTCCCCTTGTTGAAAACTCTGTTGAAAAGGTGGAAAACCAGCATAGCAGCCAAGTTTTCCACAAAAACGGGGGTGCGTTTTCCACAAGGGGTGGAAAAGTTATCCACATAACAGGTTGGATAAACCCTTTTGTCAAGATGGGAAAAAAGCTGATTTCTTACCTCCAATTCCCCCGTTAAGCTGACAAAACTGCCAAATTTTTGCAAAGGCTGGCAATCTTTGGTACAGTGCGCCAAAAGTGCATGAAGGTTCTGAAATTTAGCTGTTGATTTTTTGTCAAAGTCGGGTTATAATAGGCTTATCGGTGGGCTGAACGCCAGTGCCACCGCTTAACAATCATGTGGAGGTATGTGATATGCTGGTAAATGCTACCAATATGCTGCTGAAAGCACGCGATGGCCACTATGCCGTCGGTCAGTTCAACATTAACAACCTGGAATGGACCAAGAGCATTCTGCTCACTGCACAGGAGATGAACTCCCCCGTCATCCTCGGTGTTTCTGAGGGTGCCGGCAAATATATGACCGGTTTCAAGACCGTTGCTGCCATGGTCAAGGCCATGGACGAGAGCCTGGGCATCACCGTTCCCGTTGCCC
>OLPQ01001851.1_pt1 | contig 13821 bp, 11 predicted proteins | sample 1672451 | NCBI WGS metagenome assembly OLPQ01 (sample SAMEA3136687, study PRJEB25190) | human gut metagenome | biome: human gut; feature: human-associated habitat; material: faeces | place: Austria | collected 2013
CCCGCCGTCAGCGACTCCGCCGTCGACACCGTCACGCCACGGGCACTCGCGCGCTCGACAATATCGCGCGCCAGCTCCTCGTTGTTTGCGGCGATCTGCAAATAAGACTCCGTCATACCCACCAGGACCTAGACCGAAAAGACGATCTTACGGCAGTTCCAGAAGTACTGGGCACCCGAGATAATGGTCAAAATGACAGCGATGACGTACAGGAAGCGCGACACCGAATAGACACCGAGCAGCAGCGACGCCGGCCCCAGCTGAAGACCGGCCATCGCAAAGACGCACAGATAGCCACAGATGGAGACCATCGTGGTCGCCGTCTTGTACTTGCCGAGCTTATCGGCGGCAACGACCACACCGGCAGCACTCGCGACCATGCGAAGTGCGCTCACCAACAGCTCGCGGAACAGGATAATGAACACGGACCACACGGTCACCGCGCCAAAATCCAAGAACAGCAGCAAGGCCGAGAACACCAGCAACTTGTCGGCGATGGGGTCCAAGAACTTGCCGAAATCGGTGATCTCGTTGCGTGAGCGCGCCAGATAGCCGTCGACCTTATCGGTGCACGACAGGATCACATACAGAATGAAGGCAGCGGCGGCGAGCGGGCCGTCGAAGGTGCTCCAGTCCGTACCGGCAACGCTCGCGTGACAGGGCCGAGACGATCATGAACACCGGAATAAAGACGATGCGAACGCACGTCACGATGTTGGCGGGCGTCCAAACGCTCGTCAGTTCCTTATTGCTCTCGTTTGCCACGACGCTCTCCTACTCCACAACATGGCCGATAAGCTCATAGCAGAAGCTATCGGTAAACTCGACGGTCAAAATATCGCCCACGGACGCCTCGCTGGCGTCCAGATGCACCGCGCCATCGGAATCGGGCGCCTGGAACCAGGCATGACCGATCAGCTCGGCGCCGTCCTCGGTCTCCTCGATACCGTCGACGATTACCTGGGCGCGCTCGCCCACATGGGCTGCCGTGGCGGCAAAACCCAGCGACTCGGCCAGATCCATGGCCTCCTGGGCGCGCTCGAGCTTGACCTCCTCATCGACCTGGCCCTCCATATTGGCGGCCAGGCTGCCCTCTTCCCGCGAGTAGGCAAAGACGCTCGTATAGTCAAAGCCGACGGTGTCCATAAAGTCGATAAGATCACGGAACTCGTCGTCGGTCTCGGTCGGAAAGCCGACCATGGCCGTGGAGCGAATCACGATGCCGGGGATACGATCACGAAGATCGCGGAACAGTTCCTCGAGCTCCTGACGCGAACCGGAGCGACGCATGGCCTTGAGGATGCGCGCGTCGCAGTGCTGCACGGGGATATCGATATAGGGCAACACCTCGGGCGTATCGCGAATCGTCTCGATAAGCTCGTCGGTCATACCCTCGGGCTGCAGATAGAGCACGCGAACCCAGACGTTGTGCGGGCGCACAGCCTCGGCGACGGCGCGCAGCAGCTGCGCCAGATTGCGCGGTGAGGCCTCGGCGGCGTCCTCATCGGCAAAGTCGGTGCCCCAAATGCCCGTGTCCTGGCCGATCAGCACGATCTCGCGCACACCGCCGGCAACCAGGTCGCGCACCTCGGAGATAATGCTTTCGGCATTGCGCGAATGATAGCGACCGCGAATGTAGGGAATCATGCAGAAGCTGCAAAAACGATTGCAGCCATCGGAGATCTTGACGTAGGCGACAGAGCCCTCGACGGTACGCTTGACCTGCGGGATATAGGCAGCGATTTTACGCTCCACACCAAGAACGCCATCGATGACAGAGACGATACCGTCTTCCTCATCGGCCTTCACAAATGCCGCGACCTCGGGCAGCTCGTCGGGCAGGTCGTCGCCGTAACGAGACGGCACGCAACCGCACATGACAATGGGGCAGGAGCGAACGCCGTCCTGCACCTCGTTAGCGAGCTCGAGCGTGGTCTCGATGCTCTCAGACGTCGCCGAGGTAAGAAACGAGCACGTATTGACAATGGCGATATCGGCATCCTGAGGATCGAATGCCTCCTCGTAGCCCGCAGCGGTCAGCAGCGAACGCATGCGGTCGGTATCGACCTCGTTCTTGGCGCAGCCAAGCGTGATATAGAGTACGGAACCCAACGGAGTATCCATGTTGGAGAGCGGTCCTTTCGAGTAAATTAGCGGTAGTTGGTAAACTGCAGCGGCTGGCCGTAGTCCTGGTCGCGCAGGAACTGAATCACCGTCTGTAAAGCGTCCTTAGAAGCCGAGGAAACGCGCAGCTTATCGGCCTCGATGGTCACCTTGACCTTAAGCTTTTGATCCTTGATGTCTTTATTGATCTTCTTTGCGGTCGCCTGGTCGATGCCCTCGACGATTTGACCGAGCACGCGCACGGTACCGCCCGAAGCCGCCTGCGGGGCGTCCCAAGAGACAGCCTTGAGGTCGATACCGCGCTTGATGAGCTTGGAGCTCAAAACATCGATGATCTGCTTGGAGACAAAATCGGCCGGAGCGTTAATCGTAAAGAGCTTGTCGCCCTTCGAAAGCTCGATGGTGGCGCCGGAGTCTTTAAGGTCATAGCGCTGGGAAATCTCGCGGGCGGTCTGCTGGAAGGCGTTATCGACCTCCTGCATGTTAACCTCGGACACAACGTCGAAGCTGGAATCTTTAGCCATGGTTCTTCCTTTCGGTACGGGGAGCCTTAGTAGCTGTCGTACGAATAGTCATCTGAATCGTTCACTGTCTGGCCGTCGGATGCCGTGTCGGTGCCGACGGTAGACTGGACATCGGTGCCGTCGGCATTATCGGTACCGCCGGCATTATCGCCGTTCGCGGAGTCAGCGGTCTCCTTCTTGGGAACGGTAATGGTCACGCGCGCCACACCCGATGTCTTGGTGTCATAGCGAACCTTTTCACCATTCTTGGTGACCGTGACATCGGAGGGCTTGGACGTGGTGATCTCAATCGAGGACTCGGGCGTGTACTCCTGCTCAAAAGGACCGGTCGCTTGAGCGCCATAGACCGATTTACCGTCGACCTTGACCTCGATCCAGGCGGTCTTGCCCTTGGCAACAGAGACCTTGACCTTGGTGACCTCGTCCTCTTCCTTTTCCACCGTCGCCTTGGCAGCATCGGAACTGGCCGCATCCGTCGCCTCGTCGGCGTCTTCGTCCTCGTCAGTGGATTCGGTCTTCTTGGAAGATTTCTTAGTCGTCGTCTTGGTAGCCACGGGTGTCTCGGGCGTCGACTCGGGTGCAGCAGAGCCGCAACCACGCAGGAGTACCACGATGAGCAAAATCAACAGTAGCACCACGGCACCGATGCCGACGTAAATAATGCGCGGATCGATCGTGTTGTATTGAGAGGCGCGCCCAACGCCGCGTCCGCGATTGGAGCTACCACGACCATTACCCTGCGGTATGCGGCCGCGACCGCTATCGGGACGACCACGATAGCTACTCTGGCGCTGCGAACCCCGCCGGCCCGGACGCGGCGCAAGCTCGCCACGGCCCTGATAGCCGCGCTGGCCAGAGCGAGGCGCCGAAGAGCGCTGCCCATAGGGCTGGGATTGCGAACGGAGGCGCGGCGTCACCTGCGTGGTATCGGCGTCGGAATAGCCATCGCGGGAACGCCCGGCGGGTACTCCGCGATAGCTACGACCGGAGTATCCGCCGTCGCCGTAACCGGCGCGAGGATCGCGACTCAACCCGCGAGCGGCGGGAAGCGCACGGTCATCTGGCAGGGGCGTACTGCGAAAACGATCTCGCTGAGAACGAATTTCCTCGCTGGAGCCCGTCTCGGTGATATAGCCCGCCTGCGGAGGGCGCTGGCCGTACCGTGTCGTACGACCACCCTGAACCATCAAAAAACGACCGTTATCGACCGAAGAACGCGAGTTAACGTAGCCGGCAGCATCCTGAAAACGACCGCCCTGCTGCGAGGTATCGCGTTCATATGCCATGAGGTCGTCAAAATAAGCGTTGACGACCTCGCGCGGGTTAAGCCCCAAAAAGCGAGCGTAGCTCGAAATCATGCCCTGCGCATAGCCACGCGGGGGCATCGATGCAAAGTTACCAGTCTCGAAAAACTCGATGATCTGCGGCCTGATTTTGATGGTGTTGGCGACCTGCTGGATGGAAAGACCCATCCGGCGACGCTGCTCGAGCAGCATGTCACCAAAGCGTGCAGCCATCAGAATCCTCCAAACTCACGATCTTCACGTACCATCTCGGCGTCGACAGACTCCAGCGCGGCAAGCCCTTCGTCATCCAGCAGGACCTCGCGCGGCTTGGAACCGTCGGGCGGGCCGACGACGCCCTTTTCTTCCAGCATGTCCATAATACGCCCGGCGCGCGCATAGCCAACCTTGAGGCGGCGTTGCAGGCCAGATGTGGAGCCCAGCTGCGATTCCACCACAATATGGGCGGCCTCCCAGATAAGCGGGTCGTCATCCTGCGGCTCGGCAACGCCCGTGCGAACAATGCCGCCACCAGCCATGGACATGGAAGCAGGCGCCACGGCAGACAGAATCTCCTCGTGGTAGTCGGGCTCGCTTTGCGACTTAACGAACTCGACGATCTCGTTGATCTCGTCATCCGAGACAAAACAGCCCTGGATACGGCGGGGCTTGCCCCAGTCGACCTTGGAGAACAGCATGTCGCCCAAACCGGTGAGCTTTTCGGCGCCCATCTGATCGATAATGACGCGGGAATCGATGCCTGTGGCCACGTTAAAGGCGATACGATTGGTGATGTTGGCCTTAATGAGGCCCGTCACCACGTTGGAGCTGGGGCGCTGCGTAGCCACGATAAGGTGAATACCGGCGGCACGGCCCAGCTGGGCGATACGAACGATCGAGGCCTCGACATCCTTGCCGGCAACCATCATCAGGTCCGATAGCTCGTCGATGATAATGACCAGATAGGGCATCTTTTGCGGCGGGTTATCGTAGTGTTCGAACTCGCCGGCGGCCTGCTTTTCGTTATACGTCGAGATCTTACGAACGTTGAGGCGCTCGAAGACCTTCAGGCGACGCTCCATCTCGGAGACAGCCCATTGCAAGGCACTCGCAGCCTGCTTGGGTTCGGTCACCACGGGCACATAGAGATGGGGCAGGCCGTTATAGCCGGCAAGCTCAACGCGCTTGGGATCGACCATAATCAAGCGAACGTCCTCGGGAAGCGCGCGCATGAGCAGGGTCGTGATGATGGAGTTGATCATGACCGACTTACCGGAACCGGTGGTACCGGCAATAAGCAGGTGGGGCATCTTGGCGAGGTCGGCGACGACGGGCGTGCCCTCGGCATCGCGGCCGATGGCCAGCTCGAGCGGACCGCCCTTCACATAGGGAAGCACGTCGCCCAGGTTAACGTTCTGGCGACGGCGATTGGGAATCTCGATACCCACAAGCGAGGTGCCGGGAATCGGCGCAAAGATACGCACCGACTGGGCGGCAAGCGAAAGCGCGATATCGTCCTCGAGGCTCGAAATCTTGCTCACGCGCTCGCCCTCGCCGGGCTGCAGCTTAAAGGTCGTCACCGTGGGACCGGCAATCCAGCCGACGACGCGAGCGCTACGGCCAAACTCCAGCAAAGTGGACTGCAGCGACTCGGCAGTCTGCTCCAACTCCTTGTCAGAAGACGCGGCGGACGCCGACTGCGGGTTGGCGTGCAGGATTTCGAGAGGCGGGAGTTTGAGGCCATCCTCTTGCTCGCCCTCGACATCGGCAGCAGTGCCGTCAGCTCCCCCATCACCGGCTGCAACAGGAGCAGCGGAAGCCGTAAGGGTGGAGGCATCGGCAACCTTGGGGTGCTTCAGGAAATCGGGGATCTGCGGGGCGGCAGACACGGGGTTCACGGCAAACGGCGGCTCGGACTCGTCGACCTTGTCCGGGTCGTCTTCCATCGAAAGCTGTCCGGTGACCTGTCCGCGCCTGTCTTGGCGACGCGGCAGCAAAGTTGTCTTGGCGGTATCGAGCGGACACTCGTCATCCTCGTCATCGCCCTCGGTGAGTTCGATTTCGCTATCGGACCAAGACGGGTCGGGCTCACTCGTGTTGAGCTTGGGCGCGGACTTGCCATTCTTGGCATGGCGACGCGGCAGCAGCGTAGTCTTGGCGCGCTCGGCCTCCACAGCCTCGGACACGTCGACAAACGGATCATCGTCCTCGTCGTCATCGTCCAAAACCGGGTCCGAATCATTGCCCATGACCGTGGTCACGGCCATATCGGAGCCCTTCTGACGAAGAATGCTCAGGTGCGGACGGGCGACGCCGGGAACCGACAGGGCCTCTTCGTCGCCCCACGGGCTCGCATTGACATCGGCACGACGGCGCTCGGCAAAATCGGCAGCGCGATCGCGCGCAGAGCGCAAAACGCCACCCACCGAAAAGCCGATGATGACAAAGCCAACGACGGCCAAACCCAACAGCACCACCATCGCGATAGGCTTACCCAGGGCATTCTGCAGCGCACTCGCTATAAACGCACCGATGTAGCCGCCCGAGGCGGATAGGTTTTGCGGCACAAACATGAGGTCGCACGAATCGCTCGTGCCCGGCACCATCAAAGAGAGAACGGAGACGACGGCGATAAAGACAACGGCGCCACCCGCGACCGAGCGAATGTTGAGCGGCGAGTCCTCGCCCAAAAAGAGCGTGGCGGCAAACAGCAAAATGACGATCGGCAGCACGTAGGCGCCCAGGCCAAAGCCAAGATGGTAGAAACCGGCAACCACTGCCGTCACGGGTGCCGTTGCCGGAGAAATCACGGCAATGAAAGACGCAATCGCCAAAACGGCAATAACCACGCCGGCGATATCGCGGTTGGCCGAAGGCTCGACCAGGGGCTCAAAATCGTCGAACTCGGCCTCGTGGCCCTTATTGGCACGAAGATGGGAACCGGCACCCTTAGCAGATGCCGGTTGCTTGTTGGCTTTACTGCCTTTGGCGTTTTGTGCAGATCCGCGCGCCAAACTAAACCTCCATGACGACCGGGATGATCATCGGACGGGTGCGCGTACGGCTCCAAATGAAGTTGGAGAGCGAATCGCGCACGGCCTTGCGAATGGCATCGGAGCCGCTGCTCGTAAAGCTAAACTTGCCCTTCTCGATTGTCTTCATGATGGATGCGGAGGCATCCTCGGAGAACTGATCGTCGATGGCAAAGGAGACGCCACGGCCCGAGAACTCGATGGCCTCGATCTTCTTGTGCTTGAGCGAGACGATGGCGACGGCTGTGACCATACCGTCATTGGCGAGCTTCTGACGATCGCGCAGGACGATGGGGTCGGTATCGCCGATGCGCAGGCCGTCGACGTAGACGACGCCGGATTCGACGGGCGTGCCGCGCTTGACAATACCACCGCGCATCTCGAGCGTGTCACCGTTATCGAGGATAAAGATGTGATCATCCTTAATACCCATCTTACGGGCAAGCTGGGCATGGGCACGCAGGTGCACGGCCTCGCCGTGAACCGGCATAAAATAGGTGGGCTTGGCCATGGCCATCAGGAGCTTGAGCTCCTCTTGGCTGCCGTGACCCGAGACATGGACGAGGGCGCGGTTCTTGTCCCACACGTCGCAGCCAAGCTTGGCCAGGCTGTTGACGACCTGCTGGACGGCCTTCTCGTTGCCGGGAACAGGGGTCGCCGAGAGGATGACGGTATCGCCCTCGTGGATGGAAAGCGTTTTGTGCTCGCCGTTGGCCATGCGGGACAGCGCCGACAGCGGCTCGCCCTGAGAGCCGGTGCACATGACGACAATCTTGTCGTCAGGCAGGTTATCGATATCGAAGGCATCGATGATATCGGCATCGTCGATGTTGAGGTAGCCCAGCTCGCGCGCCACGCGGGTGTTGGTGAGCATAGAACGTCCGGTCACGACGACCTTGCGGCCGCACTTGCGGGCGGCGTCGCAAATCTGCTGCAGGCGATGGATATGGCTCGAGAACGACGCGACGAACACGCGGCCCGGGGCATTCTTGATGGCGTGCAGCAAGTTGGGGCCGACTTCGGCCTCGGACTTGGTAAAGCCCGGAACCGTGGCGTTGGTGGAGTCGGAAAGCAACAGGTCGATGCCCTGTTTGGCAAAGCGACTGATGGCGGCATAATCGGGCGTGACGCCATCGATGGGCGTCTGGTCGAGCTTAAAGTCGCCCGTGTGCATAACGGTGCCCTGGTTGGTGCGAATGAATACGCCCAAAGCGCCCGGAATTGAGTGCGTCATAGAGAAGAAGTCGAGCGAAATGCAACCAAGATTGACATGGCTACCACCCTTGACCTCGCGGAACTTTGGCGCGCGGATGCGGAACTCGGAAAGCTTGCCCTCGATGAAACCAAGCGTCAGCTTGCTCGAGAAGATGGGCACCTTGTTGTTGAGGTCCTGCAGCAGGTACGGAAGCGAACCGGTATGGTCCTCGTGGCCGTGGGTGACGATGATGCCGCGGAGCTTCTCCTCGTTCTCCAGAACATAGGTGTAGTCGGGAAGCACCAAATCGATACCGGGCTGGGAATCGTCGGGGAACATAAGGCCGGCGTCGACGAGCACCATGTCGTCGCCGCACTCGAAGACCGTCATATTCTTGCCGATGCCGTCAAGGCCTCCGAGTGGAATGATCTTCAAGGGAGATGATTTTTTAGCTGCCATAGGTTCGTGCGGTTTCCTTTCTTCGAAACGGGTCTGGAACAACCGACGGGGCGCTTCTGGCAAACCGACCGCCGGGAACGTACAAACATGCATCACGGAGTCGATGCAGTAACCGCATTATGATACCCATTTGCCCACCAACAGACCACCCATGCATCAAAGCCCCATCCAAACCGGTCTACCCCGCCGGTCTGGGGCCATCGGGGGCCGGGGCGGGTTAAGTTTGCTGCTCTACAGTCCTGCGCAAGACGGAAAGCACATTAAGTGCTTTCCTTTGCGTGCGGAACTCGCGACAAACTTAATATATTTCGCCGCCCCTCTGCCAAGCTCGGGAGACGCCACGTTGATGTCTGCTAAACCTTGCTCGCTCAGGCTAATGACATTGTTGGGGATCCACAATTTGCTGCAAGGTGAACTTGCATTGGGGCGTATCGTTCTCTTCTCGCGCATCGTCAAAATCGACGATCATAATGGCGCAGTTGGGGAGTTTTGCTGGGAGCTCGAAGCCCTCTGGGGCTGCAGCCTTGATGAATTGGCGGCTGGCGCTGCCGTGGCTTACTGCTAGGAGGGTTTCGATGCCCTCGGCGCCCATGAGATTGGTGAGGGTGTCTACCATGCGTTCTTGCAGCGCGCGGCTTCCTTCTCCTCCGAAGGGGACCAAATCCTCGCCCGGATCCCAAACGTCGGTAGGCAATGCGTCGTGCGGTCCTTCCTCGAAGGTCCCATAGCCGCGCTCGATGATGCCTTCGCAGGGCTCGACAGTAGCATCCGGACCGAGGATCTCGCATGCGACGAGACTTGCCGTGTCCATAGCTCGGCCTAAAGGCGATGAGACCACTTTGTCGGGGACAACGCCGTGGGCTTTGATCCATTCGGCTGCCGCTTGGGCCTGTTGACGGCCCAAATCGGTAAGCGGTGAATCACAGCGACCCTGGACGAGCTTTTTAACGTTGAATTCCGTCTGGCCGTGGCGGAGCAGATACAGCCTCTTCATATTCTCCCCTTCTGTATAACGTGCTTTGCCGGCGCAGACCTACTCGTGGGTATGCCCTACGTAGTCATCGTCGATCGTAATCTTGGCAATCGACTTGGGAAATTCCGATTCGACCCTCTGGGCCAACGCGTGCTTGAGCTCATCGGACCCCATGCCCAAATCCGAGGGACGCACGCAGTCAAAGATCACGTTGGTGTGCGTAGGACCCGGCACACAGCGCAGGTCATGAATCGAAAGGCGGCTATCGATCTGTTGGGCCATGGCGTGAATGCGCAAGCGCATGCTCGCCACCTTGGGGTCATCGGTCACGATGGGATCGTAGTGAAGCGTGACAATCATGTCGTCTTCGTCCCTAAATGCCTGTTCAATGTTATCGAGCGTGTCATGACTTTCCAGCGGGCTGGCCTCGGCCGCCATCTCGGCGTGAGCGCTTGCGAACTTCCTGCCCGGACCGTAGTCGTGAACCATTAGGTCATGAACGCCCAAAACGCCAGGGTAGCTCATGATCTTGCCGCGAATATGTTCGACCAGCTTGGGATCGGGCGCCTGACCCAAAAGCGGGCTCACCGTATCCTGGATGAGTTCAAAACCGCTCCAGCCAATATAGGCGCCAACGGCAAGGCCGACCCAAGCATCAAGATTGATATGCGTCACCTGCGAAACAATTGCGCACGCTAACACGGCGCCTGTAGCAAGGACATCGTTCTTGGAATCCTGCGCGGTCGCATGCAGCGTCTCAGACTCGATACGGTCACCGAGCTTTTGGTTGAGGGCCGCCATCCACAGTTTAACAACCATCGAAAGCGCCAAGACTGCCACCAGGGCAAGCGAGAACTCGACGGGTTCGGGGTGGACGATGCGCTCAAACGAGGTCTTCACCAGTTCGAGGCCGATGAGCAGCACGAGCGCCGCCACGACCAGACCCGAGAGATACTCGTAGCGGCCATGGCCGTAAGGATGCTCGGGGTCTGCCGGCTTGCCCGCCAGCTTAAAGCCAAGCACGCTCACGATGTTTGAGCTGGCGTCGGACAGGTTGTTCATGGCGTCCGCCACAATCGAAACCGATCCCGACAGCACGCCAATTGCACCCTTCGCAGCGCATAGCGCCACATTGGCGAGAATACACACCACGCCCGCCAACGTGCCCACGCGCGCACGGTCGCCCTGCGCACGACGAACGATCCACTCGACCATCTATATCTGCCCCCAACAGTTTTACTCATACACCCGTTTGTCGAATAGCTCAGTAGTGCAGACCCTTTACCCCATCGATACAAAAAAGGCCGCAACCCTTAGGGCTGCGGCCTTACAAATCGCACTATCGAGCAAAAAGCTTAGAGCTTGATGTCGATGTCGACGCCAGCGGGGAGGTCGAGACGCATGAGCGAATCAACGGTGCCCGAGGTGGGGTCGAGGATGTCGATGAGGCGCTTGTGGGTGCGCATCTCGAACTGCTCGCGGGAGTCCTTGTCCTTGTGCGGGGAGCGGATGACCGTGTAGAGGTTGCGCTCGGTGGGCAGGGGGATCGGGCCGGAGACGCGGGCGCCGGTCTTCTGCGCGGTATCGACGATGAGCTTCGCGGACTGATCGACGACCTCGTGATCGTAGCCCTTGAGGCGAATGCGGATCTTCTGGGTAGCCAACTTAAACCTCCAAAGAGTGCGAGAGATGTTCTCGCGGATTACGTAACAGGGAGCTCGAACTTAGGCGTTCTTGCTCATGACCTCGTCCACGATGGACTTGGGCGCAGGCTCATAAGAGTCGAACTGCATCGTGTAGGATGCACGGCCCTGGGTCTGGGAGCGAAGGTCGGTAGCGTAACCGAACATCTCGCCCAGCGGCACCTTGGCACGGATGAGCTTGGTGTTCTTGCGATCCTCCATGCCCTCGATCTTGCCGCGGCGACCGGAGAGGTTGCCCATAACGTCGCCCATGTACTGCTCGGGGGTCTCGACCTCGACAGCCATGATCGGCTCGAGCAGCTGCGGATCGGACTTCTTGAGGGCGTCCTTGATAGCCATGGAACCGGCGATCTTGAAGGCGGCCTCGGAGGAGTCGACCTCGTGGTAAGAACCGTCGAACAGGGTGACCTTAACGTCGAGGACCGGGAAGCCGGCGATAACACCGGTGTTCAGGGCCTCCTGGATGCCCTTGTCGATGGACGGGATGTACTCCTTGGGCACGACGCCGCCGACGATAGCGTTGACGAACTCGTAGCCGAAGCCCTCCTCCATCTTCTCGAGCTTGATGACGGCGTGGCCGTACTGACCGCGACCGCCGGACTGACGGACGAACTTGCCCTCAGCCCTCTCGACGTCGTGACCAGCGGTCTCGCGGTAGGCAACCTGGGGCTTACCGACGTTAGCGTCAACCTTGAACTCACGGAGCAGACGGTCAACGATGATCTCGAGGTGCAGCTCGCCCATGCCGGCGATGATGGTCTGGCCGGTCTCGTGGTTGGTGGACACCGTGAAGGTCGGGTCCTCCTCGGCGAGCTTGGTCAGAGCCAGGGACATCTTGTCCTGCTCGGCCTTGGTCTTGGGCTCGATAGCAACGTCGATAACGGGCTTAGCGAACTCGATCTTCTCGAGGACGATCTCCTTGCCCTCGGCGCACAGGGTGTCACCGGTGGTGGAGTTCTTGAAGCCAACGCAAGCGACGATGTCACCGGCGCAAGCGTCGTCACGGTCGATACGCTCGGCGGCGTTCATCTCGAGGATGCGGCCGAGGCGCTCGCGCTGACCGTTGGAGGCGTTGACCACGTAGGAGCCGGACTCGGCGCGACCGGAATAAACGCGGACGTAGGTGAGCTTACCGACGAACGGGTCGGTCATGATCTTGAAGACCAGGCCGGAGAAGGGCTCGTCGAAGGAGGGATGACGCACGATCTCCTCGCCGGTTTCCGGATCGGTACCGGTGACGGCCTCAACGTCGAGCGGGCTGGGCAGGTAGTCGACGACAGCGTCGAGCAGCTCCTGAACGCCCTTGTTCTTGTAGGCGGAACCCACAAAGACGAGGTTGAGCTCGTTGGCCAGAACGCCCTTGCGCAGAGCAGCCTTGAGCTCCTCGACGGTGAAGTCCTCCTCCATGAGGATCTTCTCCATGAGCTCGTCGTCAAAGCTGGCAGCGGCGTCGAGGAGCTCCTCGCGCTTGGTGGCAGCGATGTCGGCGAACTCAGCCGGGATCTCGTCCATCGGCTCGGGGTAGGTCATGCCCTTGTCGTCGGCCTTGAAGTCCCATGCAGTCATGGTGACCAGGTCGATAACGCCCCAGAAGTTGTCTTCGGCGCCCATCGGGACCTGAGCGGCCACGGCGTTGGCGTCGAGACGATCCTTCATGGTCTCGATAGCGTTGAAGAAGTCAGCGCCCACGCGGTCATACTTGTTGATGAAGGCGATGCGGGGAACGTTGAAGGTAGAAGCCTGACGCCAAACGGTCTCAGACTGGGGCTGGACGCCGGCAACGGCGTCGAAGACGGCGACAGCGCCATCGAGGACGCGCAGGCAGCGCTCGACCTCGGCGGTGAAGTCAACGTGGCCCGGGGTGTCGATGATCTGGATGCGGTAGTCCTTACCGTCCTTGTTCCAGAAGCACGTGGTAGCAGCGGAGGTAATGGTTACGCCGCGCTCCTGCTCCTGAACCATCCAGTCCATGGTGGCAGCGCCCTCATGGACCTCACCGATCTTGTGGGTCTTACCGGTGTAGTAAAGAATACGCTCGGTCGTGGTGGTCTTACCGGCATCGATGTGGGCCATGATGCCGATGTTACGGGTATCGGAAAGCTTGTGCTTAGCCTTAGCCATGTTAGTTCCTTACCTTAACTTACCAACGATAGTGAGAGAACGCGCGGTTGGCCTCGGCCATCTTGAAGACGTCCTCACGCTTCTTGACGGAAGCGCCCAGGCCGTTGGAAGCGTCCAGAATCTCGTTTGCGAGACGCTCAGCCATGGTCTTCTCCTTGCGAGCGCGGGAGAAGTTGACGATCCAGCGGATGCCCAGAGCGGTGGAACGACGGGAGTTGACCTCCATCGGGACCTGATAGGTAGCGCCACCGACACGCTTGGGCTTAACCTCGAGCGTGGGCTTGACGTTGTCCATAGCCTTCTTGAAGGTAGCGAGAGCGTCGCCACCCTCGGACTTCTCGGCAACGATCTCGAAAGCGGTGTAAACGATGCGCTCAGCGGTGGCCTTCTTGCCGTCAAGAAGGACC
>OLPQ01001855.1_pt1 | contig 13768 bp, 8 predicted proteins | sample 1672451 | NCBI WGS metagenome assembly OLPQ01 (sample SAMEA3136687, study PRJEB25190) | human gut metagenome | biome: human gut; feature: human-associated habitat; material: faeces | place: Austria | collected 2013
CCGGCGCGCTGCGGCTGCACAGCGATCTGGAAATTTATCTGGCCAAGGGCGCGGTCCTGCAGGGCACAACGAACATTCACGACTATTCGCCCCGCATCCCCAGCCGATTTGAGGGAACCGAGATGCGCTGCTACTCAAGCCTTTTGAACGCGGGCGACATGAACCACAAGACCGGCCCGAACTGCCGCAATATCATCATCCGCGGCAAGGGCACGATCTGCGGCGGCGGGCAGGAGCTGGCCCGCAAGATCATCGAGGACGAGCGTGCCCGCATCAAGAGCTTTCTGGACGACAACCGGGAGCTCGTCGAAAGCTGCGAGAACAGCGACACGATCCCGGGCCGCGTCCGCCCGCGGCTTATCAATTTAAGCAACTGTGAGAACGTCTGGATCAGCGGTATCACGCTGAAAAACGGCCCATCCTGGAACGTCCACATGATCTACTGCGACGACATCCAGACCGACCACTGCACCTTTGTGTCCGAGGGCGTCTGGAACGGCGACGGCTGGGACCCGGATTCCTCAACGAACTGCACGCTGTTTGCGTCGGAGTTCTCCACGGGGGACGACGCTGTCGCCATCAAGAGCGGCAAGAACCCCGAGGGCAACGAAATCAACCGTCCCTGCGCGCATATCCGGGTGTTTGACTGCCGCAGCGACTGCGGCCACGGCATCTGCATCGGCAGCGAGATGAGCGGCGGCGTGGAGGACGTGCAGATCTGGGACTGCGATCTGGCGAACTCACTCTCCGGCATCGAGATCAAGGCCACGCCCAAGCGCGGCGGCTATGTGCGCGGCGTGACTGTGCGGGACTGCATCACGCCCCGCGTCATGCTGCACAGCGTACCGTACAATGACGACGGTGTGCCCGCCGGGGCCCCGCCGAAGCTCGAGCACTGCTTCTTTGAGCGGCTGACCCTGACCGCCGAGGTGCTGGACCATGACCGCAGCCGGCACGATGCCGCCCCGATCGAGATCGCGGGTTTTGACAAGCCGGGCTATGAGGTCGAGGACATTGTCTTTAAGGACATTACCATCACCAAGCCGTCCGTCGCCCTGCCGCTGGGGCTGTGCAAGGGTGTGACGCTGAGCAATCTTGCGTGTGTGAAGGAATAAGCCTAAAGCCTCCCTTTGACAAGGGAGGCCTTTCTCCCCACTTTATGAACAAATCTTAAAACTTCCTTACACCCTCTTGCACCGCGGTGCAGGAGGGTGTATTATTATCACGTTTAATAATTAACATAAGCCAACTATTAACAGGAGGTGTTCACCAATGGGCACTGAAACCCCTTATCTGAGCGGGGTATTCCGCTTTGTGGCGAGGCTGCACACACTGTCCAGGCGCGGGATGCGCATGGCACTGGCCGGGCAGCCCAAATGCCGCTATGGCATGCTGCAAAGTCTGTACAATCTCATTGAGCAGCACGGCCGCGACGGCGCAATCTATGTCTCGGACATTGCGCGGCAGATGCACCAGCCTATGCCGGCGATTTCCCGCGGGCTGCGCCAGATGGAGCAGGACGGCCACATCGTCCGCGAGACCGACCCCAAGGACCGCCGCAAGACGCTGGTGCGCATCACCCCGGCAGGGGAGCGCGCCCGCAAAACCAATGAGCAGGCCATGAACGACTACTTTGCCCGCATCATGGCGCGGCTGACCCCGGAGCAGCTGGCGCAGGCCAACGCCGTAAAGGACGCTCTGCTCGCCGCCATCGAGGCCGAGAACGCCGCTATGAAAACCGATTTGAAAGGAGAACCCCCGCATGACGAAAATTTTTAAGCAGCTGGGGCGGCACTGGGCGGCCTGCCTGGCCGTCGTTGCGCTGCTCATCGTGCAGGCATACTGCGATTTAAGCCTGCCCGACTACACAAGCAAAATTGTGGACACCGGCATCCAGCAGGGCGGCATTGAAAGCCCCGTGCCCGACACCGTCCGCAGCACAACGCTGCAGGCGCTCGAGCTGCTCATGTCCGAGGACGACGCCGCACTGGCGGACGAAGCCTACTCCGCCCCCGACGCGGACGGTATGCGCACACTGAACCCGGACGCGGACACCGCCGCGCTGGAAAATGCGTTCACAACGCCGGACGTTGTGCTGTACATGGCCGCGGCGAAGAATGCCGCCACTGCCGCCGGTACCACCGACACTGTGTTCCCCACGGCCTATGACCTTGACGCCGTCGCCACGCAGCTGGCCGCCGCGTCCCAGGCCCCCGGCGCACGGGAAATGCTGCAGAGCCAGCTGACGGACGGTCTCGCCCAGCTGGACGAGACCGTCGCCAACAGCCTGTCCAGCCAGGCCATGCTGCTCGTCGCGCTGGAATACGACGCCCAGGGCATTGCCCATGACGTGCAAATGTCCTATCTGCTGCGCACGGGCGGCCAGATGCTGGCTTTAACGCTGCTGATGGTTGCCGTGGCCGTCGCCGTAGGCTTTATCGCGTCCCGCGTCTCTGCCGCCATTGGCCGCGACCTGCGCCGCGACGTGTTCAGGACCGTCGTCGGCTACTCCAACGCCGAAATCGAAAAATTTTCCACTGCTTCGCTGATTACCCGCACCACGAACGACATCCAGCAGGTGCAGTTCGTCTGTGTGATCCTGCTGCGCATGGTGGCCTACGCGCCCATTTTGGGCATTGGCGGCATTATGCACGTTGCCAGCGGCAACACGGGGCTGGAATGGATCATCTTTGTGGCCGTGGCCGCGCTGCTGGCGCTCATCGCCGTTTTGATGAACGTAGCCATGCCGAAATTCAAGCAGATGCAAGTTTTGGTGGATCGGCTGAACCTTGTCAGCCGCGAAATCCTGACCGGCATTATGCCCATCCGCGCGTTCAGCCGCGAGGCATTTGAGGAAAAGCGCTTTGACAGGGCCAACACCGACCTGATGAAGACCCAGCTGTTCACCAACCGCACGATGGTCGCCATGATGCCGTTTATGACGCTCATCATGAACGGCACGAGCCTGCTCATCGTCTGGTTCGGCGGCAAGGCGATGGATCTGGGCAGTATGCAGGTGGGTGAGATGATCGCGTTCATCACCTACACGATGCAGATCGTCATGTCGTTCCTCATGCTCTCGATGGTCGCCGTCATGCTGCCCCGTGCCGGTGTGGCTGCGGACCGCATTGACGAGGTCATCAAGACCCCCTCGACCATCCATGACCCCGCTGCGCCCAAGGCACTGCCCGCGGACGGCACCCACGGCGTTGTGGCGTTCCATGACGTCAGCTTCCGCTATCCCGGCTCCGACGAGGACGCGCTCGAGCACATCAGCTTCACGGCCAGACCCGGCGAGACAACGGCCATCATCGGCTCCACGGGCTGCGGCAAATCTACGCTGCTCAACCTGATCCCGCGCTTCTACGATGTGACCGAGGGCAGCGTGACGATTGACGGCGTTGACGTGCGCGACATGACCCAGGCACAGCTGCACGACGAGCTGGGCTATGTGCCGCAGAAGGGCGTGCTGTTCAGCGGCACGATCACATCCAACCTGAAGTTCGGCGGCGACCACATCACCGATGCCGACGCAGAGCAGGCCGCCGAGATTGCCCAGGCCACGGAGTTCATCTCCGCTAAGCCCGAAGGCTTCGACAGCCCGATTGCCCAGGGTGGCAGCAACGTCTCCGGCGGGCAGAAGCAGCGCCTTTCGATTGCCCGCGCCATTGCCAAGCACCCGCAGATCTATCTGTTTGACGACAGCTTCTCGGCGCTGGACTACAAGACCGACGTAGCGCTGCGCCGTGCGCTGAAGGCTAAAACCGACAACGCCACGGTCATTATTGTGGCGCAGCGCATCTCCACCGTGCTGCACGCGAACCAGATTCTGGTGCTGGATGAGGGGCGCATCGTCGGCAAGGGCACCCATGCCCAGCTGATGGAAAGCTGCCCCGCGTATCAGGAAATTGCGCGCAGCCAGCTGAGCCAGAAAGAACTGAATTTGCAGAAGGAGGGTGAGTGATATGCCAAGACCCGGACGCATGACGACGGAGCGCGCCAAGGACTTCAAGGGCACGCTGCGCCAGCTGCTGGCCGCCTTGAGCAAGTATAAGCTGTCGCTGGTCGTCGTCATTGTTTTTGCTGTTCTGTCAACCATTTTCAACATTGCAGGGCCGAAGATCCTGGCCAAGGCCACCACGGCGCTGGCCACCGGCTGGATCGCCAAGCTGCGCGGCGTGGGCGGCATCGACTTTGCCTACATCGGCAAGGTGCTGCTGTTCCTGCTGGGCATGTACCTGCTGTCCGCGGCGTTCAGCTTCATTCAGGGCTGGCTCATGTCCGGCCTGTCGCAGAAGGTCTGCTACGACTTCCGCGACCAGATCAGCAAAAAGATCAACCGCCTGCCGCTGGCCTACTTTGAAAAGCGCACCGTCGGCGAGGTGCTGTCCCGCATTACAAACGACGTGGATACGCTGGGCCAGAGTCTGAACCAGAGCGTGACCCAGCTGATTACCAGCGTTGCGACGATGGTCGGCGTGCTCATCATGATGCTGTCCATCAGCCCTAAAATGACGCTGATTGCCCTGCTGATCCTGCCGGTCTCGCTGGCGCTGGTGCTGGTGGTCGTCAAGTTCAGCCAGAAGTATTTCAAGGCGCAGCAGGCGACACTGGGCGTTGTCAACGGTCAGGTCGAGGAGGTCTACTCCGGCCACAACGTCATCAAGGCGTTCAACCGCGAGGCCGCCGTGCTGGACGACTTCAACGCCGCGAACGATAAGCTGTACGAATCCGCGTGGAAATCGCAGTTTTTGTCCGGCCTGATGCAGCCCATCATGAACTTTGTGGGCAACCTGGGCTATGTGGCCGTCGCCATCGTCGGCAGCATTATTGCCGCAGCGGGCGCCATCACCATCGGCGATATTCAGGCGTTCATCCAGTACGTCAAGAACTTCACCCAGCCCATCCAGCAGCTGGCGCAGGTGTCCAACATGCTGCAAAGCATGACCGCCGCCGCCGAGCGCGTCTTTGAATTTTTGAACGAGCCCGAGGAGGACCAGCTGGCCGACCCCGCCCGCCGCGCCGACCCTGCCTGCATCGACGGTCAGGTCACGTTTGACCATGTAAAGTTCGGCTACACGCCGGAAAAGACCGTCATCCACAATTTCAGCTGCAATGTCAAGCCCGGCCAGAAGGTCGCCATCGTCGGCCCCACCGGCGCGGGCAAGACCACAATGGTCAAGCTGCTCATGCGGTTCTATGATGTGGATTCCGGCGAAATCTTGCTGAACGGCCACAACGTCAGGGACTTTGACCGCAGCGACCTGCGCGAGGGCTTCGGCATGGTGCTGCAGGATACCTGGCTGTTCAAGGGCACGATCATGGAGAACATCCGCTATGGCCGTCTGGATGCCACGGACGAGGAGGTCATTGCCGCCGCGAAGGCTGCAAACGCTGATCACTTTATCCGCACGCTGCCCGGCGGCTACCAGATGGAGCTGAACGAGGACGCCTCCAACGTCAGCCAAGGCCAGAAGCAGCTTTTGACGATTGCCCGCACGATTTTGGCGGACAACCGCATCCTGATCCTCGATGAGGCGACATCGAGCGTTGACACCCGCACCGAGCAGCGCATCCAGACGGCTATGGACCGCCTGATGCAGGGCCGCACGAGCTTCGTCATCGCGCACCGCCTGTCCACCATCCGCGATGCCGATTTGATCCTGGTCATGCGCGAGGGCGACATTGTCGAGCAGGGAACGCACGACGAGCTGATCGAAGCCGGCGGGTTCTATGCCGATTTGTACAACAGTCAGTTTGAGGATGTGACGGCTTGATAATTGACGCAGGTTGGTTCTAAGGCTTCCCCCGCGGGGGAAGCTGTCCGCGAAGCGGACTGATGAGGGCAAAGCTCCCGCAGCCACCCATTTATGAGCAGCATCCGCAGGGTCGCCCTCATCCGGCCCTGCGGGCCGCCTTCCCCCGCGGGGGAAGGCTTTTCTTTTATTGACACCCCTGCTATAATAGAACCAAAGGGGGCTTTATCCATGGATTACACGCAACTTACCGCGCAGGCACGGCAGGCCACGGAAGAACTGCTCGAAGCTGCGCACCTTGAAACAGGGGACATTTTTGTGGTCGGCTGCTCCAGCAGCGAGATCATGGGCGGGCGCATCGGCAAGGATTCCAGCATGGAGGCTGCCGCTGCCGTGCTGGCGGGCGTGCTGCCGCCATTGCAGGAGCAGGGCGTCTATCTGGCCGCCCAGTGCTGTGAGCATCTGAACCGTTCTATCGTCATTGAGCGCGAGGCCGCGAAGGCCAACGGCTATCAGATCGTCTCGGCCATTCCGCAGCCCCACGCGGGCGGCAGCTGGGCCACGAACTGCTGGCAGCGCTTTAACGACCCCGTCCTTGTGGAGGAGGTCAGGGCCGCCGCGGGCATGGACATCGGCGGCACGCTGATTGGTATGCACCTGCGCCGCGTGGCTGTGCCGGTGCGCCTCTCGATGGACCACATCGGGCAGGCAATTCTGCTCTGTGCCCGCACCCGTCCGCCGTTCATCGGCGGTTCCCGCGCCGTTTACAGTCAGGAGGAAGTGCGATGATTCCCGAAGCCCAGAAGCAGCAGATGGCCGAGGCCGTCGCGCAGATCCGTGAGACGATGGACGCTGCCGCCAAGGCCGCAGGCCGCGACCCGGCAGAGGTGCGCCTTTGCGCCGCCTGCAAGACCCGCACGGTGGAGGAGGTGCGCTACAGCGCCGACCTGCCCATTGACCTTTTCGGTGAAAACCATGTGCAGGAGCTGGTCGAAAAGACCGACGCGAACGCCTACAACGGCAAGCCCGGGCACTTCATCGGGCATTTACAGACGAACAAGGTCAACAAGGTCGTAGGCCGCGCCGCGCTGATCCAGAGCGTGGACAGCACGCGCCTTTTGGATAAGATCGATGCCGCCGCGGCCCGTCTGGGGCTGGTGCAGGACATTCTCGTCGAGATCAACATCGGCGAGGAGGCCAGCAAGAGCGGCGTGGACGCCGACAGCCTGTTCCCGCTTTTGGAGGCTGCCGCCGCCAGGGAGCACATCCGTCTGCGCGGCCTGATGGCGATCCCGCCCGCCGACGCCGACGACACCGAGACCCGCCGCTTTTTTGCACAGATGCGGGAGCTTTTGGCCAGAGCCGACGCCCGGCACTATGACCGGGCACAGATGGACATTCTGTCCATGGGCATGAGCCACGACTACGCCGCCGCCATCGCCGAGGGCGCGACCATCGTCCGCGTCGGCACGGCGATTTACGGCGCACGGGATTACAGCAAAAAGGCATAATTTCAGGCTTCCCCCGCGGGGGAAGCTGTCCGCGAAGCGGACTGATGAGGGCAAAGCCTCCGCAGCCACCCGTTCACGGGATTTCGCCGCAGACTCGCCCCTCATCCGGCCCTTCTGGCCACCTTCCCCCTCGGGGGAAGGCTTTTTTTATTTTCTCCCCCTGTATTCCCGCGGCGTTATCCCGTACCGCTTTTTGAACAGACGGTTGAAGTAGGACAAATTCTCAAACCCGCATTGCTCCGCAATCGCCAGCACGGTGTCACTGCCGCTGCGCAGGGCATCGGCGGCGGCGTTCAGGCGCTGCTCGTTCAGGTATTCGGTAAAGCCCTGCCCGGTCATTTTCTTGAACCAGCGCATAAAATGGCTGGGGCTGCATCCGCAGGCCGCCGCTGCGTCGGTCACATGCAGCGCCCCCGCGTAGCCCTCATTCACAAGCTGCACCACGGTTTTCAGCCGCCGGGTATCGGGGGTATCGGCAGGGGGCAGGTCTCCGGCGCGGCCCACCAGCGCCGCCAGAAACAGCAGCAGCTCGCCCTTTATACAGAGTTCATATCCCACGTCTTTGATCTTGTTGAATTCCTCCGCCGCGTGCAGGCACCGCACTGCCCAGTTGTAGCCCCAGTCTTCCGGGCCAAGGCGCATGGGCAGAGCCAGACGTCCGCTCTGCAACGGCAGCAGGTACTTCTCGGCACAGATGTCACCGGCGCCGCCCAGCAGCTCCAGCTCAAAGATGATGTTCTCATATTCCATTGCCTCACCGGGCAGCTGGCGCAGGGCGTGCAGTACGCCGGGGGCAAACACGTAAATGTCGCCCGCCTGTGCCGTGTAGGTCGTCAGCCCGGCCTGCACGATGCCGCGCCCTTTTTTGACAAAGACCAGCTCCATGCTGTCCTGCCAGTGCAGCGCCACCTGCGGGAAGTCCTTCGGGATCGTGCACGGGTAGATATTGAACGGGAACCACGCGGCCCCGTGTTGCTTTGCTTCGCGTAAACGCTCTTGTTTCGCCATATTTTCACCTCACATGATAGTATTGTACCATAAGTTGCGGGTATTTTGCAAGTCAGATGCACGTTTTGTGTGGTATAACCAAGTTGTACCCAAGAAGCTCATACACAAATGGAGGGAACCTCTTATGAATATGACTGCTGCGATGGAAGCCAGAACCAACAAGCCCCTGACTGCCTGCACCGACCAGGAAATCTATCTGGCCCTGCTGGACATCGTCCGCGAACAGAGCGCCGCCCGCGTCCGTCCCGTCACGGGCCGCAAGCTCTACTATATCAGCGCCGAGTTTCTGATCGGCAAGCTGCTGTCCAACAACCTTATCAATTTAGGGCTGTACGACGACACCCGCGCCGCGCTGGCCGCTGCCGGGAAAAACCTGTCTGATATTGAGGAGGTCGAGCCGGAGCCAAGCCTTGGCAACGGCGGGCTGGGCCGTCTGGCCGCCTGTTTCCTTGACTCCCTCGCCACGCTGAACCTGCCCGGCGACGGTGTCGGCCTGCGGTATCACTTCGGCCTGTTCCACCAGTCCTTCAAGGACGGCGTCCAGAACGAGCTGCCCGACCCGTGGCTGACCGCCCACTCCTGGGCGGAAAAAACGGATACGGTCTATCCCGTCGAGTTGGCCGGCAAGACCTACAACGCCCGTCTGTACAAGCTGGCCGTCACGGGCTACGAGGGCCGCACGAACACGCTGAATCTGTTCGATCTCGACACCATTGATGAGAGCATCGTCCACGACGGCATCACGTTCGACAAGACCGACATCGACAAAAACCTGACGCTTTTCCTGTATCCCGATGACTCCGACGAGGCCGGACGCCGTCTGCGCGTTTACCAGCAGTACCTGATGGTTTCCGCCGGGGCCCAGCTGATTCTGGCCGAGTGCGCCGCCCGCGGCTGTGATTACCACGATCTGGCCGACTACGCCGCCATCCAGATCAACGACACCCACCCCAGCATGGTTATCCCCGAGCTGATCCGTCTGCTGGGGGAGAAGGGCATCGACTTTGACGAGGCCGTCGAGATCGTCACAAAGACCTGTGCCTACACGAACCACACCATTCTGGCCGAGGCGCTCGAAAAGTGGCCCCGCGCCTATCTGGACGCCGTCGTGCCGCAGCTCATGCCCATCATTGAAAAGCTCGACACGCTGGCCCGCACCCGCACCACCGACGAGAATCTGGCCATCATCGACGGGGACGACCGCGTTCACATGGCCCACATGGACATCCACTTCACCCACTCGACGAACGGCGTTGCCCATCTGCACACCGAGATCCTGAAAAACAGCGAGCTGCACGGCTTTTACCAGCTCTACCCCGAAAAATTCAACAATAAGACCAACGGCATCACTTTCCGCCGCTGGCTGCTGGAGTGCGACCCGGCACTGACCGCCGAGATCGAAAAGCTCATCGGTTCCGGCTTCCGCAAGGACGCCGCCGAGCTTGAAAAACTGCTGCCCTACACGGAAAATGTCGATATTTTGCAGCAGTTCTCCGCCGTCAAGGCGCAGAACAAGCGCGCACTGGCCGACTGGCTGCACCGCACGCAGAACATCACCGTTGACCCGGATGCAATGTTCGACATCCAGTCCAAGCGCCTGCATGAGTACAAGCGCCAGCAGCTGAACCTGCTCTACCTGATCCACCAGTATCATGAGATCAAGGCCGGGCATCTGCCCGCCACGCCGCTGGTCAGCATCTTCGGTGCCAAGGCCGCCCCGGCGTACACGATTGCCAAGGACATCATCCACGCCCTGCTGACCCTGTCTAAGGTCATTGCAGCGGATCCGGTCGTGTCGAAGTATCTGCAGGTCGTCTTTGTGGAAAACTACAACGTCACCGCCGCTGAGAAGCTCATCCCCGCCTGCGACCTGTCGGAGCAGATCTCGCTGGCCTCCAAGGAGGCGTCCGGCACCGGCAACATGAAGTTCATGCTCAACGGTGCGCTGACGCTTGGCACGATGGACGGTGCGAACGTCGAGATCTGTCAGCAGGTCGGCGATGAGAACATCTATATCTTCGGCCAGACGTCCGACCAGGTCATCCACCGCTATGAGATGGGCGACTATCAGGCCAGCCAGTGGGTGGAGGGTGACCCCAACATCCGCCGCGCCGTCGATTTCCTCGTCGGGCCGGAGATGCTGGCCGCCGGGCATGAGGAAAACCTGCGCCGCCTGCACGACGAGTTGGTCTGGAAGGACTGGTTCCAGACGCTGCCCGACTTCAACGCCTATGTGGTGCGCAAGGGTCAGGCCCTGAGCGACTACGCCTGCGACCCGCTGGGCTGGCGCAAAAAGTGCGTCATCAACATTGCCAAGGCCGGCCTGTTCAGCAGTGACCGCACGATTGCCGAGTACAATAAGGACATCTGGCATCTGGGCGAGTAATCCACCTCTATAAGCAACCGCATCCCCTGTCCGCACGGACAGGGGATTTTTGCTTGTGTATGGCTTCTTTACATGGGATACCGGATGCAGAGGTTTCCGCTGGGCGTTGAAACGTTTCCCTTGCAAACTGTCGCTCCACCTGCTACAATAAATGCAGACTATTTGTAAGGAGCGATCACCCATGAACTGGCATCAGGCCTGTGAGCTGCCCTATTACCACGGCAGCGACCTCGGCGCAAATCCAACGGCGGAGGAAACCACCTTCAAGCTGTGGGCTCCCACTGCCTGCGGGGTCGTGGTCTGCCTGTATGCCACCGGCACCGACGCCGAGCCGGGCGCGAAAGAGCTGGGCGCACACGAAATGCGTCGCGGCGATGGCGGCGTCTGGGCCATTGTGCTGCCCGGCAACCTGCACGGGACGTATTACATCTACCGCATCTACTTCCCGGATGGCCGCGTGCATGAGGTCGTGGACCCCTACGCCCGCAGCGCCGGGGCCAACGGCACCCGCGGCATGGTGGTGGACCTGACACAGGCCGCCCCCGACGGCTGGGAGCAGGACCGGCGCCCCGACATCCCGGCCCACGCCCGCAGCGTGTGGGAGGTGCATGTGGCGGACTTTTCCGCTGACGGGCACAGCGGTGTAAAACCGGAGTGGCGCGGCAAGTTCATGGGCTTCACGCCCGATGACACCACGCTGGACAACGACGGCGAACACCCGACCTGCCTGAATTATCTGAAAAATCTGGGCATCAGCCATGTGCAATTACAGCCCATCTACGACTACGCCACGGTGGACGAGTCCCGCCCCGACGGCGGCTACAACTGGGGCTACGACCCGCAGAACTACAACGTGCCCGAGGGCAGCTTTGCCACCGACCCGTTCCACGGCGAGGTGCGCGTCAAGGAGTGCCGCGCCATGGTCGCCGCGCTGCACCGCGCGGGGCTGGGCGTCGTGATGGACGTCGTCTACAACCACACCTACCACGGCGAGAGCAATCTGGAGCGCACCGTGCCCGGCTACTGGAACCGCCGCTGGCCCAACGGCATGATGACCAACGGCTCCGGCTGCGGCCGTGACCTGGCCAGCGAGCGCCCGATGGTGCGCAAATACGTGGTCGAGTCGGTGCTGTACTGGGCCACAGCCTACCACATCGACGGTTTCCGCTTTGACCTGATGGCGCTGGAGGATGTGGACACGATGAACGCCATCCGCGCCGCGCTGGACAGTCTGCCCGGCGGCGAGAGCATTTTACTGTACGGCGAGCCCTGGATGGGCGGCGGCACGAACTTTGAAGGCGGCGCACGCCCCGCCGACAAGCGCGCCCTCGACGCGCTGCATGAACGCATCGGATTTTTCTGCGATGACACGCGGGACTGCATCAAGGGCAACGTCTTTGACGCGGCCAACGCGGGCTATGTCAACGGCGCACCGCAGCATGGCTACGATGTGCTGCACTCGATCAGCGCGTGGCGCAGCGGCGCACACGGCTTCCGGCCCAAGCGCGCCGGGCAGGTCGTGCAGTACGTCTCCGCCCACGACAACTACACGCTCTGGGACAAGCTGGCCGCCGTGGGCCGCCGCGGCGATTACGACTGCCCCGACGCCGATTTGCTGGCGCAGAACCGCATGACGGCGGGCATCTACCTGACCTGCCAGGGTCTGCCCTTTATGCAGGCGGGCGAGGAGTGGGGCCGCACCAAGTACGGCGACCACAACAGCTACAAGGGGCCGCTGACCACGAACCGGCTGGACTGGACCCGCGCCCACCGCCCGGAGTTTGCCGCGCTGACGGCGTTTTACCGCGGCATGCTGGCCATCCGCCGCGCCTATCCGCGGCTGAGCGGCGCGGCAGGGGAGCCGGAGCCGTTTATTCTGGCGCTGCCGGGCTGGCTCATCGGCTTTGTGCCGGAGAACGACGGCACGGCCACGGCGGGTCAGCTGGCCGTCTACTACAACCCCGAGCGCACCCGCCAGTGGGCCAGCCTGCCCGCCGGTACCTGGCGCAAAGTAAGCGACGGCGTCCACGCCGGTGTGACACCCTTCGGCCCCTGTTTCCGGGATGCGTTGGAGCTGGCCCCGACGAGCGTGACGGTGCTGGTGGCGGAGTAAAAGTATAATCACGTTTCATGGGAGAGGGAGAGCCTCTCCCTTTTTGTTTGTCGCCCCTTTTATTGTGGCCTTGTAGGGAGGGGTCTTGACCCCTCCGCGGGGCGTCGAGGACGCCGCCCCCTACAGTGTGGCAACCCGTAAACTTTCCTGCTGCCGCAAGCGTCCGCGGCGGCCAGAGGGCTGGCCGCCCTACAAACTCCCGGCAACGGCGTTTGTAAGGGAGGGATTTATCCCTCCCGGAAAGCACACGTCCGCCTTACACCTCCGGGCCGGGCATGCCCGGCCCCTACAACCTTGTCATTTTCTTCTTGTCATTTTGTTCACAAAAACTTTGTTTGACAGACTGTCCAATTTCCCTGTATAATAGATTTATACGTTATACGATTTGTAGAATAGCCCGCTGCTGCTACAAAGTGTTTACCACACACGGACAGAAAAGGGAAAGGGAGGCCGTCACCATGAGCGACTACGCAGCCATTGAAAAGGAAGCCCGCATTTTTACCGAGGAATGTGTCACCAACAACCGCATTGATCCCACGCTGTTTGCCCAATACGACATCAAGCGCGGTCTGCGCGACAAAAACGGCAAGGGCGTGCTGGCGGGCATCACGAACATTTCCCGCATCGACGCCTTTGAGGAGCGTGACGGCCAGAAGGTTCCCTGCGAGGGCAAGCTCTGGTACCGCGGCTACAACGTCTACGACCTGATCCGCGGTCTGCGCGGCAAGCGCTATGCGTTTGAGGGCGCGGCCTATCTGCTGCTGCTCGGCGACCTGCCGAACAAAGAGCAGCTCGAGAGCTTCACCACCTGCCTTGCCAAATGCCGCGACCTGCCGACAAACTTTGTGCGCGACGTCATCATGAAGGCCCCCAGTCACGACCTGATGAACTCGCTGACCCGCAGCGTGCTGACGCTGGCCAGCTACGATGACGACATCTGCAAGACCGACCTGCAGACCCAGCTGGAACAGTGCATCAAGCTCATCAGCGTTTT
>OLPQ01001858.1_pt1 | contig 13759 bp, 12 predicted proteins | sample 1672451 | NCBI WGS metagenome assembly OLPQ01 (sample SAMEA3136687, study PRJEB25190) | human gut metagenome | biome: human gut; feature: human-associated habitat; material: faeces | place: Austria | collected 2013
GCTTATTGCTCGGACGCCGGCATGCCCGGCGTATCCGATCCGGGGCTGCGACTTGTGGCCGCGGCGCGCGAGGCCGGCGTGGCCGTGGAGGTGCTGCCCGGCGCCTCGGCGGCGGCCTGCGCCTACGTGGCCTCGGGAACGGTGTGCCCGCGCTTCTACTTCGGCGGCTTCTTCCCGCGCAAGGTGGCCGAGCAGCGCTCGGTGCTGGAAGAGCTGCGCAGCCTGGATGCAGCGCTCGTGTTCTACGAAAGCCCGTATCGGCTGGTGGCGGCACTTTCGGCCATCGCCGAAGTGCTGCCGTGGCGCGAGGTAGCGGTGTGCCGCGAGCTGACGAAGCTGCACGAGGAAGTGGCCCGGGGGAGTGCCGCCGAGCTGCGCGAGCGGTTCGCGGCCCGTGCCGAGGAGCCCGGCGGCGTTCGCGGCGAGATCGCGCTCGTGATAGACGCCCCGGGCGAGACGGAGGCGGCCGTCGGTGCCGAGGAGGCCGCGGCATCGGCTGCCGAGCGCGCTGTCGAGCTGGTGGCGGAGGGCCTGCGCACCAAGGAGGTCACCAAGCACCTTGTCGCCGAGTTCGGCATTTCCCGCAACGACGCCTACAACCTGGCCATGCAGGCCGCTCGTTAATCCCGTGTCATCCTGAGCGAGCGAAGCGAGTCGAAGAATCCCATGGCAGCAACGAGAAAGCGTCCGGCAAAAACGATGCCCCCCGAGCTCGTCTTTATCGACGGTTTGGAGGTTTGGCTCACCCGCAAGGCCATCAAGAACATGCACCTGCGGGTGAAGCCGCCCGACGGGCGCATCGAGGTGTCGGCGCCCCTGCACCTGCCGCTCGCCACCATCCGGAAGTTCGTGGGGGAGAAGCGCGACTGGATAGAGCGCCAGCAGCGGGAGATCGCGCAATCGCCGCGCGCCGAGGCCGCCGCGGCCACGCCTGCGGAAGTAGCGCAGTGGAAGGCGGTCGTCGCGGCCTGCGTGCCCGCGCTCATCGAGGCCTGGGAGCCCATCATGGGCGTGAAGGCGGGTAAGATCGCTTACCGCAACATGACGAGCCGCTGGGGCAGCTGCCAGCCTTCGACGGGCTGCATTTGCATCAACGTGCGCCTGGCCCTGTACCCGCCGGAGTGCTTGGAATACGTGGTCGTCCACGAGCTGTGCCACCTGCTGGAACGCGGCCACGGCCCCCGCTTCCACGCCCTCATGGACACTTTCATGCCCGACTGGAAAGAGCGCCGCGCCAAGCTGCGGTAGGGGGATTGCCCTCTGCGTTTGGTGGAAACAGCGCTCGACGGGGAATTAGCTGGTGCCGGGCGCTCTTCGGACTAGTCCGCCTCTTCGCTTAAATCGACGATGTCGTAGGTGATTTGGTATTCGCTTTCAATGTAGTTGAAGAAGTCGCCCGGGCTCATCACGGGTACGTGAGCCTGGGCGAATCCCTTTTCGTCGCGCGTGAGCAGAAAGTCGGCCTTTACCTTCTCGGCGCACACGTCAACCAGGCAGTCTTCGAAATCAGCCCATCGCCGGCTCGTCGCTCGGTGAATGTCAGCGCTGTCGACGGAGCAGATTTCCAACCATTGGTAGCTTTCTTCGAAGGCGCTCTGCACATAATCGCTGCTATAGGTCTTATGGAGTACGTAGAACACGTCGGTGAACGATTTCGCCGAGACCCACAGTTCGACATCGCCGAATTCCTTCATCACCAGCAGTTTCTGGGCGATGTCGCCCTCGGGAGGTTGCTGTGTGTAGAGGCCTATGAGCACGTTGGTGTCAAGCAAAACGCGCATAGCGCTCATCCCTTGCGGCGTTGAGTTGACGTGAGAATGGCTCGTCTGTGGCGGACGGCCCGACGTACATGGCCTTGAGGGAGCGGCGCACCTTCTCTTTCTGCTCGTCGGTCAGCTCGCGCTTCGCGCCCCGCATCCCCCCGAGAGGATCATGGGGCTTGGGCAGCTCGTGCTCCGCGAGAACGAACTGGTAGGCGGCGTTGATAAGCTGGGTTGGTGTTGAGCCGATGTCGTGCAAAATGCCATTGCCCCGCTCTTTCAAAGCGATGGGCACACGGGCCGAGACGATAGCGTCCATAACGGCCTCCTTCCTTTCCGCCACTATAGTGTAATACTGTCGAACAAGCAAGTGGCAGATTGGATAGGCGAAATCTTCGTTGAAAACCAAATAACGAACTTTTGTACTAAAAGGGCTTTTCATTGGGCTTGTATTACATTACAATGCGAACAAACATTCGGTTTTGAGAGCGAAAGGCCTGGTGAGAGCATGGGAGAGGTTGTTGGACGTAAAAAGAAGGCTGTGGCGGCAGGGGCGCTGGCGCTTACCTTGGGGGCCGGGCTTAGCCTAGGCGCAGTTGCTTGGGGAAGCGAGGGGGCCGTGCCTGAGGAAAGTGTGAGAGCCGGGGACGCTTGGGCTCCGTTGGCGGGCCAGAAGTTGGAGGAGAAGGTGGCCGCTGCGGCCCGTTCCCATCGCGCCGAAGTGCAGCGGGCGCTTGCGGCCTATAGGGCTTCAGAAGCGGTAGAGCGGGAAGCTGCCACGGAAGCAGGGGAGCAAACGCCGGCCGAAGCCGCCGGGGCGAAGGACGCTCATCTTTCTGCCGAGGGCCCAGATGCCTCATCGGGCGAGGCTGCGGGTGCGTGTTCGGAAGAGGCGGATCGGGCGGACGAACAGCGCGGCGGCCAGGAGGCGTCGAAGGGGTCCGGAAGTGCGGCGGAAGGCGGGGGATTCGCCTCTCAGCCGAGCGCGCCCGGGCCCGAACCTTCGGTGGAAGCATCGGCGGAAGGCGACTCTTCCGCTTCCGAAGAGGTGCCATCTGATGAGGGATCGAACGTCGATGGAACGCTCAAGCCTGGCACGCTGGTGGTAGACGGTACCGCCATTCCCTACCGCGATGTGCGCGGCGGCACGACGCCGAGCTCCGGGGGAGGTCTGTGGTTGGGGTCGGACGCGGTGGATGACGGCAGCTGGGGCTATTTCGTCGGACATAACCCCGGCTCGTTCGCACCGGTGCGTTCGCTGTCCTCGGGCGATGCCGTCGTCGTGTGCGACCGCTCGGGAGGGCAGCGCACTTATACGGTGAGGGATGTGTTCCAGGTGGAGGAGACGGCCACGTGGAAGACCATCGCTTCGCGGGTAACCGGTTACGGCGAGTCGGTGGTGCTGCAAACCTGCGCGGGCGACGGCATGAACGTCATCGTCGTCGCAGCGTAGGGGTGGGCGACTTTGCGGCACGCGCCGGCTTGAAAAGAGAAGAGCCCGGAAGCCCTTGGGCTTCCGGGTCGAACCAGCGGCTTGTCGGAGAGCCAGCGGCTACTCGTCGTCCTCGTCGCCGTGGCCGTGGTCGTGCTCGGAGATGTCGCTCACGGGCTTCTCCAGGCCCTCGATGACGATGCCGTTCTTCTCGGCGTAGTCCCACAGCGCCGCATGGATGGCCTCTTCGGCCAGCAGCGAGCAGTGCACCTTCACCGGGGGCAGCCCGTCTAAGGCCTCCATGACGGCCTTGTTCGTGACCTCCAGCGCCTCCTGCACTGTCTTGCCCTTCACGAGCACGGTGGCCATAGAGCTCGTGGCGATAGCGGCCCCGCAGCCGAAGGTCTTGAACTTCGCGTCGCGGATGACGTTGTTCTCGTCGATGTCGAGGTACACGCGCATGATGTCGCCGCACACCGCATTGCCCACGGTGCCGCAGCCGCTCGCGTTTTCGATCTCGCCGACGTTCTGGGGGTTGGTGAAGTGCTCCATCACTTTATCGGAGTAGTTCATGGCCATGAGGGATTCTCTCTTTCTATGGGTGGGGAGGACGATGAAGGAGGTGATAGGGTGATGTTAGTTCGCGTAGGGGAAGCCGTCGGCCTTGAAGCGCTCGATGACCGATTCCACCTTGCCCTGCTGGAAGTCCTCGTAGAGGGGGCTCATCATGCGCAGGTTCTGCAGCGTTGCCTTAAGCGAGTCCACGGCGAAGTCGATGTCGGCCAGGGTGGTGTCGCGGCCCAGCGTCATGCGCAGCGAGCCGTGGGCGATCTCGTGGGGAAGGCCGATGGCCAAAAGCACGTGGCTCGGGTCCAGCGAGCCGGAGGTGCAGGCGGAGCCGGAGGACACGCAGATGCCCCGGGCGGCCAGCTGCAGCAGCATGCCTTCGCCCTCGATGAACTCGAAGGAGAAGTTCACGTTGTTGGCCAGGCGGCTCTCCCAGCTGCCGTTGAGCTTGGCCGAGGGGATCTCCTCGAGAATGCGACGGATGGCGTGGTCGCGCAGCGCCAATTGGCGGTCGCGCTCGGGGACGATTTCCTCGGCGGCCAATTCGGCGGCGCGGGCGAAGCCGACGATGCCGGGCACGTTCTCGGTGGAGCCGCGCCGCCCGCGTTCCTGCTGACCGCCATCGAGGAGGTTCTGAAGCTTCACGCCACGGCGCACATACAAAAGGCCGACGCCCTTGGGGCCGTAGATCTTGTGGGACGACGCCGACAGCATGTCGATGCCCAGCTCGTTCACGTCGATGGGCTCATGGCCGAAGGCCTGCACCGCGTCGGTGTGGAAGGCGACGCTCGCCTCGTGGGCGGCCGCCGCCAGCTCGCGAATAGGCTCGATGGTGCCGATCTCGTTGTTGGCGAACATGATGGAGGCCAGGATGGTGTCCGGGCGGATGGCCGCCTTGAAGTCCTCAACGCTCACGAGTCCGTGCTCGTCCACGGGAAGATAGGTCACCTCGAAGCCCTCGCGCTCCAGCGCCTCGCAGGTGTGAAGCACCGCGTGGTGCTCGATGGCGCTCGTGATGATGTGGCGCCCCTTGGTGGCGTTGGCCCGGGCGAAGCCCTTGAGGGCCCAGTTGTCCGATTCGGTGCCGCCGCTCGAGAAGAAGATTTCGCGCGGCGTCGCGCCGATGAGGCTGGCCAAGCTCTCGCGGGCGGCAGCCACGGCGTCGGAGGCCTCCTGGCCCAAGGGGTAAATGGAGGAAGGATTGCCGAAATGCTCGGTGAAGTAGGGGGCCATGGCCTCCACCACTTCGGGGCGAACGGGCGTCGTGGACGCATGGTCAAGGTAGATCTGGCTCATGATGCTCCTGCTTCCGCGTTGGGGATGGGTTCGCCCGGCACGGTTCAGGGCCGTGATCGAGCTTCTCCATCTAAGTCTAGTAATTTGCTAGAGTTTAATATAATCGGGTTGCGGAGATTGTCAAGAACCTCTTATGATTGTTACCATATTCACGACGATTTCCCAGAAAGGCGACCTCGGTGAAGATTTCGACGAAGACCCGCTACGGCATGCGTTTCATGATCGATTTGGCCCAAAGCCAGGGGGAGGGCCGCGTGGCCCTGAAGGATATCGCCGACCGCCAGGGCCTTTCCAAGAAATATCTCGAGCAGGTCGTCGCGCCTCTCGCCAGCGCGGGATTGCTCGACGTGACGCGCGGGAACCAGGGCGGCTACCGTCTTTCCCGCGATGCAAGTGCCATCACGCTGGCCGACATCGTCGCCGCCTCCGAGGACGGCTTGGAGTTGCTCGACTGCATGGGGTCGCTCTCTGCCTGCGAGCGCGCCGAGGACTGCCCGTCTCGTCGCGTGTGGGGCGGCCTTCAAGTGGCGATCGGCGATTATCTCTCCGGGCTCACCCTCGCCGACGTCGCCTCTTCCGCCGCCGCTGCCAACTTGTAATCTACCACCAGACCTCTTTCGCGTATCATGTGTAATTACCTGTGCCGCGACGAGAGAGGACGCTGTGGAAGACGAGGGGAAAAAGTACTGGCTCTCCATAGCTGCTTTCGTTCTCGTGTTCATCGCGGTCGTCGTCACGCTGTCCACCTTCATGCAGCAGACGAGCAACCGCATCGTTGCCCAGGCGAACCAGTACGTCTCTGATGCCACGGCCCAATCCTGCGTGCTGGTCTCCACCCTCATGGAGAACACGCAGAAAGACATCGAGACTATCGCCGCCCTTGCCTCGGAGTCGGCGGATGTGACCGACATCGTCACCAGCGAGGAATGGCTCATCAGCGTGGAGGAGACCTCGCCTTTCGACACCATCGACTTCGTTGATGTCGACGGCATGCAACACTCGCCCCAGCACGAGCCGGTGAACGTGTCGGATCGCTCTTACTTCAAGCGGGCCATGGCGGGCGAATCTGGCATCGAGGCCGTATTCAACACCCGCATGACCCACGAGAACCTCGTGTACTTCTTCGCCCCGGTTCGCGAGGGCGCGGACGGCCCGGTCGTGGGCTTGCTCCTGGCCCACTACAGCGAGAACCGGCTCGCCGATCTTCTGTCAGGCGATTTCTTCGGCTACGCGTCCCAGGTGATGCTGTGCTTGCCCACCGGGGAGGTGGTGGCCGCCACGGATTCCTCCTATGTTGGCAGGAACCTTATCCAAGAGGCGCAGGCCGACCCCTCTGCCACCTCCGGCGCCCGCGATCTGGAGCGCGCTTTTGCCAATCACGAGACGGTCACGTACAGCTACAAGGCTGAGCGCGGCACGGGCTCGGTGTGCCTTCGCGAGGTGCCGGGTCTCGGCTGGATGATGCTGGAGACGTTCCCGGCCGCCGCTACCGAGCAGATGATCAACGAGGCCAATGAAGGCGGTTGGAACGCCCTGTTCGTCATCGTGGTGGTATTCGTCCTCGTCATTGCCGGCATTATCTTCTACAACAACCGCCGCCACCGCTCGCTCACCCGCTCGATGCGCGATCGGGAGGACGTGCAGCGCGGGGTGGCCAAGCTGACCGAGCGGCTGGTGCTCATGGATTTGGATGCCGATCGGTTCCGCTACATGAGCGGCCCGGTCACGCCGAGCGACCCCTACGAGTTGGAAGGCTCCTACACCGCCATGTTAGAGCGCCTGCAGGGTCTGGTCGTGGGCGACGAGGCCAAAGCAGAGGTGGCCAAGCTCTACGACAAGCACACGATCATCGATCTCATGCCGCCCGGCTCCGACGAGATCCGCTTCGAGTACCAGATGAATCGCGGGGGAGACGTCAAACGGGAGGACATCAACCTCATCTGCGTGCAGCGCGACGCGGCGGGGATGCCGACGCGGCTTCTACACGACCCAGGACGTCACGGCGCTCAAGCAGCGCGAGAAGCAGCTCCAGCGGGCCATGGAGGACTCCTATCGCGCGGCCGTGGCCGCCAACAACGCCAAGAGCGACTTCCTCTCGCGCATGAGCCACGACATCCGCACGCCGATGAACGCCATCATCGGCATGACCGAGCTCGCGCGCATGAATGAGGGGCATCCCGAGAAGGTGGACGACTGCCTGGCGAAGATCATGCTGTCGAGCAACCATCTGCTCGCGCTCATCAACGAGGTGCTCGATCTTTCCATGATCGAGAACGGCCGGCTGGAGCTTACTGTGGGGAAGGTGGATTTGCGGGCGCTGGCCCTTGAGATGGAGACGGTGTTCGCGCAGCGCTGCGAGGACGCGGGCATCGCCTTCGTCACCGAGTTCAAGGGGCTGGTCCATCCGCTGGTGGAAGGCGACGAGCTTCGTCTGCAGCAGGTGTTCATGAACATGCTCGGCAATGCGGTGAAGTTCACCCCGGCGGGCGGCACGGTATCGCTGCGCGTCATCGAGCACGCCTCCCGCGTCGAGGGGACGAGCGACTACGAGTTCGTGTTCGCCGACACCGGCTGCGGCATGGCGCCTGAGTTTCTGGCGCACGTCTTCGAGCCCTTCGCGCGTGAGCACGACTCGCGCACCGAGTCCGTGGAGGGCACGGGGCTGGGGCTTTCCATCGCCCAGTCCGTCGTCTCGCTGATGGGCGGCACGATTGATGTGGAAAGCGAGCCGGGTCGCGGCACGGTGTTCACGGTGCGGGTGAGCATGCGCTATGTGGAAAGGGACGCGAAAGGCTCCCTCGAGGAAAGCGACGACGCCGACGCCCTGTGCGATGTTTCGCAGGGAGAGGCGCCCGCGCGGGCCGCCGATTTGAGCGGCGTGCGCGTGCTGCTTGTGGAGGACAACGAGCTTAACAGCGAGATCGCCGTGGCGCTGCTGGAGTCCCTCGGCGCGGCGGCCGAGACGGCGGCCAACGGCCAGGAGGCCCTCGATGCGCTGGACGCGAGCGAGCCGGGCCATTTCGACGTGGTGCTCATGGATATCCAGATGCCCGTCATGAACGGCCTCGAGGCCACGCGCCGCATCCGCGAGAGCGAGCGCGATGATTTGCGCGCGCTGCCCGTCGTGGTGCTCTCGGCCAACGCGTTCACCGAGGATGTGCAGGAATCGAAGCGCGCCGGCGCCGACGACCATCTCTCCAAGCCCATCAGCGTAAAGGATCTTGCGGCAACGTTGGGTGGAATCCTCGGGCGCTCCTGATCCTTGCGGCGCTCGCGTCCCTCGCGACCCTTGCCGCCCTGGTTCCTCACGGCCCCGCGCCATCACGCGCCTACGGCGCAGCGCGGAGTCGAAGGATCGTGCGGCCCTTCCCTGTGTTAAGATAGCCTGCACGCAACAACCCTAAAGGGGAGCGGCGGTGTCATCGGCCGCCTGCGCCCGGAAAAGGAGTCTTACCCGCTATGCCTAAGGGAACCTTCGGCGTCACCACGCCCATCTACTACATCAACGCCGCGCCGCATCTGGGCACCGCCTACACCACGGTGGCCGCCGACACCATCGCGCGCTACGAGCGCATGAACGGCTACGACGTGTCGTTCGTCACCGGCACCGACGAGCACGGCCAGAAGATCGCCGAGACCGCCGAAAAGAACGGCATGACCCCGCAAGCCTGGTGCGACTCGCTGGCCCCGGCCTTCACCGATGCGTGGAAGACGCTGGATATCGACTACACCAACTTCGTGCGCACCACCGAGGATCGCCAGACCCGTGCCGTGCAGAAGTTCTGGCAGGGGCTCTACGACGCGGGCTGGCTGTACAAGAGCGCCTACGAGGGCTGGTACTGCGTCCATGAGGAGACCTACTACGCCGAGAGCGATCTGGAGAAGAACGAGGACGGCGAATTCGTGTGCCCCGACTGCAAGCGCCCGGTGCGCTACGAGTCCTCGGGCGAGGAGAACTGGTTCTTCAAGCTCTCCGAGTTCCAGGACAAACTCCTCGCCTTCTATGACGAGCATCCGGACTTCATCCGGCCGGTCAGCCGTCGCAACGAGATCGTCTCCTTCGTGAAGGGCGGCTTGCAGGATCTGTCCATCTCCCGCTCCAGCTTCGACTGGGGCATCCCCGTGCCGTGGGATGAGGGCCACGTGTTCTACGTGTGGGCCGACGCGCTCATCGCGTACCTCACGGGCATCGGCTACGGCGACCCCGAGCGCGAGGCCGAGTTCGATCGCCGCTGGCCCATTCAGTACCACTTCGTGGGCAAGGACATCACCCGCTTCCACTGCGTCATCTGGCCCGCGATGCTCATGGCCGCCGGCATGCCCATCACGCACACGGTGTTCGGCCACGGCTTTCTGCTCACCAAGGGCGAGAAGATGTCGAAGTCGAAGGGCAATGGTCTTATGCCGGCCGATCTGGTGCGCGTGTTCGGCGTGGACGCCTACCGCTACTACTTCATGAGCGACGTGCAGTTCGGCCACGACGGCTCCATCTCCATGGAGCGCATGGTGCAGGTGTACAACGCCGATCTGGCCAACACCTGGGGCAACCTCGTCTCCCGCGTGACGAACATGACCACGAAGTACTTCGAGGGCCGCGTGCCCGAGACGCCCGCCGGTTCCGAGGACAACCCGCTGCGCGAGATCGCCGATGGGCTGTACGCGGAATACGACGCCTGCATGGCCGAGGTGGACTTCACCGGGGCCGCGGCGGCGGTGCAGAAGCTGGCGAGCCGCGTGAACCTGTACGTGGAGGAGAGCGCCCCCTGGACGCTGGCGAAGGATCCCGCCCGCGCCGATGAGCTGGCCGCGGTCATTTACAACTGCCTAGAGGCCATCCGCATCATCGCCCTGTACATGGCGCCGTTCATGCCGAACACCTCGGCCGAGGTGTTCCGTCGCCTGGGCCTGGGAGAGATCGCCGACACCACCGACATCCAGGAGGCCACGGCCTGGGGCCAGCTGCCCGCTAGCGTCGCCGTGGAGGTGGGCGACCCCCTCTTCCCGCGCCTGGACGTGGATAACCTTCCTGAACTATAGTGAAATTGAAACGGTAATACGTGTATTTGTTTGCTATAATGGAGATGCACTAGCAAAGTCCAACTGCGGGCGGCGCTTCGAGAGATTGGAGAGTCGCCTATGTTTGAGAACGTTCTTTTCGCCGCCGCCGCGGTCGCTACCATAGCGGGCTTCATTTTGGAGGTCTGGAGGGAAATGAAATCGAGCAAGCAGGAGGATGGCGAGGGGAGAAACAGAAAAGACCAGCGGTAACTGGTCTTTTCTGGATCAAAACAACCCGCGCCGCCCGCCAGAGTTTACAGCTTCGGGCTTTGCTGGTGCTTCCATTATAGCAACCCTGTTTAGAAGATGCTAGAAGGAATCATGAGAGAGCAAGATCCTGTGTTTTACGACGCGCTGTTCCGTCAGAAGCGCAAGGGCGGGAAGTGGCGCGTGATGCCCTCGCCGGTGCTGGAAGGCCCGGTGGCCGACACCCATGCGCATCTGCAGATGCTCGCCGATCCGGCCTGCGAGTTGGCCCGCGCCGGCGCTCACGGCGTCGCCTTCGTGGAGACCATCGTCGATCCGGCCGAGGACGGCTTCGCCACCTTCGACGTCCTGCCTCTCTGGCTCATGGAGGCCGCTCGCGATCTGAAGGTCATGGAAGAAGAGGATGATGGCACGGCCGGCATTGTCGCCGCTCCGGCGGTGCCCCACGTGCGCATCGCGGCCGGCGTGCACCCGCACAACGCCAAGGAGTGGGCGCCGGAGCTTAAGGCCGCCCTGCGCGAACACTTGCGCGACCGCCGCGTGAGCGCGGTGGGGGAGATCGGGCTCGACTACCACTACGACCTGTCGCCGCGCGAGACGCAGCGCGAGGTCTTCCGCGCTCAGATTCGCCTGGCCAAGGAAGCGGGACTGCCCATCGCGCTGCATATGCGCGAGGCCCACGACGACGGCTTCGCCATCCTGGAAGAGGAGGGTTTCCCCGAGGCGGGGACTCTTCTGCACTGCTTCAACCTGGACGCTGCGGAGGTAGCGCGTTGGGTGGAGGCCGGCTGCTACATCGCCTTCGGGGGGCCGCTCACCTTCAAGAAGGCTGATGAGGTGCGCGAGGCCGCGGCCCTCGTGCCGGCGGACCGCCTGCTCACCGAGACGGACTCGCCCTACATGACCCCCGAGCCTGTGCGCGGCACCGACTGCGGCCCGGCCCACACCATCTACACCGCTGATAAGCTCTGCGAAGTCCGCGGCGCCACCACGCCCGAGGCCCGCGCCGAGCTGCTCGCCCAACTCTACGAAAACGCCCAGCACCTTCTTAACCGCAAGCCCACCTGTTGGCAGAGGATAGGTGCTTAATCGAGAGGCTTGGCTGATCCCGCTCAATAGTTCGGCGCGCCGCGCTTCAGCATCCCAAATGGGAAGATTCAGAGAGAAACTGAGAAATCTTCCCATTTGGTACTATAATACCCTTTGTCGCTGAAATAGTACGAAATGGGAAGATTATGCATTCGGATGCGCAGATAACGTTTGGCCAGGGAAAGCCTCGCAACCCACGAGGGAAAATCCGCGATGCCGAAGATTTGGGCCAGGCTATTCGGAAGCGCCGCAAGAAACTGGGCCTGACGCAGGTGCAACTTGCCGATGCCTGCCAGTGCTCCCCTCGCTTCATCGGTGAGCTGGAGCGCGGAGTGGCGGGCGGTAACATCAAGCAAGTGCTCTACGTGTGCCAGTCCATAGGACTTGATTTGTACGCCAGAGGGAGGGGAGAAGATTGAGGCTCGAAGTCTATCGCGACAGCCGGGAGGGCATGGAACTGGTTGGGGCATTTGCTTCGACCGATTTCGGAATCCGCTTCTTCTACGACGTTCGATACGTGCAGCGGGGAGAAGAAAAGGGCGAGTTTGGCATCTCGGAGAGTATGCCGCTCGATTTCGGGTACTACGAGCCCCAGGAATATGCTCCCTTTTTCCAAGGGCTTTTGCCCGAAGGCGTTGTGCTCGCCAATTTGGCCGAGCGTTACCAAGTGCCCCGCAATGATTTTCTTGCCTTCTTCGAGAAGCTCGGATGCGAGAGCATTGGCGCCCTCACGTTCGTTGCCGAGGGATCGCGATTGACCGATTTCAAGCCGTCCTATGCCCCCTTGGAAAACTCAGTGGTGGAACAGTTGCGCGAAGACGCGGAGCGGGCGGTGACGGAGATGACCGATGAGCTGAGGCTTTCTCTCTCGGGAGCGCAATCGAAGGTGGCTTGGTACTTGCCTGAAGAGGTCGATGCTCGAGATGCGGCTCTGAGCGATTGGAAGCTGCCGCTTGGGACGGCACCGTCCTCGCATATCGTAAAGGTCGCTCGAAGAGGCAGGGAGGAGCTCGCCTACAACGAATTCGTATGCATGGAGATCGCCCGGCGGTGCGGTTTTGCGACACCTGACGTTGCCCTCATCCCCGAGATTCCGGGCGCCATTGCTGTTAAGCGCTACGATCGCGTTCCACTTGGCAAGGGCGGTCTTCTGCGGTTGCACCAAGAGGATTTCTGTCAAGCGCGCGGACTTCCCCTCTATTTGAAATACGCTGATGCGCATCCCGAAGTTAGCTATGTTCAAGTCATCGCCAAGCTTGTTGATGCAGTTTCCGAGCGTCCGGCGCAAGAGAGACTCGAGATGGCGCGTCGGCTGCTGTTCCACTATCTTATTGGGAACTCGGACAACCATCTTAAGAATTACGCCTTTCTCTATAGCGAGGACTGGAAGCATCGCGCGCTGGCTCCCCTGTACGATTTGACATGCATTCCGTTGACGGGCTATTCGACAAAAATGGCTTTTGCGCTCGGTGCCCACAGGGAGCTGAGCGATATTACGGCTGACGACTTGGCGCGCACGGCTGAAGATATGCGCGTTTCGCGGAAGGCGGCGAAGGAGGAGGCGCGACTGCTTGCGGAGCGGTTCGAAGCCATTGACCCAACCAGCTTCGTCGAATTTGATACCCAGGCTATGGCAAAGCGCGTCATGGAGAACGCCGCTTCTCGGTTAGCTGTGCTTAAGTCGTTCGCAGGCTAATGCCGTTGAGAACGGCAAGTTTTTCGAGGATTGCGACATTTCAGCCGTTGCGACCGGTTCGAGGATCGCTAGCAACTCTTTTCGATCAGGCGTTTTATCCGGCGTCTCTGCATTTGCGGCTACCTAGCGGCCTTCTGAGTCTCTCGATGTCGAAAACCTGCGAAAACTTGCCAGATTTGAAGAGGGAAACATGCACGGGCTGCGGCGGTCAGGCGGAAAGCGGGATGGAAGCGACTTCATAGAGGCGACGGGGCGCGAGCGAAGCGGAGTTTGTGATGGCAGGGTCGTTCGTGGAATGTTGAGGAAGCGGAAACGGCAGCGCGCGGCTCGGCGGGCTATAATGGCGGGCAGTGATTCTTTCGGAAAGGATGCTCATGCATCGAGTGATTTTGCACGGGTCGTGCCGGGCTGACGGGCGCAGTGCCGCACTGGCCGACGAGCTGTTCAACGCCTGTATCGAGGAGTGCCCGGACGACGGGGTGTCCATCGTGTCGGTGTCGTCTACCGAGGTGGGGCCGTGCATCGGCTGCGACAAGTGCCGTGCGGTCTCCGACGAGCCCATCCACCTGTTCGAGGAGGGCGATCCGCTGCTGCCCCAGGAGACGGTGGCGGAATCCGGTGCTCTGTTCCACCACTGCATCATCGACGACGACA
>OLPQ01001865.1_pt1 | contig 13740 bp, 15 predicted proteins | sample 1672451 | NCBI WGS metagenome assembly OLPQ01 (sample SAMEA3136687, study PRJEB25190) | human gut metagenome | biome: human gut; feature: human-associated habitat; material: faeces | place: Austria | collected 2013
GGACGTTCTCATTGGGGAAGAACTTCACAATGTGGCAGTTGTAGTTACCAGATATTTTGGCGGAACGCTTCTTGGTACGGGAGGCCTTGTGAGGGCATATGCTTCGGCAACGCAGGCGGGGCTTTCTGCTTCTAAGATTATAACCAAAAGATTTGGTTTTAAACTGAAGATCACAACAGATTATACCGGATTAGGAAAGATTCAGTATATATTAGGCGAAAAGAAAATCAAAACATTGGATTCAGAATATACAGATCAGGTTGTTCTGCATACCTTGATCCCAAACGAGATGTTGGATGAAATTAAGGAAGAAGTTACAGAAGGAACTGCCGGAAGAGCAGTGATGGAAGTGGGAGAAGAACTTTGGTACGGGGAAGTGGACGGAGAACTTAAGATTTTGGAAGAAGCATAAGAAAAAGCACGGGAGCCGATTCCCGTGCTTTTAATATTAATCTATAATGTACTAATTAAATTCTGGTTCGATCAGTCCGAATGATCCGTTCTTTCTGCGGTAAACAACATTTACTTCGTCTGTCTCGGCATTGCAGAATACATAGAAATCATGTCCGAGAAGCTCCATCTGTACGCAGGCATCTTCCGGATACATGGGTTTGATTCCGAAGTGTTTGGTACGGATGATCTTGATCTCTTCCTCATCCTCAACTTCTTTCTCGATAAACTCCTGACGGAAGTTTCCGCCGTCCTGATGTTTCTCTACGATCTTGTTCTTATATTTGCGAAGCTGACGCTCAATGACTTCCTCCACCAGGTCGATGGATACATACATATCGTTGCTGACCTGTTCGGAACGGATGATGTTGCCTTTCACCGGGATCGTCACCTCGATCTTCTGCCTTTCCTTCTCTACACTCATGGTTACAATGATCTCAGTCTCAGGAGTGAAGTATCTTTCCAATTTTCCAAGCTTGTCTGTCACGGCACTGCGAAGGCCGTCTGTTACCTCGATGTTCTTACCACTGATTGTAAAACGCATAAGCTCAACTCCTTTGTCAATAAATTCACATCCGGGAATTCTGAAAGAATTATTTTCTGCTTTCCGGTTGTATAAGTCCATTATACCATACAGAGGCGCACATTACAAGAAACTATACAAAAATTTTCTATTTTTTATAAAGTTTTTGCATCTTTGTAACAACAATTCACTTGCAGTAAGCCAGCACTTTCTCAAACTTCATCTGGCCTCCGAAGAGATCCAGGGCACTGCCGATGGTCACATCCAGATGGTTTTGGCCAAGCTTTTTCAAGTCTCTGAGGTCGTCAAAGCTTCCCACACCGCCGGCGTAAGTGACGGGGATTTTCCCCCAGCTGCCCAGTATTTCTGCCAGCTCTTTTTCAATGCCGGAGGCTTTTCCCTCTACATCCACGGCATGGATCAGAAACTCCGCGCAGCTTCCGGAGAGTTCGTCCAGAATCGCCGGTGTCAGACGCACGTCCGTAAATTTCTGCCAGCGGTCAGTGACGATATAGTAGGCATCGTCTTTTTTCCGGCAGCTTAAGTCCAGCACCAGCTGTTCTTTTCCCACGGCATGAACCAGCCGGTTCAGGTTCTCCTCTTTGAACTGACCGTCCTTAAAGACAAAGCTCGTGACAATGACTTGGGAAGCCCCTGCTCTTAAAAACTCTTCCGCGTTTTCATCGTGGATACCGCCGCCGATCTGAAAACCGCCGGGCCAGGCAGCGAGGGCTTTCATGGCCTGGGCCTTGGTTGTCTCGTAATAAGGGGAGGAGGCCGGATTTAAAAGAATCACATGGCCGCCGGAGAGTTTCTTTTCCTTATAAAGAGACGCATACCAGGCCGCGTCCTGCTCCGCCACAAAATTCTCCGCCGCCTGGTCTCCCTGATCCTTCAGGGAACCGCCCACGATCTGTTTTACTTTTCCGTTATGTATGTCAATGCATGGCCGAAATCTCATTTGTGTTCACTCCTGTGCTTTTTTCGACAGTATAGCGCGATTTTCTGAGATTGAAAAGAGCTTTCGTCTCTTTCCCGAAAGCTCTTTTCCCGCGCTGATCAGTCTCCTGCCATTCCGGTACCCGTCGTTCCCGCGCCGTTTCCTGCGGTTCCGCCGCCAGTTCCGGCTCCGTTGCCCGGCTCCATAAGATCATTTCCCAGATCCTCGGCTCCGTCTATGATACCATCTCCGACATCTTCCGCTCCGTTCAGGATGTCATCTCCCAGCTCATCCACAACGCCGGTCTCCGTGGTGGTGCCAGTTTTGCCTTTTTCGGTGGTTCTGGTGTCTTCCGTGTCACTCATGGCCTTCGTGGTCTTTTCGGTGGCGGCGGTCTCTTTCTCTGTGGTCTTCTTCGTCTCAGTCTCGGTGGTGCGGGTGGTGCTTTTCTCGGTGGCTGTGGTGTTGTTATTGCCGCAGCCCACAAGGGCGGCCGCCGATACCACCAGAAGTGCCGTCAGAATTCTTTTTTTCAGTTGTTTCATATACTGTCTCCTTCTTTCTCTTATTTTTTCGTCCACTGAAAGTATTGGCCGGGGAACTCATTTTTATGCGCTCAGTCGTAAAAGTGTGTGAGCCTCTTTCGGAAAAACCGCCTGGTGAACTGTTTCCCATTGAAGGGAAGCAGCGGCGCAAGGTAGCTCCCGCCGGAAATCGTCCGGTTTGTCGCAAGGAAAACGCAGACCAGAACGAAGCCTAAGAGCAGGCCCCACTGATTCAGGATGGCCGTCAGTACGAGAAGGAGCAGTCGCATAAATTTCAGGGCATAGCCCAGTTCATAGTCCGCCTGCATATAGTTTGCCATCGCCACAAAAGCCATATAGAGCATCGTTTCCGAGTTGAACCAGCCGGATTTCACGGCAAATTCTCCCACCACGATGGCGGCGATAACACTCAAAGGTGTCGTGAGATTCGAGGGCGTGTTGATGGCCGCCAGCTTGAGGCCGTCGATGGCCAGTTCCAGAATCAGCAGTTGGAAAAAGATCGGAATGTTGATCTCCTCAGATACCCGGATAAACTGAAAGTCTTTTGGAATCCACTCCGGATTTTGCATGAGAAGCAGCCAGACCGGCGTCAGGAAAATCGTCATCAGCCCGATGAAAAACCGCGTGAGCCTTAAGTAAGTTCCCGTCACCGGCGGAAAATAGAAATCATCCGCCTCCTCCATAATGTCGAAAACCGAGGCCGGAAGGATCATAGCCGAAGGGGAATTATCCACAAGAATCACGAGTTTTCCTTCCAGAATCCCCGCTGCCGCCGCGTCAGGCCGCTCCGTATACTTAAATTTCGGAAAAGGATTGAACCAGCGCCCCCGGAAAAGGCACTCCGCCAGGCTCTCCTGATTCATCGTGAGGGCCTCCACCTTCAGCTGCTGAATCCGGTTTTTCACCAGGCTTAAGAGCTCCCGGTCCACCCGGTCGTCGAGGTAACAGAGGACAATGTCGGTCTTCGAGAGCTTTCCGGTAGTCAGAATCTCCATTGAGAGCTTCGGCGTACGGATTCTCCGGCGGATCAGGGCCGTATTAAAGACCAGCGTCTCCACAAAACCATCCCTGGACCCCCGGAGAACCTTGTCTTTTTCCGGCTCCTCCACGCTCCGCATGGGATAGGTCCGGCAGTCCACCGCCACGCAGCACGGAATCCCGTCGATGAGAAGACAGGCCACGCCGGAAAGCAGCTGAGTCGTCAGCTCCTCAAAGGAGTTTAAAATGTCCACCTCCACATAGGGGACAAAAATCCCGCTGAAAGCCTTGCCATTTTCCAGCAGAAGTTCCGGCTTTAAGCTCTGAAAAAACTCCATGAGCTTTTCCAGCACCTCATCCTTCACAAAGCCGTCCACAAAATAGAGGCAGGCATCCCGGTCTCCCACCTTCAGTTTCCGCTCCACCAGGTCAAAATTTTTCGTCAGCTGGAGCCGTTCTTCCATCTCATGCCTGTTTTTCTCCAGGCTTTCTGCAATTTCCCGTCTCATGGTCTCCTCTTTTCTCTTCCCTTTTCCCGGGAAGTCTGTTCTGAGAGGCAGTATTTCCTTTTTTGAAAAAATTTATGCTGGTCTAAAAGCGTGTCTGGAAAAATACAATGCACTGAGGAAAAAATTTCTTTCAAATAAGGAGGTTTCACCTTGCAGTCCAAGCCGAAAATCCTGGTACTGAAAATGCGGGAACTGGTCTATACGGGAATTTTTCTGTTTCTGGCGGTGGTCCTGATCGTCCTTCTGGTGCTGATGTTCCGCACAGAAAAGGCGCCGGAGAAGCGGACGTCCATCTCCACCGAGCGCTACACGGCCGGCGTCTACTCCTCTCCTGTGACCCTCGGTGACACGGTGGTGGATGTGACCGTGACCGTCGATCCGGACCGGATCAAAGCCATCGATCTTAACAATCTCAGCGAAACCACCTCCACCATGTACCCGCTGATCCGCCCGGCTGTGGAAGAGCTGGAAGCCCAGATTCTGGAAAAACAGTCCACGAAGGATATCACCTGGGAGGCCACGGGAAAATACACCGCCGGCATCCTCTTAAACGCCATCGAAAAGGCCCTGGACCAGGCGGAAGGCAGCGTGTTTTCCGAATAGTTTTCCGCCGGAAAGAGAAAAAGCGTCCCGGTTTTTCGCCGAAACGCTTTTTTCTTTTTCTTATTCTTCGTCGTCTTTGGGATTCTCACGGTAGAGCTTGTAGAGCTTTTCCACAGCCGCATCCAGGTGCGTATCTTTCTGCTCGGAGAATTTTCCGCCGTCTGCCAGGGAAGCCAGAGACGGGTCGATGGGCATTTTTCCGAGAACCTCGGTCTCAAGGGAAGCGGCAATCTCGTCGATATGGCTCTCGCCGAAGACGGAGATCTTCTTGCCGCAATCCGGACAGACAAGGTAGCTGTAGTTCTCCACGATGCCGAGTACCGGAATCTTCATGGCTTTTGCCATGTTGAAGGCCTTGGTCACGATCATGCGTACCAGATCCTGGGGGGAAGAAACGATAACGATGCCTTCCACCGGAAGGGACTGGAAGACCGTCAGTGGTACATCACCGGTTCCTGGCGGCATATCCACGAACAGGAAGTCCAGTTCGCCCCAGATCACATCGCTCCAGAACTGTTTTACCATGTTGGCGATGACCGGTCCTCTCCAGATCACCGGGTCCTCCTCGTTGGGAACGAGAAGATTTAAGGACATGACCTTGATGCCGTTCTCGGTGACAACGGGAATGATGCCGTTATCGTCAGCCACGGCCGGTCCGTGAAGGCCGTACATTTTCGGGATGGACGGGCCTGTGATATCCGCATCCAGGATACCTACCCGGAAGCCTTTCTCTGCCATGCGGTTTGCCAGGGTGGCGGTCACCATGGATTTACCGACGCCGCCTTTTCCGCTGACCACGCCGATGACGTGTCTTACATTGGAATAAATATTCTGGTCTACCAGAAAGCTGGTCTTCTTGGAGGGGCATCCCTCGCAGCTCTCCTTTGTGCAGCCCTGATTGCTGCAGCTTTTTTCTGCCATTTTTATATCCTCCTGTGGCAATTTAATAATCTAATCTTCTGCATAAGCATCTGCTTCTATGCATCTGTGGAAAAATCCCAGCACTTTATGCTCGTATTCCTCCCTGTGGAGATAGTAACTCTCCGCATGGCCTGCGCCTTTGGCGATCCAGATCTCCTTCTCACCGGCTGCGGCCTGATAAATCTTTTTGCCCATGCCCGTGGGCACGAAATCATCCTTCTCCCCGTGGATCACCAGCACCGGAAGCCGGCTCTCGGCGATACAGTCATCGGAAGAAAAGTCAGAAAAACCATAGCCTGCCAAAGCCTTGCAGAAGAGGTTCGTCAGCCAGATCAGCGGCCTGCTTAAATAGCCTTTTCCACTCTGCTTCAGCACATGCTGAAACTCCTCCTCGGGAGAAGTGAAGCCACAGTCCTCCACGATGCCCCGTACGGACATGGGAAGGCAGAGGTCCGACGCCATGAGCACTGTGGCTGCTCCCATGGAGATTCCATGGAGGAAAATGTTCTGTTTTCCGTCGAAACGCTCATCCAGAAAGCGCACCCAGCGGTAGCAGTCTTCCCGGTCCAGGATGCCGGTGCGGGAAGCCCTGATTCTTTTGGAATATCAGGGGCTTGTGAGACGCCTGCCGAATAATCACGTCCGTGTGGCAGAACTTTCTGGAGACTGCCTGGATCATATTTTTGAACTGGGACTGGCACTGGAGGCGGAAGTGCTGGAAAAATGGGCAGATCCGGAAGAGTTGCCGGATGAAGAGCTCGAATTTCACCGCTATCTTTATGAGAAGTGTCCGTTTGATTTTCAGCGAAAAATGCTGGAAACTTTTACGGAAATTTATCTTTGTTTTGGAATCCGTGCAAGAGATCATAAGCTGGAAAAAGATCCGGCGGGCGGCCTGAAGGCTTATCTGGAGGAGATAAAACAGGCAATTATAAAAGAAAGAGGGAAAATAAATGCTGGGGTTAAAACCGATTAAACTGCTGCCGGCCCGTGAGCGGGTGGCATCTGCGCTTCGCAAGGCGATCATCGCCCAACAGATCAAAGAAGGGGAGACGCTGACACTGGAGACCACGGCCCAGCAACTGGGAGTTTCCATCACACCGGTGCGGGAGGCTTTCCAGATTCTGGAGAGGGACGGGCTGATTTCCCTGCAGCAGAACAGAGGAGCCACCGTGCTGGGAATCAACGAAAAAACGCTTCGGGAGCATTATCAGGTCCGGGCCGTCCTGGAAAAAGCAGCCTGTGAGCTTTGCTGTGAAAATGGAGCAGATCTTTCCTCTGTGAAGAACTGCATTGACACTGCAGAGGAGGCTCTGGAACGCAATGATGTGACGGATTATGCCAACCAGAATCAGTCCTTTCATTATGAAATCTGGAAGGCAGCGGGCAACGGAAAGCTGGAAAAAATGCTGGGAGAGCTCTGGAATGGCCTGTCCCTGGGCTTAAATTCCACAGAAGAGGAGTACGCGCGGCGTTCCCAGAAGGAGCACCAGCAGATCTATGCGGCACTGGAAAAAAGAGATGCCGCTTTGGCTGGTAAGGAGATGGAAAAACACATTTACCGCAGTATGGAGGATGTATTGACTCGATACCAGTGATTGTGAATTTTGCATAAAAATAAATATAGAAAATAATAGAAAACGCTGAATCTGTAAAAAATAGTTGACGGATCCAGCGTTTTCGTCTATATTGAGAAACAAGAAATGGATACATTATTAAATATAAAAAATAAAATATCAAGGAGGAACCCATGAGCAGGGAAGAACAGGTAGAAAAACTGACCGCTTATATGGCGAATTTCATCGGCTATACGGCGAAGGTACTTCCGGATGATGTGATCGCAAAACTGGATGAGCTGGCAGAAAGGGAAGATGGCTTTTTGCCGAAAGTGATTTATCAGACGATGAAGAAAAATCAGAAGCTGGCGAAAGAACTGGACCGACCCAGCTGTCAGGATACAGGAGTGCTCCAGTTCTGGGTAAAATGCGGAACAGCTTTTCCGTTAATCGGAGATCTGGAAGCTCTTTTGAAAGAGGCTGTGATCCGTGCAACTTTTCAGACACCGCTCCGGCACAATAGTGTGGAAACTTTTGACGAGTATAACACAGGAAAAAACGTGGGAAAGGGAACTCCCACCGTATTCTGGGATATTGTGCCGGACAGTGATAAATGTGAGATTTACACCTATATGGCAGGCGGCGGCTGCTCCCTTCCGGGAAAGGCCATGGTGCTGATGCCGGGGGCCGGTTACGAAGGTGTGACAAAATTTGTTATGGATGTGATGACAACTTATGGCCTGAATGCCTGTCCGCCGCTTCTCGTAGGTGTGGGCGTGGCCACCTCTGTGGAGACAGCGGCTCTGTTGTCCAAGAAGGCGCTGATGCGTCCCATTGGTTCCCACAATGAAAATGAGAGAGCGGCTTATATGGAAAAGCTTCTGGAGAATGGAATCAATTCCATTGGCCTTGGGCCCCAGGGGATGGGCGGAAAATATTCCGTTATGGGCGTTCATATCGAAAATACGGCGCGCCATCCCTCCACCATTGGCGTGGCAGTCAATGTGGGCTGCTGGTCCCACAGAAGAGGCCATATCATTTTTGACAGAGATCTGAACTACACGATCACAACACATTCGGGGGTGACTTTATAATGCTGGAGATAAAAGGAGAAAAAAAGATTCTCATCACGCCAATTTCGGAGGAGGATTTAAAGGATATCCATATCGGAGATATCATTTATCTGAATGGAGATCTCACGACCTGCCGGGATGTGGCGCACCGCCGCCTGGTGGAAGAGGGGCGGGAACTTCCTGTGGATGTAAGAAATGCGGCGATTCTGCATGCGGGCCCGATCATCCGTCCGCTGGAAAATAGCCGGTTTGAGATGGTTTCTGTAGGTCCTACGACAAGTATGCGTATGGAAAAATTTGAGAAAGAATTTGTGCGGGATACCGGAGTGAGAGTAATCGTGGGGAAAGGAGGTATGGGACCGAACACGGAGTACGCCTGCAGAAATTATAGAGCGATCCACTGTGTTTTTCCGGCGGGAAACGCGGTGGTTGCAGCGACAGAGGTGGAAGAGATTGTGGAGGCACAGTGGCAGGATCTTGGCATGCCGGAAACGCTTTGGCACTGCCATGTAAAAGAATTTGGTCCGTTGATTGTGTCGATCGACACCGAAGGCCGGAATCTTTTTGAAGAAAACAAAGTGCTCTTTAATAAGCGAAAGGACGAGGCCACCGCCGAAATCTGCCGTCATGTAAGCTTCATCAAGTAAGCATAAGAGAAAGGACAGAGAAAAAATGAGCAGACAAAACAACATTATAAATAAGCCGGAACCGGCTCCTGGTACACTGGGAAAATTGGATCTTTTTGGAATTGGTTTTGGAGCCGTAGTGGGAGCCGGAATGGTAACTTTGATGGGGCCAGCCATGGCCTACACCGGATATTCAGTATGGCTGGCCATGCTTTTGGCAACGGTGCTGGCACTGGTTATGATTTTTCCCTACATTATTCTGGGTGGTACGCTTCGTGTCGCAGGTGGTCAGTATTCTGTCGTGACAAACCTCACCAGCCCTTCCGCGGGCGGTCTTGTGATCTATTCCAACCTGATTTTTACCGTTCAGTTCAGTACCTTTGCTATGGCCTTTGGTCTCTACATGAATATGGTACTGCCGACAGTTTCGGCTAAAATTTTTGGTATTACTATCATTTTCCTGCTAGTGGGACTGAATCTTCTGGGTATTAATGCTTTTGCGAAGATCAATAACCTGATGAGCGGCATCCTGCTGGTATCTATGGTGGCCTATGATATTTACGGTCTGACTCAGATCAACCAGCCAATTTTTGATTTTTCCAGTTCTCAGATGTTTACCGGCGGTTTCAAGGGCTTTTTCCTGGCAACCTTTCTTCTTATCAACTGCTGCCATGGGTATTACGGACTCATCTATTTTGGAAAAGAAGCAAAAAGCGCAACAAAGGATATGCCTTTTGCCTGCCTGATGTGTTTCCCGGTAGTGGTATTTATCTATGTGACACTGGCTATGGTTACTTCAGGAACAGTTCCTTATGAAAATGCTAACGGAGCCGCAACAATTTTACCGGCGGCACTGGCGATTCTTCCGAAACCTGTTTATTATGCTTTTGTAGTGGGTGGTCCCATCATGGCGATTCTGACTACGCTGAATTCGTCCATTGCATCGTTCCGTTTCCAGCCAACCCAGGCGGCAAAAGATGGCTGGCTTCCTAAAGCGATTCTGAAAGAAAACAGATTTGGAATGCCACCGATTCAGCTGCTTTTCATGCTTATTATGCTGCTGATTCCCATTGTGTTCAATGTAAGTATTGTAACCATTAACTATATCAGTCAGATTATTATGTTTGGTCTGGGAATCGCCACTCTGATCGGCATTGCGCGGATTCCGAAGCTTTATCCGGAGGCCTGGAAAAAGAACAGCTTTCATATGTCAAAAACGGCGCTCTGGATCAGCGTGCTGCTGAGTGCGACGCTCTATACCATTAACTTTGTGAAAGCCGTCATTGTGCTGGAGCCGATCTATGCAGTTATCGCAGTGGTAGCCATGGTTGTTGCGCTGGTACTCGGAAAAGTGATTGCCGACAGAGGTGGTCTTCATATCGAGACCTCTGTCTGGCCGCCAAAATCAGAATAAAGGAGGAAGTTACCATGTCTGTAAAAAACGATTACGACCGCTTTATAGCAGAGCAGAAAGAAGTTATGAAAAAAGAGCTGATTCAGTTTGCTATGCTGGATCAGGAAAAACGATATGTAGAGCCTTTTCGGATTTTCGGAAATGTCTATTATGCAGGCGATTCCTGGGTTTGTGTTCATGTGATCGATACGGGAGATGGTCTTCTGCTCATCGATTCCGGAAATGCACAGGCAACGGCCATGCTGATTCATTCGATCTGGTCTCTTGGCTTTAATCCTGCGGATATCAGGTGGATTATTCTTTCTCATGGTCATGTAGATCATATAGGAGGGGTTAATTTCCTGAGAAAAATGTTCGGCTGTAAGGTATATCTCGGTGAGCCGGATGCGGTGATGTTTAAGGAACATCCGGAACTTTCTTTGGTGCAGGAAAGTGGCAACTCTCTTGAAATGCTTTTTGAACCGGATGAGGCGATCCGGGAAGGAGATATTCTGAAATTTGGAAATGTCACTATAGAATGTAAACTGGTGCCGGGGCATACGGCGGGCTGTGTCGCATTATTTTTCGATGTCAGTGATGGAGAAAAAACAGTCCGGGCAGGCTATTATGGAGGCTTTGGTTTTAACACACTGACCAAAGAGTATCTGACAGAGATTGGGGATCCCGGGTTTCAGATGAGAAAGGTTTACATAGAGTCCATTGATAAAGTGAAGGATGAAAAGGTAGAGCTTTTCCTGGGAAATCATACAGAAAATAATAAATTTTTTGAAAAACTGGAAAAATTGAAAGCCGACCCTGATGGAGAAAATCCCTTCATCAACGATCAGGACTGGAAAGAGTATCTGGAACAGAAAAAAGCAGAACTGGAGGTATTTTCTGCCAAAGACTGCTGATAAAAGAGTGGAGCAGCCTGCCTGAAAAGACGGGCTGTTTTCCGTGTATAAGGAGGAAAAATGGAAACAATTTATGTAGATCCTGAAAATTACGGGATTGATTCGGGAAAGTTAAGAGAGATGCTGGAGGTACTGGAAAAGGAAGCGGAGCTTCACAGCATTTCTGTAAAATATGAAGGAAAAACGATTCTTGAAGGAGCCTGGAAGCCTTTTACCCTGGAGGATCCCCAGATGATGCATTCTCTTTCCAAGACGGGAACGGCGATTTGTGTGGGTTTTGCCCTGGATGAGGGAAAGCTGAAGCTGGAAGCTCCGTTTCTTGATTATATCAGGGAGGATCTTCCGGAAGAGTACGATCCGGCTTTGGAAAAAATTACGGTTTACGATCTGCTGACCATGCAGGCCGGTTCGCCTTTTTGCTGCAACAATGTCTGGTTTTCAAGACTTGAGAAAAACTGGGAGACCGCCTGGCTGAGAGAAAAAAAGATTCTGGAAGATATTGGAAAAGTGTTTCATTATGATTCAGGCTGCAGCTATACCCTGTCCCGGATTGTCACAAAAGTTATGGGGAAAAACTGCAGGACACTTCTTGATGAACGAGTCTTTGAAAAAATGGGCTTCCGGGAAATTCGATGGCTTTCAAGTCCGGAAGGACATAGCACCGGAGGCTGGGGCCTGTATCTGACGGCTAGGGAAATTTCGGAGCTTGGCGTACTTTTTTTACGAAAAGGAAAATGGAAGGGCGAGCAGCTGATTCCTGCCTGGTGGGTGGAGACGCTGAGTAAGCCCCAGGTGGCGATCCCGGGCTGCGCAGGAAAAGCGCTGTCCCATTATGCCTATCATATCAAAGCAGGGAAAGAGATGTTTGCGGCGGAAGGCGCTTTTGGACAGTTTTTGCTCTGTTTTCGGAATTTTCCTGTTACAATCGGCATTACAGCGGGAACAACGGCAGAGAGGATACCGGATATCTGTCTTGCTTATATAAAGGAAGCTTTTCAGCAGAGGTCTGCTGCGCCGGAGCTTCGGGCAGAGCACAGCAGAAATCTGAAGAAAAAAACGGCAGATTTAAGTCTTGCCTTTCCAAAGGGAGAACATGCCCAGTGGGAGGTGGATAATTGGATGCTGATGAACCAGAAGTTTTCGTTCAGTGAAAATCCCCGCGGCATCCAGGAGGCCCTTTTTCTCCAGGAAAATGACAACCTGGAGATCTGGCTGAAAATTGACGGCGAGGAAAAACAGCTCACGGCCGGCTTCAGAAAATGGATCAGGAACGACCTCTATCCCGGAAACTTCCGGCATCAGTATCACTGCCTTGCTTATGCCTTTGACGGTTCCGCGCTCCGGATCAAAGTTGCTCTGATCAATACCTCCTACGTTGAAACCTACACTCTCCGCCCTACAGTCGCGGGAGATTCCGCTACCGCCATCCACCCTCAGCTTACCTGTAGCTGGCAGCCCAACGTAACCTACCTCCCACCTGCCCCTGACAACACCTGGCACTTCACCGCTACCCGGAAGCCGGAATGAGTTACTTCGTACAAGGAGCCACTGTTCCGCGAGGTGTTTTGGCATGTATATGCCAAAGTGCCGATGGTTACAAGTCAAAATCCATCGCCGAAGGTGATTTTCACTCGTAACTGTGAAAGTACGGAACAGTTTCGGCTCCTTAAAAATGGTGCAATGGGGAGCTTCTACAAGCTTGGATTGACTGCATATTGCAAAATTCCAAAATAAGTCAAATGCAGTCATAAAATGTATGTTTGCAAACGCCCAAACGTTCAAAATAAGTCAAACACATCCATATTTGGATATCCATCCCACCATAGAGTCTTACACTACCAGTCTGACGTAAGCCCCATATTTTTTGACCTTGAGCAGAAAAGGAAGCTCGAAGGGAAAGGCGGCGAGCCTGTCCCTTCGAATATCATTATTTTGAATAAAATTTGACGTAACTCCCAAAATACCTTATAATCCCATCAAAAAGCAAAGGTTTACGCAATTTTATGAAAATGGAAAACAAGCTACTATCTTTAGACACCCCTCTCTTTGAGGGCATCACCCAACAAGACCGTCGCCCCATGCTGGACTGTATTACCTATCATACCGCTGTTTTCAGCAAAGGCGAGATCATCGCCTTCGAGCAGGAAAATATGAAGCACATTGGCATCGTCCTTTCAGGAGCCGTCGATATGATAAAGGAGGATCTCTGGGGCAACAAGACACTTCTGGTCCGTATGCGGAAAAATGAGCTCTTCGGGGAGACCTTCGCTTGTGGGAACGACAGTCGTTCCACGGTGACATTCCATGTGGAGACGGTTGTTCTTTTGTCCCAACATCGAGACAAGAGTACTTGTCTCGATGAACGCGGTAGTCGGTAAATCGAGATGCAAGCATCTCGGCTTGCCTCGTTGCTCGCGCAAAAACCAGATGACACGATAGAGAGCGACTTAGACTTAGATGAGCTGGATACAACCAGAGCTGAGTTGAAAGCTCGTGATTAGAGGGAATGTGTCAGATTGGTAAATGGTATTCGTAATATGGTAGAAGAGATTATGTTAAAAGAATTGGTTTATATCTAAAGCGTGGAAAGCTCCTTCGGGAGCTTTTTGCTGTTTATAAGATAAATTCTGTCGGAGATTTATTATAAAACATTGCTTTACAAGAAGAATAAAAAAGCATATAATTCTTTTATAATATATTTAATAAAAG
>OLPQ01001866.1_pt1 | contig 13738 bp, 10 predicted proteins | sample 1672451 | NCBI WGS metagenome assembly OLPQ01 (sample SAMEA3136687, study PRJEB25190) | human gut metagenome | biome: human gut; feature: human-associated habitat; material: faeces | place: Austria | collected 2013
GCCGCCGAAGTCCACCATGGAGAAAATGGTATGGGCCACCGCCGTGGAGACCAGCGACACGAGCAAAAGCCCCAGGAAATTGAACACCGCCGCCATGATGATGGCATGCCGAGGCTTCATGGCCCGAGTAGAGACCGCCGTGGCGATGGCATTGGGCGCATCCGTCGCGCCGTTCACGATGATAACGCCGATATTAAGCAGGGTCACCACCAGAAGGATGGGGTTCTGCATAAGCTCGGAGAGGAAAAAGGTCCACTCGATCGTCACGGAGTTCCTTCCAACAGATAAGCTGCACCCAGAAAATGCGCAGTGGCCCAAGTCTACCCTATGACACGCCGTCAGCAAGACAGACTGCCAATTTTTTTGAAAAATCAGGGGTGCGAGAGGCGGGAGAAATCGCACCATCTATTCGAGGTGCTACTTCGCAGCCTCCTCGTCCACGAGCAAAAGCAACTCCGCTTGCGAATGGACACCGAGCTTCGCGTATAGGTTCCGCATATGCGTCTTCACCGTCGATTGGCTCACCACCAACTTCTCAGCGATATAGGGCGCCCGGTAATTCTGAGCCAAGAGCAGGAATATTTCCCGCTCGCGCGGCGTCAGCTCGAAGCGGTCGCCCAAAGCGCTGCAAGCCGCTACGATGTCGGGACGCTGCCCGAGAGGGGACGTTTCGGACGCACCGCTCACTTGCGAAGGCGTCGCCTCTGGCGATGGTTCCCGCCGAGTCATCTGGCGATGCACCAACAGCAAAGCGAGCAAGGCTGCTCCAGCAAAGGACAGCAGCACCACTACTGCCACCAACGTAGCGTAGAGCGATTCGGGCAGCAGGGAATGAAGACCCGAGAAAAGAGCGCGCATGGCAATCATAAAGGCAAAGGAAGCATAGAGGGGCACCACCGAGCGCGGGCCCTTTCGCATCTCTGGAAACAAAAACGGCACCATCATGATATAGAACAGGACAACCTTGTAGGTGGAGTCCACAATAAGGAAATGAAGCACGAACAGCATACCGACCAGCTGAGCAGTATAGAGCGAGACGAGCGATAACGGCAAGACAAGCAGATCAAGCACAAGCACGAAGCTACGATTCCAGGCGAAGCGAATGATAAGCGCTACTGCCACCCCGCCCAGGATAGTGCCGGCACCAATGGAGAGCTGCATGGCCTGATCCATGGTAAAGCCATCCTGCAACGGCATCCAAGCCGACTGCGTCGAGATCATGGGGCTACGGCACAAAAGCGGGAAGGCGAGAAGCCCCGCAGCGGCAACAATATCCCGCGTCGTTTCAAGAGAAAAAGCGGGAAGCGGATGATGCTCTGCCGGAGAGATTGAGGGAAGCGCCGAGGAACTTCCGTCTCCCGGTCGGCCCCGATATGTCAGAAAGGCCCCTGCAGCCACAAGAGGAAGCAGCACGAGAATGCCCTCCAGCACATTGGCCGGAACAACCGAAAGCAGGCAAGTAAGCGCCCCGGAAACTATGATCGCAGCAGCAATAAGACACCCCTCGCGCCACGAACCAAGTCCCATGAGCCGCTCGGCCCACAGCACTACAAGCAGCCCCGTAGAAGCCCGGTAAACCGCGCGAACCACAAACATGAGCGTCTCGTCGAGCCCCGTCCCCCACAGAACAAGCCACGTGGAGAGCGTCGCCAAAAAGCCGACAGCTCCGCGCAATATCGCACTGTTGCTCAACCGACGAGCAGGATAACGCCAAACCAGAAATGCCAATACCATCAGTGCGAACGCCTCAGCCAAATAAGGCACAGGCGCAAACATAGAAAAGCTCACGCTGTGAGCCACGGGCATCCGCTGCACTTCCATCATAATAAGCGCACAGGCGAGACCCGCCACAACCGAGGCGCTCTGAGGCGTGCACGCGGCAAAACGTCGAACGAAATCCATCTATCATCCTCCCTTCCCTGTTATATCAGAAAAACAGTATGAACCGATGCGGTATCAGCAAGTTCATACCGTTTGTAGTAGGCGAAAAGAGCGCCATTTCTGATAGTTTTGAAGAGCGCGAAAGCGTCGGGGCGACGTCATCACTCGCAAAGTCGGGTGCAGCAGTACCGCGCCGTCGTTCCGCACGACCGAATACGAAAGGAGAGGGAATCGTGGAATTGAATCGCCGAGACTTTCTGAAAGGCGCGCTCGCTATGGGCGCCGCAGGAGCGGCAGGAGCAGGACTTGCCGGCTGCGCTCCCAGTGGCGGAGAGAACCCGAAGACCGCTGAAACTGGTGGCATCGAGTACCCGGCGGGGCTGCAGGCGAGCGACTTCGAAGACTCACCCGTCGAGATTGAACCCATCACGGAGTTCAGCGAAGAGAAAACCTACGATGTCGTAGTGGTCGGCGCCGGAACCGGCGGGGGGCCGGCGGCCCTGTCGGCCCTTGAGGAGGGCGCCACCGTTGCCGTGCTCCAAAAAGAATCGAAGCCCATTTCCCAGGGCGGCACCTGCTCCGGCGTCCTTCTGGACGAGAGCGACGAGCAGGGCGTCATGAACTACATCCAGGGCTTTCTGGAGGATTGCGGCTGGCGCGCCGACCGCGGCTTGGCCGAAACTTACGCCAAGTACTCCGGTGAGGCCATCCGCTGGATGCAGGTGCGCACCGCAGAAGCCGGATTCCCGCCCTACATGGTACGCCCCACGGCTGTGACCGAGTACGAGGACGGATCGAAGTGCTCGCGCCGCTCCATCATGTTCGGCCCCAAACCCTACAACAACGGCACCATGATCGAGCACTTGGCCGATATGGCTGCCGAGCGCGGCGTGGAGTTCTTCTATTCCACTCCTGGCGTGCAGCTGGTCACCGATGAGTCCGGCGCCGTCACCGGCGTCATCGGCAAGAGCGGAAACGACTACATCAAGTTCAATGCCACCAAGGGCGTCATCCTGTCCACGGGCGACTACCAGAACAACCAGAGCCTCGTGGAGCGCTACTGCCCCGACGTGAAGGACTTCGACCGAAAGCAAACCAACAAGACCGGCGACGGCATCCTCATGGCTATGGCCATCGGCGGTGGGTTCGTGCCCGTGGGTCACTCCCACATGATGCACGACTTCGATTCCGGCCCCATGTTCGACGAGCCGTTCCTCACGGTAAACGAGAACGGCGAGCGCTTCATGAATGAGGACTGCATCTTCGAGGAGATCAATTGCGTGCTGCGCAACCAGCCCAAACCCGGCTGGTACTCCCAGATCTTCGACGACGACTACATTGCCCAGGTGACCGAGTGGGGCGGCAAGCCCACCGAGAAAGAGAAGATGCAAAACTACATGCCCGACGTTGAGATGGATCGCTCCCCCGAGAGCGGCGCCAATGTCATCGAGGGGCTCATCGACACCTACTGCTGCGACACCCTTGACGAGCTGGCTGGCAAGCTGGGAATCCCTGCCGATGCCCTGAAGAAGTCGGTGGAGCGCTACAACGAGCTGTGCGATGCTGGCTTCGACGCCGACTTCGGCAAGCAGGCCAAGTACCTGAAGAAGATCGAGAAAGCTCCTTACTGGGGCATCCACAAGCACGTGCGCGTCTCGGCTCTGTGCGCCGGCGCTACCGTGAACGAGAATTACCAGGCCACCCGTGGCGTGGGCGGCGAGGTCATCCCCAACCTGTGGGTCACCGGCTTCTCGGCCGGCCAGCTGTGCGGCGCCCCCGACTGGTCAATGTACCAGGGCGGCATGTCCGCCGGCCACTGCATCATGACCGGTCGCATCTGCGGCATCCAGGCGGCCACTGGCGGCAAGCTCGAGGCGAGCACGCCCATCACCGAGGCCGATGTGGTGGCGATCTCCGCCTAGCGCGTTCCGTTCTCCTCACCCCTATATAGCCCTCCCCCCGACGCCCCGCACCCCTCCCGCGGGGCGTCTTTTGCAGGGCCTACTCGGGGTCGCCGTAGAGGGCGAAGACGCGGCGGCGCTCGGCGCCGATGGTGGTGAGGTTGTTGTGGCCGGGAAGGACCGCCGTGTCGTCGGGCAGCGCCGCGAGCTTCTTCAAGGAAGCGCGCATGTCAGCCATGGAACCGCCCTTGAAATCAGTGCGCCCGATGGTGCCGGCGAACAGCGTGTCACCGGAGAGGAGCACCGGAAGCCCCTTGGGATGGTTGCCGAACTGCGGGATATCGAACAGGCAAATGGAACCGGGGGTGTGGCCGGGCGTCGCGATGACCTTCCACTTCATGTTCCCCACTTCCACAACATCGCCGTGGGCCACGGTGCGGTCGACCGGGCAGGGCACGCCCCGGGTGGAGAGATCCTCGTCGCAGGGTTCCTCGATAAGCGGCGCGTCAATGGCCGACGCAATGACGGGCGCACCCGTGGCCTCGCGCAGCTCGGCGGCGGCGCCGGTGTGGTCGAAATGGGAATGGGTGAGCACGATGGCGTCCAGTTTGCGCTCGCCCAGAGCCGCCAAAATCTTGTCAGCCGAGCAGCTGGGATCCACCACCATGGTGCCTTCGCCGTCGGAGACGATATACACGTTGTTGGCGAGCACGCCCATGATCATATACTCGACATCGACACACAATCCGCTGATCTCATACAAATCCGTCGCCATTTCTCAACCTTTCTTGCTTGATCCTTGGGGCATCATTCTACGGGCGTCGAAGACGCCGTCGATGGCGGACAGGCGCTTTGTCATCCGCTCGATAACCGCCAGATCGGACAGCTGGAAGAGGAAGCGCATCTCCACCATGCCATCGCGGTGAGTGGTGGTATTGCAGGACAGCACGTTGGCGCCCATCTCGGAAATGACGCGCGTCACGTCCAAAAGCAGGTTCATGCGATCGAGCGCCTCGATGTAGATTTCCACCTGGTAGGTGGCCGCCGTGGGCGTGCCCTCCCATTCCACCTCGATGATGCGCTCGGGATGCCGCTTCAAGTCGAGCGCATTGGGACAGTCGGCCCGGTGCACCGACACGCCGCGGCCGCGGGTCACAAACCCCAAGATGTCGTCGCCGGGCACGGGGTTGCAGCAGCGCGACAGGCGCACGAGCACGTCGTCGACACCCTTCACCACGATGCCCTGGGACGAGTGGGTCTCGTGCTTCTTCGGGCGCTTCACGGACGTGAGCATGGGGGCCATAATGCCCGTGGAGGAGGCCGATGTGCCCACCGTGGGCTTCTCCGCCTCTTCGTTGCCCTTGTCCACCAGGATCTTCAGCAAGCGGTTTGTGACGTGCTGGGCCTTCTCCTTGCCCGTGCCGATGTGCACGTACATCTCATCGGGGTCTTTGAAGCCGAGCGCCTCGGCCACCAGCTTCAGCGCCCGCATCGACTGGGCGCTGGATAGCCCCAGCCCGTGCTTGCGCATCTCGCGCACGAGCATGTCGCGGCCCATCTGCATGTCGTCGGAGCGGGTGATCTTCGAGAAGTAGGAGCGGATCTTGCTGCGGGCCGAGGGCGTCTTCACGATGTTCAGCCAGTCGCGGGAGGGGCTCGCGCTCTTCTGGGTGAGCACCTCCACGCGGTCGCCCACCTGCAGCTGATAGGACAGCGGCACAATGGAGCCGTTCACCTTGGCGCCCACGCAGTGGTTGCCCACCTCGGTATGGATGGCGTAGGCGAAGTCCACCGGCGTGGAGCCGGCGCGCAGGCTCATGACCTCGCCCTTGGGCGTGAACACGAAGACCTCCGTGTCGTCGAGGTCCATCTTAAGCGACTTCAAGAACTCGCGGGAGTCCTCGGTCTCGTCCTGCCAGTCCACCATCTGGCGCAGCCACGCCAGCTGGGCGTCCAGGTTGTCGGCGGCGCCGGGGCGCGAGGCGCCGGTCTCCTTGTAGCGCCAGTGGGCCGCCACGCCGTACTCGGAATTGCGGTGCATCTCCTCGGTGCGGATCTGCACCTCCAAGGGACGCCCCGCTGGCCCCATGACCGTCGTGTGCAGCGACTGGTACATGTTGAACTTCGGCATGGCGATGTAGTCTTTGAAGCGGCCGGGCATAGGGTGCCACAAGGTGTGCACCGCGCCCAGGGCCGAGTAGCAGTCCTTCACCGAGCTGGTGATGATGCGCACGGCGATGAGGTCGTAAATCTCCGAGAAGCCCTTGCCCTTCTTCGTCATCTTCTGGTAGATGGAGTACAGATGCTTCGGACGCCCCATGATCTGGGCCGAAATTCCCACCTTCCCCATCTCCTCGTGGAGCACGGCGATGACGTCGGCCAGGTACTTCTCGCGCTCGGCGCGGGACTCGGTCACCATGCGGGAGACCTGCTTGTACTTGTTGGGCTCCAGGTAGAAGAAAGAGAGGTCCTCCAGCTCCCACTTGATGGAGTTGATGCCAAGGCGGTGGGCGATGGGGGCGTAGATCTCCAGCGTCTCGCGGGACTTGAAGATGCGCCGATCCTCGCGCAGGGCCGCCAGTGTGCGCATATTGTGCAGACGGTCGGCCAGCTTGATGACGATGACGCGGATGTCCTTGGACATGGCCACGAACATCTTGCGAATGGTGGCCGCCTGCTCGTCGGTGAGCGACTCCACCTCGATGCGGGTGATCTTGGTGACGCCCTCCACCAGCGCCCGCACCTGCGGGTTGAAGGTGCGCTCCACCTCCTCGGCCGTCACCTTCGTGTCCTCCACGGTGTCGTGGAGCAGCGCCGCCGTGATGGTCTCGGCGTCCATGCGCAGATCGGCCAGGATGATGCCCACCTCGATGGGATGGATGATGAAAGGCTCGCCGGACTTGCGGCACTGGCCCGCGTGGGCGTCGCGGGCGAACTCGAAGGCGCGGCGCAGCATGGCCTCCTCCGGCGCGTCCATGTAGGCACTCGTCAGGCGCGCCAGCTCGGCGAAGCGGTCCTCGGGCGTGGCGGGCCCGCGTTCGATGGCCGAATCGGCCGTGGGATGCGGACGGCCCAAAAGCGCGTCCACCGTCTCCTTGGTGGCCTTCCCGGCGCTGACGGCATCGGCCGCGGCGCGGACGGAATCGTCTCTCTCGACGCTCACGGGCGCCTCCCTTCTCCTTAACGCGGACGCATCCGCGGATCGTTACTGGTTAATGTCCCTGGCCCGGCCGGTTTTTCGGCATGATGGGATGGGAAAGGCGCACCGTGAGCGTCGGCCCGTCGGTGCCCAGCGCCCAGCGGCAGAAGCCGCCGAACAGCGTGCGCTCGTCGATGCCCTCGCGGTAGCGCACCGAATCGGTCAGCTCCACCTTCGACGCCCCCTCGCGCACCCGCACCCACAGATGCGGGCGGCCGGCCTCGTAAACGGTGCGCGTCTCGATGAGCCCGAGCTCGCGGAACACGGCCAAGCCGCAGGCCGCCGAGGTGGGACTCACGGCGCGGAAAGCGTCGGAGGCGGCCTCGGCCAGATCGGCGTCGGCCACGCAGAAGTAGTCGTCGGGGGTATTGCGCTGCAGCGAGCGCAGCTTGCGGTACACCTGGGCCATGACGTCATGGTCCGGCGTGGCGTCGGCCAAGATGCGCTCGTTGATGGAGGCGTCCCCGCGCCCGTAGAGCAGATGCACCCACGCCGGCTTCCCATCGCGCCCGGCCCGGCCGCTCATCTGGTTGAACTCCACGTCGCTGAAGGGCAGATGATACAGCACCACGTGCCGGATGTTGGGGATATCGACCCCTTCCCCGAAGGCCGAGGTGGCCACGAGCACCTTCAAGTCGTCGCGACGGAACAGCTCCTCGATGCGCTTGCGCTCGTCGCGGGAGAGCCCCGCGTTGTAGAAGCCGATCATGCAGGCGAGCTGCGGCACCCGCCGGCGCAGCATGCGCGCGAGCGCCACGGAATGCTCGCGGGAGTTCACGTAGATGACGGTCTTCTCGCCCGTGGCCACCAGGGAGGCCAAATAGTCGTCGCGGTGCGGGATGTTGCGCTGGTCGTCCAGGTACAGGTTGTCGCGGGCCGTCTCGTCGATGACCGAGTCCTGAATGGGCAGCACCGCATCGATGTCGTCGGCCACGGCGTCGTTGGCCGTGGCGGTCACCGCAAGTACCACAGGGTCTCCGAGCCGGGTCAGCGCCCGGTCGAGCTGGGTGTAGGCCACGCGCTGGCCGGCCTTGGCCTGTCCGATGTGGTGCGCCTCGTCCACGACGACGAACCCGACGCGCCCCGAAGCCGCCAGCTCGTCGGTGTGGAACATGAGGTACTCCGGCGTGGTGAGCACGATATCGAGGCTCCCGTCGGCCAGCCCCGCGTACACCGCCGCGCGCTCCTCGGGCGTCGATTCGCCGGTAATGACGGCGCTCGCGATACCGAAGCGCTCGAGGCTCGTCCGCAGATGGAACACCTGGTCGGCGATGAGCGCCCGCAAGGGGTAGATGAACAGGCTCGCGGCATGGTCGGTCAGCGCGCGGAAGGCGGCGTAGGTTTGGAAGCACAGCGACTTGCCGCGCCCCGTGGCCATGACGGCGAAGGTGGACTTCCCCGCCCGCAGCCGATCGAGAATCTCTCGCTGGGCCGGATGCAGCGGGCGGTCGCCGATGATGGCCTTCACAATGGCCGCCTCCAAGCCGTCCGGATCGCGCCGGGCCGTCTCCTCCCACTGGGCGCGGCGGGGGGCCAAGTCGGGCAGCGCCGGCTCGGGCGCCTCGTCGGCTGCCGCAAGATCGGGCTCCCCTTCCGCCTCGGCGAACAGATCGGCGGTGAACGACACGGCATCCGGGTCGAGGCAGGCCTCCAAAGCGCAGCAGCTGCGCGCCGGCGCCACGGTTTCCAGCATGGCCTTCACCGAGCGGCGGCCGCGCCATTCGTCGATCTGCACCGTGAAGGCGGCGTCCACCACCGCATCGTTCATGAGCAGCGCGTCGATGGCGGCGCAGTGGAACATGATGCCGGCCACCGATGCGCGCCCGTTGGTGAGCGTGCAGGCGAAGTGGTCCTTGGTCTGGCCCACGGCCCGGGTGTTCACGAGCGTCACGTTCCGGGCGAGGAACGTGGGCTGGGGGTTCTCCTGGCCGAAGGGGGCGAGCCGCTCGACCAGCGCCACGGATTCGAGCGTCAGCTCGTCCAGGCTCACGAGCGCGTCCACCTCGGTCAGCGGGTGGAAGGCCGCCTCCGGCAGCTTCTGCATATAGGCGTCGAGACGTTGGGCGAAGGCCTTCAAATTCTTGGTGGGGATGGTGACGCCCACGGCCGCCCCATGGCCTCCGAAGCGCTTGGTGAGATACGAGATCGATTCCACCGCCTCGAAGAGGTTCACGTTGCCCACGGAGCGCCCGGAGCCGCGGGCCTCGTCGCCGTCGATGGTGAACAGAAGCGCCGGCACCCCGTAGGTGTTCACGAGACGGGAGGCCACGATGCCCTTCACGCCCTCGTGCCAGCCCTCGCCGGCCACCACGAGCGCCCGCTGTCCGTGGTAGATTCTGCTGGCCTGCTCCTTCGCGATGTCCGACAGCTCCGCCTCAATGGCGCGGCGCTGGTTGTTCACGTCCTCCAGGGCCTCGGCCATGGCGCAACACTCGCCGTAGTTGTCGCACATGAGCAGATCGAGCGCCAAATCGGCATTGCCCATGCGCCCGGCGGCGTTCAGGCGCGGGATGAGGGAGAACGACAGGTTCGTGGCCGAAAGCGGTTTGCCGGCCTGGCCCGTGGTAGCCAGAAGCGCGGCGATGCAGGGGCGCGGATTGGTGTTCATGCGAGCGAGGCCGTCGGCCACAAGGGCCCGGTTCTCGTCGCGCATGGGCATGAGATCGGCCACGGTGCCCAGGGTGGCGAAGTCGGTGTAGCTGCGCCACAAATGCGGAAAGCCCAGGCGGCTGCCGAGCACCTGCACGAGCTTTAAGGCCACGCCCACGCCGGCGAGGATGGCGCTGGGGCAATCCTCGGCCATCTTCGGATCGGCCACGGGAACGCCCTCGGGCACGAGATCGGCCGCCTCGTGGTGGTCGGTGATGTAGACCTCCACCCCCGCCTTCAGGATGTCGGCCACCTCGTTTTTGCAGGCGATGCCGCAGTCCACGGTGACGATGACGTCGGGCTCCAGAGCTCGGGCGCGCTCGAAGGCGGCCGCGGTGATGCCGTAGCCCTCCTCGAAACGGCGGGGAACGAAGGGGAACGCGCAGGCGCCGAGGGCCCGCAGGCCCCGGGTGAGCACGGTGGTAGCGGAGATGCCGTCCAAATCGAAGTCGCCGAACACGACGATGCGCTTCTTCTCGCGGATGGCGTCGATGAGCCCGTCGGCCACTTCTGCCAGCCCTGGGATCTCCAAAGGATTGCGCCAGTCGCGGTCGAGCGAGGGGCTCAAGAAGCGCTTGGCGGCCCGCACCGTGGTGATGCCGCGGGCCACGAGGGTCGTCGCGATGAAGCGAGGCAGACCGAGGTCGTGCGCCAGACGCGCGACGATCTGCGGATCGGCCTCCCGGATGCTGAATTGGGCGGTCATAATGTGCTAGCTACCTTACGTGCGTTCTTCTTCGTAGTTCGGAAGGTATTTTCGCACAAAGCTCGCATTCTGTCACCGCAGCACGACGGCGGCGCGGCAATTTCCCACGGCACCGCCCGGGCAGCTCATCGCAAGCCGTCAATCGACGCTCGGCAGCGAGTCGCACAGCGCCTAGCGGTTGTCCACTTTCTCGGGGTATAGGTCGTGCTGGGACAGGCGCGTCCAGGCCACTTCCTCCCAGCGGGTGCCGGGGCGTCCATAGTTGCAGTACGGGTCGATGGAGATGCCGCCGCGCGGGGTGAACTTGCCCCAGACCTCGATGTACTTCGGATTCATGAGCGCGATGAGGTCCTTCATGATGATGTTCATGCAGTCCTCGTGGAAGTCGCCGTGGTTGCGGAAGCTGAACAGGTACAGCTTGAGCGACTTGCTCTCCACCATGCGCACATCGGGCACGTAGGAGATGTAGATGGTGGCGAAGTCCGGCTGGCCGGTGATGGGGCACAGGCTCGTGAACTCAGGGCAGTTGAACTTCACGAAGTAGTCGTTTCCCGGGTGCTTGTTCTCGAAGGTCTCCAGCACCGACGGATCGTAGTCGGTCGGGTACTGGGTATGCTGGTTGCCGAGCAGGGTGACGCCGCCGGCGCGAGTCTCATTCTCATCGCGGCCAGCCGAGGCAGCGGCGGGAGCAGTCGCTAGCGCGGGGCCGGCATCCTCGCGAGCCAGATGGGCCGCGATGGCGGCCATAGCCGAAGTATCCACCGATCCCTCGGGCTTCCCGGTTGCATCATCGTCGCCGCCAAACAGCGCTTCAGCCATGTCCATTGGTTTCATTCCCAGCTCCTCTTCTTTAGCAACTCCTTGGGGGCGGGCTGCGGGGTACCGCTCAGTCGCTCAGACAGTCCTCGCTCGGCGAAACAGGACGTTTAGTCCTGTTTCGAACGCTCTCGGAACTCGCTTGGTGAGCAATACCCCACATCCCGCTACACTCAACTCTGCTTGATTATCTCATAGCCGGATCTTCGACGCCGTTGGCGGCGAAGGCGGCGGCACGGTCGAGGCAGGTGGCGCAACGGCCGCAGGGCGCCTCTCCCCCTTCGTAGCACGACCAGGTCAGTTCGTAGGGCACCCCAAGCGTCAGCCCCTCGCGCACGATGTCGGCCTTCGACCAGGTGACGAACGGAGCTTCCAAGCACAGCTCGCCGCCGGTACCCTCCACGATGGCGCGGTTCATGGCCTCCACGAACTCCAGCGAGCAATCGGGGTAGGCGTTGCCGGCCCAGTCGTCGTGATGGGCACCGTAATAGACCGTCGAGCAGCCGAGCGAGAGGGCCATAGAGGCCGCCGAGGAGAGGAAGAGCCCGTTGCGAAAGGGCACGTACGTGCTCACCGGACCGCCGTCGCCTTCGGCTTGCTGATCGGCGTAGCTGGACTCGGGGATGGCCGCATCGGAATGGGCCAGAAGCGAGCAGTCGCTGTCGGCGAAGATGGCACCCAGGTCGAGGAAGCGCTGCTGCACACCGTAATGGGCCGCCACGGCGCGGGCCGCCTCAATCTCGCGCACGTGCTTCTGCCCGTAGCTGATGGAAAGCGCATACACGTTTTCCGCTTCGTACTTGCTCACAGCCCGCGCCAAAAGCGTCGTGGAATCCACGCCGCCGGAGCACAGCACCAGGGCTTTGTTGTTGGTCATGGTTCCTATCCTTCCAGATCCTTAAACCCCGCGCGTCTCGTCGGGCCAGATGATCTTGTGCAGCTGCAACTGCAAACGGGCGCGGTCGAGGCCGTGATCGATGAGGTAGGCGGCGATTTCCGCCGGCTCGATAGCGCCCCATACCGGGCTCACCAGCACCGCGCAGCGATCCCACAGGCCCGCCTCGTCGGCGCAGCACTCCATGAAGGCCAGATCATCCTCGGTGCCCACGACGAACTTCACGGCATCGCGCGTATCCAGCAGCTCATAGTTCTCGCGGCGCATGGCGGCGGACACCGCCTCGCCGGCCGTGGGCGTCTTCCAATCCACCGTGAAGTGCAGGCTGCCGGGAAGCCCCGCCTCGGCGCACGCCTCGCGCAAGTGCGCCATGGGACTCAAGTCGCGCGAGCCGTTGGTCTCGATTTCCACGCGCAAGGGGCGCGGGTCGTCCACTGCGAGCAGAGTCTGCACCAAATCGGGCAGGTAGGGCTGCAAAAGCGGCTCGCCGCCAGTGAGCGTCACGCACGACACGCCGGTCTCGGCCACCCAGGCCACCAGATCGGGCACGCTCCACCCTTCCACTTCCACCAGCGGATGGTTCGCCCAGCGCGTGTCGCAGTAGGTGCACCACATGTTGCAGCCGGCGAACCGGATGAAAGCGGCCGGCCGCCCCGCCGCCAGGCCCTCCCCGTTCACGGACACGAACTTCTCCGCCACGGGGAACAGCTGGGCACGGGGGGCGATGGTGTGGCGCGCCTGGTGCCGCTCGGCATCCAGCAGGCCGTCGTTCTCTTCCTCGGGCACCATGGGCTATCGCTGCTCCCGGTAGTAGGCGCAGTTGTTGGGGGTCTCGTAGACCTCCACCTGGGCCACGGGCAGCCCGCGGGCGGCCAGCGCGTCGAAGAACCACTTCGCGAGGTTCTCCGCCGTGGTGCGGAAGGGCACAATGAACAGGGCGAAACCCTCGCGCTCGAGGCACGCCAAGGTGTCGGGGGCAAGGGAGCCCTCCTCCACGATGAAATGGTGGTCGAGCCGCTCGGTCAGCGCGCGCAGCTCGGTTTTAAACTCGCCGAAATCCACCACCATGTCCTTGCAGGTGCCCTCCGTCTGCAGGTGTTCCACCTCCAGATAGGCCACCACGCGCCAGCGGTGCCCATGCAGGTTCTCGCACTTCCCATGATAATCGGTCAAAAAATGAGAGGCATCGAACGAGCTCTCCGTCTTCAATCCGTACATGTCGAATTCTCACCAATCTACGAACATTTGTATGCTATAATCAACCTCGCAGGGAGCACACGCCCTCTGCATTCACCCCACCACGATGCTAGCTAGGAAAGGGGGTGATGCAGATGAGCGATATGCTGGCCTTAGTCCAAGTCTTGCTTGGGGTGGCCTCCTTAATTGTGGCCATTTTGGCCCAAATAAGAGAGAACCCGCCGAATAACGGCGGGAACCCCTCGCAAAATGACGAGGATTAGGCACCCTCGCCGAAGGGCGTTCCGTTTGGGGCGCCCTTCTTTAGGCAAGAGCGATTATAGCACAGGCGCGCCCCTTAGAACGCCGCGTCGAAGGGCTCCGTCACGATGATTTCACTTTGGCCGCGGGTGAGCTCGGTGAGCTTTTCCAGGAAGGAGGCCTGGGTGCCGTCGAGCATGCGGAAGGTGAGCAGGACGTTCTCGGCGAAGTCGCTCTCGGCAAGCTTCGCGCCG
>OLPQ01001880.1_pt1 | contig 13665 bp, 9 predicted proteins | sample 1672451 | NCBI WGS metagenome assembly OLPQ01 (sample SAMEA3136687, study PRJEB25190) | human gut metagenome | biome: human gut; feature: human-associated habitat; material: faeces | place: Austria | collected 2013
CTTCGGCGCGTGCCGGCGTTCGCCTGGGTGCTGAGCAACGACGGGGGTTTCGTTCCTTTGGAGCGCGACGAGGTGGCGTGGATCGACGCGTTCACCGAGAAGGGGCATCGGACGGTGGGCGTGTCCGAGGGTGTGATCGAGGGCGACCGGATCATCGTGCTGAAGGGCCCGCTGGTGGGCCGCGAGGGCTGGATCAGGAAGATCAACCGTCGCAAGCGCACCGCGTATCTGGAGATCGATATGTTCGGGCGAACCATCCAAACGAAAATCGGATTGGGAATTGTCAGAAAACGAACTTGAAAACGGAATAACGGCAGTGGACGCCGGGGGAGCGGTTGCCCTGGACGACGGCTGCTGCCCTGAGCGTGGAGCTGCCGCCCCCGGTCATCCTAAAAAAGCGACCGGAGGGGTCCGCCAGGCTGTCATCCTGAGCGAAGCGACCGTAGGGAGCGAAGTCGAAGGATCCCGAGCGGCGCCGGCCGAAAGCGTACGCGAGTACGAACCGCTGGCTGTCGAGGGGCGGCTGGGGTACCACTTCGTGAAGCGGGCGTTCGATATCGTGTTCTCGGCGTGCGCGACGATCGTAGGGTTGATTCCGGTCGCTCTTCTTTGCCTGGTTATCCGCCTGGAATCCCCCGGCTCCCCAATATACCTCCAAGAGCGCGTCGGCTATCGCGGCAAGCCGCTTCGCATCCTCAAGCTGCGCACCATGGTGGCCGACTCCGACGACGTGGAGAAGCACCTGAGTCCCGAGCAGCTAACGCAATGGGAGCGCGAGCGCAAGGTGGACGACGACCCCCGCGTCACGCGTGTCGGGCGCTTTCTGCGCAAGACCTCCCTCGACGAGCTCCCTCAGTTTCTGAACGTACTCGCCGGCCAGATCCCTTTGCGCATATTAAAAACGCGCCCGGAGTTCTCTGAGGAATTCATGGGTGCGTTCGCGCTTCCCGCCAAATCTAGCACGAACAAAGAAGAGGTGTTTTCGCAGGTCGTGAGCTGTTTCGCGAGCGGCCTGCGGATGCGCCGCATCTCTAAATTCAATTGTAACCGCATCCGTGGTATGGAAGCCCAATTTCTTGCAAAACCCGTTTTCGGGGCGGTGTGCGCATAGTGGCCAGGAAGGTTTTGGCCCTAGCTTTCAGGAACGCTATCGCCTCTCCCGGGGCTAATCCGGGTCGTGCTGTAGCGTGTGCTTCTGGACTAGATGAGGATAGGCTTATCGATATCAGAAATGATGAGGGCGCAGGGAGCTCATGCGAATGCAACTCCGCAATTGGATGTTACATGTCTACCAAGAACTCGAATTGCGTGGAGTGTTGCACACCAAATGGGGCGTATAAGGCTCCTGCGCCTGATTCAAGTGTGGCTGCTCCCAAAAAGGGTGGCGTTGGCTATCTCGTAGCAAAGAGAGTTTTTGACATTGCGTTTAGCGCGGGGGTGTGTTTGGTGCTAGCTGTTCCCGTAGCTGTTGCATGTGCTGCGATCTGTGTCGATACGCCGGGTAAGCCATTTTTTAGGCAGGAGCGTATTGGGCAGGGAGGTAAGAAGATTTACATCTTCAAGCTGCGGACGATGGTCTCTGACGCCCATGACCATCCTGAGAGGTATATGTCTTCAGCTCAGCTTGAGACTTGGAGGCGCGAGCAGAAGCTTGACGATGATCCGCGTATCACCCGTGTGGGGCGAATCCTGCGACGCACGTCGCTCGATGAGCTGCCTCAGTTCCTGAACGTACTATCTGGGGATTTGTCAGTGATAGGGCCCCGTCCCGTGACGTTGCAAGAAACATACGAATACGGTGACGCTCGCGAAGAAGTCTTGTCCTGTAAGCCGGGCATCACGGGTTGGTGGGCAGTGACTGATCGAAATAACTCGACTTGGCAGAGCGGTCAGAGGCAAGCCCGCGAGTTGTTTTATGCGCGTCATCAGTCGCTTGGGTTGGACGCCCGTGTGTTCGTGAAGACCTTCAAGGCGATGAGGAGGGGCAAGTAATGCAACCTTCCGCTTGCGTTCGTTTGATCGAAAGGAGCTCTTTGAAGCTGCGGCGTAATCACTCCCAATGGGTGTGTGGGCTCGATTTGTTCGGCATAAGAAGCATTTTGTCGTGAGCGATTTCAGATGAAGCGCACAAACCGTAGGCGTCGTGTTGTCGGCGCAAAGAAACTAACCATGTTAGCATCGAATTAGATGAGACTGAAATGCGTATCCTGTATTTTTCGCAGTTTTATAAACCTGAGAATATCGCTGCATCATTCAGGGCGACCGAGCATTCGCGTATCTGGGTGCGTGAGAGCCATGATGTAACCGTGTTCACCGGATGGCCGAATTATCCCGTTGGTCGCTTGTTCGACGGCTATGAGATGAAACCTCTAGTTGAAGAATTGATTGATGGTGTTAGAGTCTTTCGTTCCGCGTCAAAGATTCAGCCAAACACAAGCTTTGCGAAGCGAATAGAGAGCGGTGTCAGTTTCATCGCTAATGGCCTGAAAAACCTGGGTAAGAAATCGCCTGTTGGTAGTAATTATGATGTAGTGCTCGTCACATGCGGGACCGTCTTCGCTGCGTGGCTCGGCGTTCACTATGCAAAGAAGTGCCGCCTGCCCCTTGTGGTTGAGTTTCGCGATCTTACTTACAAGCAGATGCTGGCGACAGGCAGCAGGGGCGCAAAGGTAGCTGCGATGAAATCACTGGAGTTATCTTTCTGCAAAGCTGCAGATTGCGTCGTTGCGCTTACCGATGGGTTTAAGAAAGACCTTGAGGCGGCTGGTGTTCCGGGCGACAGTATCGTTATTGTTCCCAATGGAGCCGATGTTGTTGCATGTAAACACATGTGGGATGGCCCTTTGCGTTTCGGTTACTTTGGGACTATGGGATTATCTCAGGACGTGCCTGCGACGGTGGAGTACGTGAAGCGAATCGTTAACCTTGGGCTTGCATCAAGCTATGAGCTTATAGGCGAGGGTGCTGCTCGCGACGAGCTAGAGCAGTTGGTTGCTACTGGAGACTACGGTTTTCTCAAACTTGAGCATGGTGTTCCAATGGCCGAGCTTGAACCGCGCTACGCAGGGGTTCACATGACCGTTGTCTCGCTCCAAAAGAGCGCTGAATTCTCGGGAACCATTCCATCGAAGATATTCCAGTCGTTTGCCCGAGGTGTGCCTGTTCTGTTCGTAGGCCCGGAAGGTGATGCATCTGAGCTCGTTCGTAGGAGCGGTGCTGGTATTGCTTTGTGTGGAAGCGAGGAGGAAGACATCAGCGAACTCGAGGCTTTTGCCTCGAGGGCTGATCGTGCGCGCAATCTCGCCAGAATGAGCGAAGCGGCGGTTGATTTCATGAATCGGGAGTACTCAAGAAAGCTTATGGCGGATAAGATGATCGCTGTTTTATCCGATGCCGTATATAAGACCAAACAAACAAATGAAAGGATTAAAATCAATGGTTAACGTTATCGGTCTCGGTTATATCGGACTGCCCACCGCGCTCATGATGGCCACGCACGGCGTGGAGGTCGTGGGAACCGACTACAACGAAGAACTCGTGGCAACCCTGAACGCCGGCCACACTACCTTCAAGGAGGAGGGGCTTGACGAGCTGTTCGTCGACGCGTTGAAATCTGGCATCAAATTCACGACCGAGTATCAGGTGTGCGATACCTACATCGTGAGCGTACCGACGCCCTACGATAAGCTGGACAAGAAGATTGACCCCTGCTATGTGATTGCCGCCTGCAAGACGGTGCTCGAGGTCGCCCCGAAGGGCGCCGTGCTCGTAATCGAGTCGACTATTTCGCCCAACACGGTGGATCGCTTTGTGCGCCCGCTGCTCATCGAGGCCGAGCGTGAGGATGTTAAGCTCGTGCACGCCCCGGAGCGCATCATCCCCGGAAACATGGTTTACGAGCTGCTGCACAACAACCGTACGATTGGTGCGGACGACCTCGAGGTGGGCGAGGAGGTTGCTAAGATTTACGCAACCTTCTGCCAGGGCGAAATCAGCGTGACCGACATCCGTACCGCTGAGATGACCAAAGTCGTCGAGAACACCTTCCGCGCAATTAACATCGCATTCTCCAACGAGCTCGCTAAGATCTGCCGTATCGGCGGCATGGACGTGGCGGAGGTCATCCGCATCTCCAACAAGCACCCGCGCGTGAACATCCTGCAGCCCGGCCCCGGCGTTGGCGGTCACTGCATTCCCGTCGACCCGTGGTTCCTGGTGGGCGACTACCCCGAAACGGCAAACTTCATCCGTCTGGCGCTTCAGACCAACGCGGGCATGCCTGAGTATGTGCTGCATCGTGCCCACGAGGTTATGGCCGAGCGTGGGATCAAGGATGCCTCCAAGGTGGGCATCTACGGTCTGACCTACAAGGAGGACGTTGACGACGTGCGCGAGAGCCCCACGCTGCAGATGCTCGAGTCCATGGAAGAGCACCTGTGCGGCGGTGGCGTGAAGGTGTACGACCCGTGGGTCGAGCGCGACGAGGTTCCGGGCCAGGTGCACTCCATGGAGGAGTTCCTGGATGGCCTGGAGATGGTTATCGTAATGGTGGGTCATTCCCAGATCAAGGGCAAGCCCGAGGCCTTCGGCGGTCGTATCTTGATCGATCCGCGCAACGTGTGCGGTGACGGCGAGAACGTCTACAAGCTGTAAGTCATTAAAGAGATGCAGGGAGAAGCAGGTTTGAAGAAAGTGATGCTTGTCTTCGGGACGCGCCCGGAGGCCATCAAGATGTGTCCGCTCGTGAACGAGCTCAAGAGCCGCCCCGACGAGTTTCAGACGGTTGTGACCGTGACAGGTCAGCACCGCGAGATGCTCGATCAAGTTCTGCGCGTCTTCGGCGTAACGCCCGACCATGACTTGGCAATCATGAAGCCGGGCCAGACGCTATTCGACGTCACGTGCGACGTACTGCTGAAGCTGAAGGCCGTTCTCGAGGAGGAAGGGCCTGACGTGGTGCTCGTGCACGGCGACACGACCACAAGCTTTGCTGCAGCGCTCGCCTGCTTCTATCTGCAGATTCCCGTGGGGCATGTGGAGGCGGGGCTTCGCACCCACGACATATACAGTCCCTGGCCCGAGGAGTTCAATCGTCAGGCCGTGGATATTGTCAGTGAGTATTACTTCGCACCTACGGAGGCGAGTAGGCAGAATCTGCTCGACGAGGGCAAGCGTGCCGAGAAGATATGGGTGACCGGCAACACCGGCATCGACGCCCTGCGCACCACGGTGCGCGAGGATTATACCCACCCAGAGTTGGAGTGGGCCAGCGACAGTCGCCTGATTTTGATCACGGCACACCGCCGCGAGAACCTTGGCGAGCCCATGCACTGCATGTTCCGCGCGATCAGGCGCGTGATGGAGGAGCACCCCGACACCAAGGCGATCTATCCTATTCACATGAACCCACTCGTACGCAAGGCGGCTCACGAGGAGCTGGACGGCTTCGATCGTCTCCATATCATCAATCCTCTGGAGGTACTTGACTTCCATAACTTCCTGGCTGCGAGTCATCTCATTCTTACCGATTCGGGCGGCATACAGGAGGAAGCTCCTAGCTTGGGCAAGCCGGTGTTGGTGATGCGCGACACCACCGAGCGACCTGAGGGGGTTGCCGCGGGCACGTTGAAGCTTGTGGGCACTGAGGAGGACGTTATCTATCTTGAGTTTTCCCGTCTGCTGTCCGACGAAGAGGAGTATGCGGCAATGAGCCGGGCTTCGAACCCGTATGGGGATGGGCATGCGAGCGAGCGAATTGCGAGCGTGCTCGGTAAATAGGGGAGATTAAAGAATTGTCAAAGCTGCGGCTTTATATAGACACCGCGCTGCACCTCAAGCCTAGTCAGATTGCCTATAGAATCTGGCGAAAGCTTGGGGGCAGCACGCGTTTGCATGTTGGTTACAGGCCTTGCCCCGATGCGAACAAGGCGGATATTCGCCGCGTTCCCGCATTATCGGAGATTGACTTCGATCCAGTTTTTCTAGCGCGTTTTGATGTGGATGCTCTTCTTGATGACAGGGTGGAACTCCTAAATCATGAGGAGCGCATGGATTGGCGCGAATCGTGGCACGCAGAGCTCTCGACCCCGCTCTGGCGTTTTAACCTGCATTACCACGAATACTTGCTTCCTCTTGCGAAGGCTTTCCTTGATGAGGGTGATAAGCGATACCTTGATAAAGCCAAAGCTATCGTGGACAGCTGGATAGATGCCTGCCCGCGGGAGCGCGGAGGCGTCGCCTGGGATCCATACGTCATATCGATGCGCATCGTTAGCTGGCTTGCTTTTAGAGCTGAGCTTGATGACGCATTGAGGACGGATGATGCCTTTTGCGAGCGAATTAACGCATCGCTGGCCGAGCAGTACGTACATCTTTCTCAGCACCTGGAGAAGGACCTCCTGGCCAATCACTATCTAGAGAACTTGAAGGCCCTTGCTATCCTTGCGTGTTATTTTGGCGACCGCAAGACGCTCGAGCTTGCTTTGCCTATGCTAAAGACGCAGGTAAACGAGCAGGTGCTCGATGACGGAATGCACTTCGAGCTGAGCCCGATGTATCAGAAGATTGTGCTTGAGGATCTGATGCGCGCTGCAATTGTCTTGCGCGACTCGGGCTTTGGTGAGCATGCTGAAGCTTTTAAACTTCAGCAGATGTGCGACTGCCTTTACTCCATGGAGCGCGGGATTGATAGGACTCCACTGTTCAACGATTGCGGCGACAATGTGGCAAAGAGTCGCGACGCGCTGTTGCTTTGCGCTCGCGAGCGTTTCGGCGTTGTACCGGAATTTCATGGTGTGCTAAAGAATTCAGGCTACTGCATTCTCGAACGGCAGACCAAGGCGGGCTTCGTCAAGGTGATTTTCGATGCCGGCAAGCCGGGCCCGGCCTATGCCATGGGGCACGTTCATTGCGACGCATTGAGTTTCGAGTGCTTTGTGGATGGAGAGCCGTGGATTGTGAACTGCGGCACCTTTGCCTATCAGGATGCGAAAAGGCTTGAGTTCAAGAAGACGCATTCGCACAGTACCGTGATGGTGAATGGTGAGGAACAGCACGAGTGCTGGGCGCCATTCCGGGTTGCCAGGTACAGTACGGGCGCTGTTGAGGATTCGGCGGCAACGATAGTACGCGGTGCTCTTCTTCAATGTGGTGGGAAGTGCAAAGTGGTTCGAGAGATTGTGCTTGAGGCGGATGGGCTACGTGTTGTCGACCACCTTGTAGGCGACGGGTGCATTGAGAGTGCCTTTGTCTTTGCTCGTGACGTTCCCGAAGCCGATGGGCAAATAGACGAGGTCGCATATGCGCCAGAATTTGGCGTGTACCGCGACTCCTGTCGGATCATTAGCCAACCCGCCAATTCCCACGAGGTTTATTTTACGTATCCCCGCTACAAAAAGGCAGTTGTATAATATGGATAAGATGAAGCTCTATAATGCCATGCCGATTTTCGTGCAAAACATCGGTTGTCGCCGTGAAGGTGGGCGACTTGCCGAGCTAAGATTCGGCGGGGACTTTAAGTCGCGTCTAGCCGATTACAACTCGCGCATCGCTTGCTCGCGTGACGAGCTACTTGATATTAGGGACCGTAAGCTTCGGAAGATGGTGCAGTTCTGCTATGACGAGGTTCCTTTCTATACGAATATGTTTGATGAGGGCGGAGTCAACCCTGCGTCTATCAAGACTGCTGACGATCTCGCCGCTCTTCCAATTCTTGACAAGCAGACCGTTCGGGACAATGTTGAGCTGTTGAAACCTAAGAGTCTCGAGCAGATTCCTCATATCACTGAACACACGAGCGGATCGACGGGGTCGAGTCTCATCTTTCCGCAATCGGTCGACAATGTTCGCGATCTTTGGGCGGCTTTTTGGCGCTTCTGGAACCGTATTGGCATTGAATACGGCACGAGGTATGCCGACTTCGGCAGCAGGACCATTGTGCCGCCGAACCAGAGAAAGCCGCCTTTTTGGCGGGAGTGTCAGCCGCTTTTCCAGATTAAGTTCTCGGCTTTCCACGGCAACGATGAAAACTACATGGCTTACTTCAAAGCAATTAATGATTACGGACTAACCTGGATCCACGGGTATCCTTCGTGCATCATGCCGTTTGCGTCATTCGTTGCGCAAAACGGTCTGACTTTCGATAAGCCTATCAAGGCCGTGACGGCGAGTGCCGAGAACTTATATGGTTATCAGCGGTCCATCATAGAGAAGGCGTTCGGGGTACAGCCCCATGCTCTGTACGGCCTCACTGAGGCGGTAGCGTGCATTGGAGAGGACGCCGACCATGATTACATTGTTGACGAGGATTACTCCGCCGTTGAGTTCATTGAATGCGGCGATTATTCGCGAATCGTTGGTAGTAACCTTACCAATTTCGCCTTCCCACTCTTGCGTTATGACACCGGTGACCTTGCCATTACCACCGATAGGCTAAAGAACGGCCGAAGGGTAATCGAGCGGATCGATGGGCGGACTGGCGAACTTTTGTCGCTTCCCGACGGAGGCAAGGTCGGCGCGCTCTCTGCTTTGTTTACTGAGTCGGCGACGATCAAGGAAGCTCAGATTCATCAGCTAGAGGACTACTCGGTCGAAATTAGCTTTGTTCCTCTTTCGGATAACTACACTGAGGACATCGCCGAGGCGGAGAAACGCTTCCGCGACAGGACCAAGGGAATGCTCCCCGTATCCTTCAAGCGCGTCGACGGAATCGAACGCACGAAGCGCGGAAAGCTTCGCTACGTTGTGTCGGACATCAAATAACTGGACGGTTGGAGGATGATGAAAATGGCTAGACGAATCGCATTGCTTTGCGGTGGCGCCAGCGGGGAGCGCGAGGTCTCGCTCTTATCGGCCGCAGCCGTGGAAGAGGCTCTGGAAAAGCGTTACGAGGTCATAAAGATAGACACAGGCGTTGAGGGCTGGGCTCATACGCTCCTCGACTCTTCTGTCGAAGGCGTCTTCATTTGCCTTCACGGAGGGGCTGGGGAGAACGGGTCGATCCAGGGGTTCTGTGAAAGCGTTGGCTTGCCCTATACGGGGCCGGGCGTTCTCTCCAGCGCGATTGCAATGGACAAATTTGTGGCAAAACTGTTGGTCGAATCTTTCCGCATCCCAACACCTGGATACATCAGGGTGCTTCGTGGTGAGGAATGCAATATAGAAGACATTAGGACCAAACTGGGAGGCAAGCTTGTCGTAAAGCCTTCAACCGAAGGGTCCGCCCTCGGCGTCTCCATCGTCGACAATGGAGACGATCTCGCTTGTGCGATTGACACTGCGCTGGAGCTTGCTCCCTCGGTTCTGGTTGAGCAGTTTATTTCAGGCAGGGAGCTGACGGTCGCGGTGCTGGGTGGGGAGAAGCCTCGCGTTCTTCCTCCCATTGAAATAATCCCGGCTAATGAATTCTATGATTACGAGGCAAAATACGAGCAGGACATGGCGCAGCACATTTGTCCGGCAAATCTCACTGAAGAAGAACTTAGGCAGTGCGAGGAGATGGCGTTGGGAGCCCATGACGCCCTCGGCTGCTATGGTGTGTCCAGAACCGATTGTATTCTGGACGAGCGCAATCGCCTCTGGTATCTGGAAACGAACACCATTCCCGGCATGACCGGGACCTCGTTGCTTCCTGATGCAGCAAAGGCTGTTGGCATCACTTTTGATGAGCTCTGTTGGAATATCATGGAAGATGTCTGGAGTAGGTGCTAGCAGTTGAAGGTCTACTATCTGGGACAATTCCCTCCTCCGTACGGCGGAGTGACGGTTAAGAACGCCTTGCTCGCTGAGGCGCTTGCTGATCGCGTCCCCGTCGAGAAGGTCGGCTTCAGGGATGTGGGAACCGTCAAGATCGTTCGGCTTCTGATGACGTCGAAGGACGGCCTTTTCATGCTCGGGTTCGGTAACGCGAGGATACAAAGGGCTCTACTTTGTTTGCTCTCAATCGTTAGACCGAGCGTTCTCTCTCGGTGCTATCTAATGGCAATGGGGGGCCTTCTTCCGAGCCATTTGTCGAGCGATTTAGCATATAGGAAAGCCTGTGCGAAGCTGGGTCGTATTTACGTTGAAACCAAGACCATGTGTAATGCAACAAGGAATCTTGGCTTGGATAATGTGTCGATTTACCCTAACTGCCGTAACAGGCCGACTGCTACGGTCTTGCCGCATAAAACGGGCGGCGTCCTTAAATGTGTCAGCTTCTCGCTAATTGGACCAGCGAAGGGGGCTGACGTCATTCTGGACTGCGCCGAGCGCCTTGCGGGCGTTGAATTCTACTTCTATGGGCGTGTTGAGGAGACATTCAAGGATGCTTTCGAAGCGCGGGTTTCGGCGCTTCCGAACGTTTTCTATCATGGTGTCTTCGACTCAGTGACAAATGATGCGGTTTCCGAGCTCTCTAGGTATGACTTGCATCTTTTTCCCAGTAAATGGGCAGCAGAAGGCGTTCCGGGCGTTTTGGTTGAGACAAAGATGGCAGCGGTGCCGACCGTTGCGAGCAATATTGGCTACAATGCCGAGCTTGTCGCGTCTGGTAAGGACGGCATCGTTCTTGATGAGTGTACGGCTGAAGCGATGTGCGACGCAATAAAAGCTTTGGACAGGGATCGCGAGCGTCTTGTTTCGATGAAGGAGGCGGCGCTCGCGTCGGCGGAGTATTTTTGTGTAGACCACTACCTCGAGGAGCTGGTCGCGGATTTGGACAATGGGCGGAAGGGGGCCCTTAGATGAGCTCTTTTATGAATGCGGCGAACAAGCAGAGAAGAGCGCATTAGCGGTATTGGCATAAACTCAAGCCTTTCGAGGCTATATGAGACGTAGATTTATCTTTTCGCAATTTGTTAACCTCGCTCAGTGTGAAATTGGCTAGGGTTCAACCTGCGGCTGCAAGGGCGTAGGCGTAGTGGCGCATAAGCGTGCGAAGATTGGCAAGAGTTGCGTGATTGCGCGACGGCGGGCGTAGAGGGCGTTGCGAGGCGTCTGCTGTCGGCGATAATTAGCACATCGGCGCGGGTGTGAAGGTGCTCGGTCCGATTGTGAATGGTGACAATATGATGATTGGGGCGAATGCTGTGATGATCAAGGATGCTCCCTTTGGGTCTGTTCAGGGGGGTGCCTACGAAATGTCTAGATCGGGCACCGAAGGAGGACGTCGACTGAGCGTTCTGTTCACTTCCGCAATTGACTTTAACTCAAACTCATCTCTCGGCATCTCTGCTAAGGTGATGTCTCAGGCGAAGGCTTCCGAGGAGGCTGGACACGACGTCTATATAAGTAAGGACTACGGCTTAGAAACGAGGATAGAGCGACCTAGTAGCGGGGAAGTCGTTGCCAGCCATGTTCGGAAGACCGCGGGAGATCGCAGAAGCAAATATGCTTTTCTGAGCAATTGGTCTCTTGCGAACGGTGTTGAGGCAGTGGTTATTCGTTTTGACCATCTTGATAACGTTTTCTGCTCGTTCTCGAAACAGCTTCGAAGCAATGGGGTTGTCCTTGCGGTGGAGTTTCCCACCTTCCCCTTTGAGATGGAAAGGGATGCGCGCCATAAAAGGCTTCTCGAATCGCGCAAGTATTTGAGCTATGTCGTACATAGGGCATATGCGTGGCTGGAATCCCTTAGGGCGAAACATGCCCCGCGCTACTTCGACTACGCCATCACTTACCTTGATGACGACACTATCTGGGGAGTGCCGAACATCACCTACGACAATGGAATTGACCTTGGAGCTATTCCATTGAGGAAGGCTGGCGCGCCTTGCGAAGCCGTGAGGCTTCTTGCTGTCGCCAAGTTCTCCCCTCATCATGGTGTTGACAGGCTCATTCGCGGGCTTGCTGAGTATAAGGGCGCCCGACCCGTGCTGCTTACGCTCGTTGGTGTGGGTGCAGAGAATCCTTCCTTGGAGAAGCTTGTTTCCGAGCTGAAGCTAGAAGATTTTATTGTATTTGCGGGTGCTGCGACCGGAAGCAAGCTTGACGCTTTCTTTGATGACGCGGATGTTGCTGTCGGTTCTCTTGGATTGCATAGAATCGGGATTTCCCTCGGTTCAACGATGAAATCCAGGGAGTATTGTGCCAGAGGCATACCGTTTATCTATTCGTTCCCCGAGAAAGGTTTTAACGGGGACGAGGAGTTCACTCTCCTGCTTCCCAGCAATGACGACCCGATACCCATTGACAAGGTTGTCGCTTTTGCAAATAGGACGGCTACAGACCCGGAGACTGGCAGCAAGATGCGTGCCTTCGCCGAGAAGCAGTTCGACTGGAAAGTGCAGATGGATAAGGTGCTGAAGGTTCTAGAAGCGGAAGTTACGGATAAGAGAGGCAAGAAAGGCTAACATGGTTCAGCGTATATGCCGGCGTCTTGCCGTTGCGGTCGCCAACAGGACCACGCGTAAGGTTAAGAGGCAGATATATAAGAGTAGTAGCAGCGCCATCCGCCAGAAGGCATCTTGTTTAGGTAACGAGCTTGCCGAGGGTTTTAACGGGCGCATTTTTGTCGATAGTGGCTCTGCTGGATTCAAGTCCTTCGATATCGAGATCCGGAGAGCTGCCGAGAGGATAATCGGTGGCTCCTTCGTGCTTTTCGGGGAATGGTTCGATCTGCCAAGAGATATTACCGTGGAAGACGAATGGCGTACTGATTTCGTTGCTGGATATCGTTTTCCAGATGGGCCTTACGATGCCATTAAACCGGAATCTGGAGTTGCCGACATAAAGGTGCCATGGGAATACGGAAGGATGCAGTACCTTCTCCCCCTTGCGGCGGCATTTCGCCAAACAGGCGATGCAAGGTTCCTTGATTGTTATCGTGCCAAAGTGGGCTCTTTTGCCTCTGTGAACCCTATGGGGAGGGGTGTCCAGTGGACGTGCACTATGGAAGTCGGCATTCGCGTGTTCAACCTACTTTCCTCATACGAGCTGTTGCGGTGCGGGCTTTGCGAGGACGACCCAATGCATACGGTGATTGCGGAGCTTGCTTTCTGCCATGGTGAGCATATTTGGGCAAACCTCGAGACATCAGCTAGATTGCAAGAGAACAACCACTACATCGCCGACCTGCTTGGACTTGCTGCTGTCGTTGCGGCCTACCCCAACCTGCCCAAAGCACGGAAGTGGGGGGAATACACCCACAACGAGCTGATGAGATGCGTGCGGAAACAGGTTCTCGACGACGGTTGTTGCTTCGAGCGCAGCACCCGCTATACACGCCTGATGGGAGAGATGCTCTTCTTCGCGGGCAAGTGCTTTGCTGAAACGCCCTATAAGCTGCCAGCGGAGTATTTTGAGCGTCTTTCGATTCTCGGTCGTTTTCTTGATGCCGTAACAAACAAAGATGGGCGTTCCCTGCAGGTAGGAGATAACGATTCAGGACGCGTAGTGTGTATTTCACCCGAGCGCTATGATGACTTACGCCTCGTGAGTAGGCTGGTTGACAGGGAAATCGGTCCGGATGCTCCTGATGAAGCGTTCTTCGCCGAAGAAGAGCTGTTTTACGGTGCTTCCGGCCGTGTTGCATGTTTTCCCTCATGGCGCGGAGGGGCGAGAACGTTTTATGATGCGGGTATGGCTCTTGCTAGGTATGGAGACTGGTCGTTGGGATTCTTCGCTTCTGATGGCTTTGTCGATGAGTCCGAGCCTGGACATACGCATAACGATAAGCTTTCCTTCACG
>OLPQ01001900.1_pt1 | contig 13470 bp, 8 predicted proteins | sample 1672451 | NCBI WGS metagenome assembly OLPQ01 (sample SAMEA3136687, study PRJEB25190) | human gut metagenome | biome: human gut; feature: human-associated habitat; material: faeces | place: Austria | collected 2013
TTTATCTGTATCTGAATGATATGGATGGAGATTTCCTGGATGATAACGGATATTCAAGGGAGGAAGTTTTGGAAGGTATGAAAGATCTTGCTTCAGACTGGGGTGTTACAGGATTAGAGGCTTTTTGAGAGAAAGGAAAAAGCATAGCATATGCGCAGAGAACAGACACTGGAAGAGATTTCGGATGGTAAATTATATGATTCTAATGATATGGTAAAGGCAGACTGCCATGACTGTGAAGGCTGCTGTGACTGTTGTCAGGGAATGGGAGATTCTGTGCTCCTGGATCCATATGATGTATACAGATTGTCGGCAGGATTACAGAAATCAGCAGAGCAGCTTTTACAGGAATATCTGGAACTGGGAGTGACAGATGGAAATATCCTTCCGCATCTTCGGATGACAGGAGTGAAGGAACAGTGTATATTCCTTAACAGTGAAGGACGCTGTCACATCCACTCTATTCGGCCGGGATTCTGCAGATTATTCCCGCTGGGAAGATTCTACGAGAATGGCAGTTTTAAATATATTCTTCAGATTCACGAATGTCCTAAAACAAACCGCAGTAAGATCAAGGTAAAGAAGTGGGTGGACACACCGGATCTGAAAAAATATGAGAAATTTGTAAATGACTGGCATTATTTTCTGCTGGATGTGCAGGAAGTACTGTACAATGCTGAGGATCCAGATCTGATCAGAAATCTGAACCTCTTTGTGGTGAACAGATTCTATCTCAAACCATATGATCAAAATCAGGATTTCTACATACAGTTTTATGAGAGACTGAAAGAAGGAAAAGAATTGCTGGCATTGGCGTAGGAGAGACATATGAGTTATCAGAACGAATGGCTTCTTTTTGAGGCAGAAGATGAGTTTGATGAAATTAAGCACAGAGAACCGACAGAGGAATTATTGTTCTATCGTGCAGTTGCAAGTGGAGATATAAAAACTGTTAAGAAGAATTGTGAACGGCAGAGATTTACAGAGTGTGATGGTGTGGGAGTACTGTCAAAGAATGCGGTCACAAATATGAAATATCATTTTGTTATCACTACCGCAATGATAACCAGACTCTGTAAACAAAATGGAATGGAGATGGAACAGGCATTTCGCCTGAGTGATTTTTATATTCAAAAGCTGGATGGCATTCATACAGTAGAAGAGGTTCAGAGCCTTCATGATGAGATGGTGATGGATTATACTGAAAAAATGCGCAGATATTTCAGAGACAACACTTATTCTAAACATATCAACGCAAGTAAAGAATACATTTATTCTCATATCAAAGAACGAATTACAATAGAAGATCTTGCAGATTCACTTGGAGTATCTGCGAGCTATCTCTCCAGATTATTTAAAAAAGAAACAGGAATATCGGTCAGTGCCTATATCCGCAGACAGAAGATAGAAATGGCGAAAAATCTTTTGCAGTACAGTGATTATCCGATCATTGAGATTGCAAACCGTCTTTCCTTTTCTTCCCAGAGTCATTTCATCCAGCAGTTTAGGGAAGTTACGGGAATGACACCGGGTAAATACAGGGATGAACATTATATGATACACTGGGATATAGAAAAAGAACTTTGTGTCGCATCAGAGTCGGAACTGAAAAAAGAACAGGATTAATCAAAATATTAAGATAAGTAAAACAGGCGGCTAGCTTACAGGGAATATAAATTTTCTGTAAGTCGGCCGCTTATTTTCATCTGGTAATATCGGGAGATTAAAGAGTTAATATGACTTCGTTCTTATCCTGAAGAAGTTTTTCAGGAATATAATTATCTGCTAATTTCTGTCCGTTAAGAACCAGACTGCAGCAGCCAGATTCTTTTTCGTTTGGATTTTCTACAGAGATATGAAGCTGTTTTCCACGGAAAACTTTCTCAATCTCAAAGTGTTTCCAGCTTTTTGGCACAGAAGGAGACAGTCGAAGTCCTTCAAGATCAGGGCGAAGCCCGAGGATACCTTCCACACATCCTACCATTACAGTAGAAGCAGTTCCTGTCAGCCAGTGAACATGAGAGCGTCCAAAGTGTTTGCTTGCTTTTCCCTCTGTAAACTGACCATAGCAGTATGGCTCAAGACGACGGATTTCGGCACAGTCATTCTGCGCAGCAGGAGAATTTTCCATAAAATAGGTAAAAGCACGTTCTCCATGACCGCGGAGTGCTTCAGCAAGAATCAGCCAGCCCTGGGATTGGGAGAAAATACCGGAGTTTTCTTTGGTACCCTGATTATAGATAACTGCCAGCGCACCATCGAAAGCATGTGCATGGTAAGGAGGATCCATAAGGATTGCGCCATATTCCGTATTCAGACGTTCATATACATTATTTAGTGCTGCGTCTCCCTGTTCCGGGGTAGCAAGACCACTGATAACTGCCCAGCTCTGAGGATTCAGCCACATATTTGCTTCAGGAGCAGCAGCTTCACCGATTCTTTCTCCTGATTCTGTATAACCACGTACGAAGCGGTCGTTATCCCAGCACAGTTCCTGAACTTTTTCGCCAAATGCTTTCTGAGTTTCTTCAAGATACTGTACATATTCTGTATCTTTTTTATATTCGGCAAAGATTTTCAGGATTGTCATTGCATAATAGAACTGTAAAGCAACAAAAGAAGATTCTCCGTTTGCACCCAGACGGAGACAGTCATTCCAGTCTGCATAAAGTCCGGCGGGCATTCCATGAGGTCCAAGGTGATTAAGAGAGAAAGCAACCGCACGTTTCAGATGTTCATATACAGTAGCTTCATCTTTGTTGGCAAAAGGAATCACTTCATCAAGAAAAGCAGTGTTTCCGGTTTCTGAAATATATTTATATACAGTTGGGAAAAGCCATAATGCATCATCTGCACGGTAAGCCGGATGGCCGGTTTCCTGTACATAAGAAGCATCATCCGGAGTATCTTCTTTTCCTGGTGTGTGAGTAAACTTGACAAGAGGGAGTCCGCCACCGTTATTTACCTGCGCAGACAGCATGAAACGAATCTTTTCCAGTGCCATTTCCGGTGCCAGATGGATGATTCCCTGAATATCCTGTACAGTATCTCTGTATCCGTATCCATTTCTGAGTCCACAGTAAATGAAGGAAGCTGCACGGGACCAGATGAAAGTCATAAAACAGTTGTATGCGTTCCAGGTATTAATCATAGTATCAAATTCCGGACTTGGAGTGCTGACTTTAAGATTATCAAGCTTACTGTTCCAGTCAGCTTTTAATGCTTCCAGTTCTTCTGCTACAGTTGGAGCCGGATTTTCGTAACATCTGATTACTTCAGCAGCTTCAGATGACGGTTTCATTCCAAGAAGAAAAGCAATTGTTCTGGTTTCACCTGCTTTAAGAGTTATTTTGCAGGAGAGAGCACCACAGGAGTTTTCATTATAGCTTGTCTTATCACCAAGATCACCACAGACAATACCTTCAGGGTTTCCATATCCATGGTAACTTCCGAGAAATTCATTTTTGTCCCCACAGTAAGAAGAAACCTCAGCACCTGCAAGTCCAAAGAAACGTTCTGTCACATTTTTCTCATCTACATTCTCATTTTCAGGAATTGCATCAAGATTTCCATGAATCTGCTGAGTAATTCTGTTTCCTTCGAACAGTGTACGAGAAATAAAAAGAGAGTACTGTAAATTAACCTGATCCTGTTCGTAATTGCTGTGGTTGGTAAACTCTGCATATCCGCTGAGAGTCAGGTTCCTTTCGTGATCAGAATGATTGGTCACAGATAATGCCCATACTTCATAACTTTTTCCAAGAGGAACATAGTAAAGGGCTTCTGAGTGAATATCGCTGTAGTCGGCAGAAATTTTTGTATAACCGATTCCGTGACGGCATTCGCTCTTATACTGAGCCAGATCTTTGCCTACAGGCTGCCAGGATGCAGACCAGAAGTCTGATGATCTGTCATCGCGAATGTAAATGTAACGTCCCGGCTGGTCAAAGTTATTAAAAACATAGCGCAGGATACGTCCGTTTGCACCGGATTTTGCAAAACTGTAGCCCCCTGCATTATTGGAAATGATTGCACCGTACTCCGGGGAACCCAGATAGTTTACCCATGGTGCAGGTGTTGCCGGATTAGTAATCACGTATTCTCGGTTTTCATTGTCAAAATATCCGTATTTCATATAGTAAATCCTTTCTGTTAGAACAATATTTATAACTGCCTGTCGACTGCTTTTATGGAGGCTGAGCAGCTATTGTTTTCAGGCAAGTGTCACTGTAATTTCATGAAGATCAGAAGAGAGGTTGTTAATAAATTCTCTGGAGATCATAATATGGGAATCTTCTACGATTTCTATTGCTGTTTTGTCGCAGTCCGCAGCGGCGATATGATAAGAACCATAATCTTTTCTGTCTGTGTTTCGGTAGGTAACATGGAACTGTTTTCCTGCAAAAGTAACAGAGACAGAAGCAGTTCCTGCTTCATCGAACTGTTCTGCCAGAAGTTTCGGATGAACCAGAAGGTTTCCGAAAACTCCACGGACACCAAAGACCTCTGTGATCATGGTAAAAAGATACCAGCTTGCAGCACCTGTCAGATAATGATACATGCCACGTCCGTCTGAACGGAAATATTCAGGAATTCCCGGGTAAATATGGCTGGTATCAAAGTCGAGAGCTGTATCAGACAGAGAACGCAATGCTTTCCAGCCTTCTTTTGCAAAGCCTCTCTGATATAAGGCATTTGCATACATAACTGCCATATGAGAGAAAACAGCACCGTTTTCTTTTTCGCCATAAGCGAAACCGAACATACGTCCCATATCAAACTTCAGTTCCTGAAAATCTGTGTTCAGGCGGTAACCGCCAATTTCTTTTCTGTAAAGATAATGATCTGCGCTTTTTACGATTTTTCTGATCTGCGCATCAGTGGCAACATTTCCCATAATAGAGAAAACCTGGCCTGTGAGCATCATACGCACCTGTTCATGGTGGAAACCTTCCACTGCCTCTCCATGATTATCGTAATAGCTGTTATACCATCCTTCTTCGTTGTCTTTGCCATCAATCCATTCCTGTGAACGGATATGATCTGTCAGCCAGTTGGATTTCTGGATCAGGTTGGCAGCAAGTGTGGAGAGAGAGAAGTTTTTCTTTCTGCCGCTTAGGTTATGCCTGCAGCTTTTGGCATATTCAGTAAGAATCTTTTTCTTTTCAGATACACTGTCAAACATATCTGTCTGGTCGTTCAGCAGGATTTCAATTTCCTCTGACAGCGGGATACTGGTTTCGCCTGCAGATTCCATAAGGCGTAATATGGAAGCAAGAGTATGGAGATTGCCCGCATAAGCACAGGTAAAGGCAACACTTTCACCATTTTCTGCTGCCATATCCAGGGCATCGTTCCAGTCAGCTCCGCGGAGACGGTAAATATTATGAACACCTACATCATAAAAAGCGGCAAGCTGCTGGATCAGAATGTGCTCCAGAACACTTCCGGTATATACCTGACCGTCTTCGGTGCGCTGTTTATTTCCATATGCGTCATTCCAGAGAGTATCAATTTCTGTGCCGCGCATGGTTTGTGCATCTTTAAAATAAGGAACCTGTTTCTTAAGGATCTCTATATCTCCGGTCTGATTAATATAAAGACTGGTCGTGATTAGCGGCCAGAGTGCATGATCCATCCATACACGTGCGATTCCGTTTCTGTCAGCGATAAAATTGCCGTCACCGTCTCCGATAATAGTAGCATTTGTACCATCAATGCGTACGCCGCCATAATTCTTTTCAATCATGGCACCTACATTCTGAGGATTCATCAGCAGAAGAGAAAGACAATCCTGCCACAGATCACGCCATCCGCGTCCACCACGTCCGTAATCATGATGAGGAAGGAAAGAACAGCCAAATAAACGGCGCAGGAATGGCTGGAAACTTACCCATTTCATATAACTGTCAAAGTCAGGATCCTGTGTGTGGAAGTCAACGTTTACCTGTTTTTTCCAGTAAATTCTGGTTTCTTCCAGTGCATTTTTTACTTTATCGGAAGTATTGTATTTTTCAAAAATATTTTCAATTTCTTCTTTACTGTCGGCAATACCTGATAATAAAATAAAGTCTGTTTTTTCACCGGGAGCCAGTGTGAAAGATGAGAAACAGAAAGCACCCATTGCTTCCTTTCCTGCTGCCAGACTGTGTGCGGGAACTCCTTTATATCCTTCATATACTGTGCGTGGATGTGTATAGGTACCACCTTCTCCGATAAAATCTTCTACAGTCGGATAATAGGAAATCGGATTTTCTCCCTTTCCGGAACAGCCATTTACATAATAGATTTTATGATTTGGCTGATGTCCCCGCTCGTCAAATGACATGGTGGGGCAGACGTTGATTCCATGTTCTGTTGTCTCGATACGATGGAGCATGGAAGTGACATTTCGATGATCACGAATGTTATCCGCACTTCTTCCGTAAACAGGAATTGCACCATATGCAGTAAATTTCTGTACAGTATCTGTCTGGTTTTCAACCGTCACATACATAATCTCCACATTATCGCTTTTGGGGATAAAAGAAGTAACTGTGGAGATGAGCCCAAGTTCTCTGGAAGTCCTTTTCAAAGTCTGCCACATGAATCCGGCGGTTAGTTCACTGTCTTCCTGCCTGTCAGTAAAACGGTCGGCTTCCTGCTGAGCAGAGGAACCTGTTACTGAATAAGGAATGTGTCCTTCTTTTACGATCCAGAAATTTCTGGAAGAACGATTGTTATGAAGATTTTCGGAACTGACCGGTTCCAGCAGGAAGGTATCCTGATCAATTTTGCTGTCACCTCCAAGCACTGGTGTGACGGAACTTTTCAGACCTGCTTCTGATGCAAGAGGAAAATAAAGATAACTGGTATTTTCCGGTCTGTTCACACAAAAGCTTCCATGATTATCAATAAACTTAATATGTTTCAACATTTTTCTCCTTCCATAAATATTGTATGGAAATTATATCGGAAATGAGATCTTTCGGAAATAAGAAACATGAAGTAAGTATCAGAATCATGACATAAAATAACACAATTTCAGAAAAATATATGAGCAGGTAATGAATCAGATTGCGAATATTCATCTGGCTGATTTATAGAAAAATGGTACTTTTTATACAAAAATACTAATAAAAAAACAGAAAGATTATGATTTTAGGAAAGATTTCCTTATTAAATGACAAAATCTGTCTGTATATAAAAAGAACACAATGAGGTCATGAATCTGACATTTTGGTGGAAATTATAATATACCCGAAAAGCAGTTTAAGCTATAATCTGATACATCAGGTGAGGCAAGAAACTCACAAAGAGAAAAAAAGAAAAAGGAGGGCTTTTTTAATGAAAAAGAAAGCATTAGCTGTTTTACTTACAGCATCCGTAATTGCAGGTACAATGGGCGGAACCGCTACAATCGTACATGCAGATGAAGAAGGAAAAGTAATCAATATTTATTCCTGGAATGATGAATTCCGTCAGCGTCTGGAAGCAGTATATCCTGAAGTAAAAGAAACATCCAAAGACGGAACAGTAACAACATTAAAGGATGGAACAGAAATTCACTGGATCATAAATCCAAATCAGGATGGTGTTTATCAGCAGAAACTTGATGAAGCTCTTATGAATCAGGCTGATGCATCAGCAGATGATAAGGTAGATATCTTCTTATCAGAAACAGATTATGTATACAAATATACAGATGCAGCAGCGGATGTGGCAATGCCTCTGAAAGATCTTGGAATTGATCCTGACAAAGATCTTGCAGATCAGTATGACTTTACAAAAACAACTGCATCTGATGCAGATGGAGTACAGAGAGGATCTACATGGCAGTGCTGCCCTGGACTTCTTGTATATCGTCGTGATATTGCCAAAGATGTGTTCGGAACCGACGATCCTGAAGAAGTAGGCAAGAAAATGAAAGACTGGGATACAGCAAAAGCTACAGCTGAAGAACTGAAAGCAAAAGGATATTACACATTTGCTTCTTATGCTGATACATTCAGACTGTATGGAAACAGCATTTCCCAGCCATGGGTAGAAGACGGTGCAACAACTGTTAATGTAGACCAGCAGGTAATGAACTGGATCAAAGATTCCAAAGAATGGCTGGATGCAGGATACCTGAACAAAACTGTAAAAGGTCAGTGGAATGATGACTGGAACAAAGCTATGGGATCTGAATCCAAAGTATTTGCATTCCTCTTCCCGGCATGGGGAATTGACTTTACATTGAAACCAAACTGGGATGGAGAAGACGGAGAATGGGCTGTTACAAATCCACCACAGGAATACAATTGGGGCGGTTCTTACATCCATGCAGCAACAGGAACAGATAATCTGGAACATGCAAAAGATATCATTCTTGCACTGACAGGAAATAAGGACAATTTATTAAAGATTTCCAAAGATTATTCTGACTTTACAAATACAAAGAGTGGTATGCAGGAAGTTGCAAAAGATGATACTTTCGCATCTGACTTCCTTGGCGGACAGAATCCATTTACATATTTCTCACCGGTTGCAGAGAACATCAAGATCGCACCACTTTCTGCTTATGACCAGGGCTGCGTAGAACTGATCCAGAACGCTTTCAGCGATTACTTCCAGGGTCAGGTAGACTATGACAAAGCAAAATCAAACTTTGAAACAGCAATCAAAGAACGTTATCCGGAAATCCAGGAAGTTAACTGGGCTGAATAATAAACGCTTTTGAATTGACAGTTAAAAAGTTTCAGGTGTAAATAACCTGTACAGATGCATTTGTATTTGCCAGACACGCATGAACGCGATGTGTGTCTGGCACTAATATGTAAAGGAAGGAATGCTGAACTATGAAAAAAAAGAAAAGCATCAGCTATGCAAAATGGGGATACATCTTTATCCTTCCATTTTTTATAACTTTTTTAATCTTTTCTTTGATTCCGCTGGTAGATACTGTACGTTATAGTTTCTATGAATATTATCGTTCAGGAATTAAAGAAATCGGACCGAATTTTATTGGAATGGCAAACTATCTGAGTCTGTTGAAGTCAGATATGTTCAAATACAGTGCTAATACACTGATTCTGTGGGTAATCGGATTTGTACCGCAGATCGTGATCGCACTGGTTCTGGCATGCTGGTTTACAGATGCGCGTCTGAAGATCCATGGACAGCAGTTTTTCAAGGTTGTTATTTATCTTCCTAACCTGATCATGGCTTCTGCGTTTGCATTATTGTTCTTTACCATGTTCTCTACCAACGGACCGATTAACTCTATTCTGATGTCTCTGGGATGGGTTGAAAAACCGATAGATTTCATGGGCTCTGTAATCGGAACCAGATCTCTGGTCGGATTTATGAACTTCCTGATGTGGTTTGGTAATACAACAATTATGCTGATGGCTGCTGTTATGGGTATCAGTATGGATATTTTTGAAGCATCTGAACTGGATGGCTGTAACAGTATCAAGAGATTTTTCTATATCACACTGCCGCTGATCCGTCCGATCCTTGCTTATACACTGATCACATCTATCATCGGTGGTCTTCAGATGTTCGATGTTCCTCAGATTCTTACAAATGGACAGGGAAATCCGGACCGTACATCTATGACTCTGATCATGTTCCTGAACAGCCACTTAAAGAGCAAGAACTATGGTATGGCAGGTGCACTGTCCGTATATCTGTTTATTGTCAGCGGTATTTTATGTATGATCGTATATAAGATGACAAATGACACAGACCCGGACGGATCTAAGAAAGTTGCAAAGAAAAAAGCAAAAGAAGAAAGAAGGAGGAGATAAACTATGAAATCAAATACATCAGGTCGTGTGCGCAGTATTTTTGTTCATCTTGTGCTGATCTTTTTATCCTTCCTGTGTCTGTTTTTCTTTTACATTCTGATTGTAAATGCAACACGTTCCCATGCGGATCTGCAGAAAGGATTTTCAGCACTTCCCGGAAAATATTTTCTTGAGAATTTGAAGAATGTGGCAAATGACGGAAGTTTCCCGATGTTCCGCGGTATTCTTAACAGTGTTGTTGTATCTTCCTGCAGTGCTGCACTTTGTACATATTTTTCTTCTTTGACAGCTTATGGTCTATATGCTTATGATTTTAAAATGAAGAAAGCAGCTTTTACCTTTATTATGGCAATTCTTGTTATGCCTACACAGGTAACAGCAATGGGATTTTTACGACTGATCACAAAGATGGGAATGTATGACTCTTTACTTCCGCTGATCATTCCATCCATTGCATCTCCGGCAGTCTTTTACTTTATGTACAGCTACCTTCAGTCTTCCCTTCCTTTATCCCTTGTGGAAGCGGCAAGAATTGATGGCTCCGGAGAATTCAGAACCTTTAACAGTATTGTACTTCCGATTATGAAACCGGCAGTAGCAGTACAGGCAATCTTTACTTTCGTAGGATCCTGGAACAATTACTTCGTTCCTGCCCTGATCATTCAGTCAAAGAGCAAAATGACAGTGCCGATCCTGATTGCAACTCTGCGTGGTGCTGATTATATGAACTTTGATATGGGTAAAATTTACATGATGATCACTGTTGCGATCGTGCCAATCATTATTGTATATCTGCTTTTATCCAAATACATTATTGCAGGTGTAACACTTGGTGGCGTAAAAGAATAATGAGAATTAAGGACCCCCATAGAGAGAATGCTATGGAGGTTCTTTTCATGAGAATTATAATATTAAAAACAGGAGTATAATTATATGAAGAAATGGATTTACAGTGGAACTAGAGAAGAACAGCCGTCAGAGAGAGAACTGATGCATGGAAAGCTTGCCAGAAAAGCGGCGTCAGAAGGCATTGTTCTGCTGAAAAATGAAGGAATCCTTCCATTAAAGAAAGATACAGCTGCTGCACTTCTTGGGTATGGAGCAGAGAAAACCGTAAAGGGTGGAATTGGTTCTGGAGATGTTAACAACAGAAAGAATATTTCTATTTATCAGGGACTGAAAGAAGCAGGAGTAAAAATTGTAAGCGAAGACTGGATCAGCGATTATCACAATCGCTATGAGCAGGCGAGAGAGGCGTGGAAAGAAAAAGTTCTGGAAGAAGCTAAGAAAGTAGATAATCCTTTTGATGCCTATGCAGAGAATCCTTTTGCAATGCCGCTGGGACGTAAGGTGGTAGAGGAAGATATCTGTGAAGCAGATGTGGTGATTTATGTGATCAGTCGTATTTCAGGAGAAGGAAAAGACCGTCGCAAAGTAAAGGGAGATTACTATTTAAGCGAGAGAGAAGAGGAAGATTTACGTTATCTTGCAGAAATGAACAAACCTGTGATCCTTATTCTTAATGCAGGTGGTCCTGTGGAGCTGACAGATATTCTGGAACAGACAGACAATATAAAAGGAATCTTAAATATTTCTCAGCTTGGTCAGGAAGGGGGAGATGCCCTGGCTGATGTACTTCTGGGAAAAGAAGTGCCGGGCGGTAAACTGACAACAACCTGGGCAAGGCGATACGAGGATTATCCGGCTTCAGAAGAGTATGGGTATCTGAATGGCAATCTGGAAAAGGAAAAATACAAAGAAGGTATTTATGTAGGTTACAGATATTTTGACAGCTTTGACAAAAAGGTGATGTTTCCGTTTGGGTTTGGTCTTTCTTATACTATGTTTGAGATGAAGTGTTGTAGCATAAATATGGAAGAAAGTAAGATCAGAGCAGAGGTTCAGGTTACAAATACAGGAAATGAATATGCTGGTAAAGAAGTGGTACAGATTTATGTTACGCTTCCGCAGACAGAACTGGAAAAAGAGTATAAGAGACTGGCAGGTTTTGCAAAAACCAGACTTCTGAAGCCGGGAGAAACACAAACACTTACTGTTGAGATTCCACAGAAACAACTGGCTTCTTTCAATGAGGAAACACATGCATGGATAGTGGAAAAAGGCAAATATGGCATTCTGATCGGAAACAGTTCAGACAAACTGAAACTGGAAGCAGTTCTGGTAGTTTCAGATGATACAGTACTGGAACAGATGGATAAAATCTGTCCGCTTCAGGAAGAACTGGAACAGATTTATCTGACAAAAGAATTGAAAGAAAAATCTGTGCAGAGACAGGAAAAACTGATAACAGCGCAGGTTCCGGAATATTATTTTAAACCTGCGATGATACCGGCAAAATCGGAAAATGCCGGAAAAAATCAGGAAAATCTGACAGAGGAAGAAAAAAGATTTGTTTCTGTTCTGGAAGACAGAACTACAGAAGAGCTGATTCCTCTGCTTTATGGAAAGATTTCAGAGAATATCAGTACTCTTGGTGCAGCAGGGATTCGAGTACCGGGATCAGCAGGTGAAACCTGCGGTACTTTGGAAGAGTATGGAATCCCCTCTCTTGTTATGGCGGACGGTCCGGCAGGTATCCGCCTCAGACAGTGGTATGAGGTAGATAAAGAGACAGACAGCATCTATGAAATGGGAGTTCTTGGTTCACTGGAAAATGGAATTCTGGAACCTGGTGTGCATCATGAGAATGCAGACACTTATTATCAGTACTGTACTGCTTTTCCGGTAGGAACAGCACTGGCACAGACCTGGGATACAGATCTCATGACAGAGTTTGGAAAAGCAATCGCAGAAGAAATGGAAGAATTTCATGTAAATCTGTGGCTTGCACCAGGCATGAATATTCACAGAAATCCATTATGTGGAAGAAATTATGAATATTATTCAGAAGATCCATATCTGTCAGGGATGCTGGCAGCAGCAGTGATCCGGGGTGTTCAGAGCAAGTCAGGATGTGGCGTAACAATCAAGCATTTTGCATGCAATAATCAGGAAGATAACCGCATGGGTGTTGACTCCTGTGTATCCGAACGTGCGCTCAGAGAAATCTATCTCCGCGGATTTGAAATTGCAGTAAAAGAAGGAAATCCTGTTTCTATTATGACTTCCTATAATCTTATCAACGGTATTCATGCGGCGAACAGCAAAGATCTGTGCATGACAGTTGCCAGAAAAGAATGGGGATTTGACGGAGCAATTATGTCAGACTGGAACACAACAGTTCCGGAAGATGGAAGCGTTCCATGGAAATGTGTGGCAGCAGGCAATGACATTATCATGCCTGGAAATCCGGATGATGATAAGAATATTCGCCAGGCATATAAAGAAGGTAAACTTACAGAAGAAGAAATCCGAAATTGTGCCGGACATCTGGTATCTATGATCCGTAGATTAGAGAGTACAGATTGTTGAAATGATTTTTCAAACACGCTCTAAATGAAAACAGATAGAATTCTGGCATATGCTGAAAATACAGTAATGAGAGGACAATATTAATTATTAAAATCAATCGGAAGACCATCAGAGGCCTTCCGATTGATTTAATGCTCATAATAACTGGATTTTTTATTTGCATCAGCAGATTTTCAGCAGATTTTCAAAGGAGAAAATCTCTTTTTCAGACATTAATTCTTCAAATCTGTTCAGGTTAAGATCTGAGTGTTCCAGTTCTCTTGAA
>OLPQ01001903.1_pt1 | contig 13453 bp, 11 predicted proteins | sample 1672451 | NCBI WGS metagenome assembly OLPQ01 (sample SAMEA3136687, study PRJEB25190) | human gut metagenome | biome: human gut; feature: human-associated habitat; material: faeces | place: Austria | collected 2013
GGCGCTGGGGCAGGCGTATTTCGGGCTGAGCCTCCCGGCGGCCGCCCAGCTCCTGCCGCTCTTTGTGCTGGGGCTGAAGCTCGTCCCGTCCTGCTCCGCCGTTCAGCGGCTGACGCTCGGCGCGTGCGCGCTGGCGGTCGCGCTCGTCGTCTGCCTCGCCTTTCCCGGCGTACACGCCGCGACGGAAGCCGCGTCCGAACGGGCGCGCGACTTTCTCAGCGGCGCTTCGCTTTCCGAGCAGGCGGACGCGGCCGTTCCGCCCGAAGCGACGCAGACCCGCCGCGAAAACCACCTGAGCCTTTCCACCGGCGGCGGCGGCGCGGTCTCCGAGCGGGATTACCGCCTCGTCACCCGCGCCGAGGAACAGATTTCCGATCCCCCGTGGTTCGACGCGCTGAAAACCGCGCTGATGCTGGCGCTGGTCGTGCTGCTGCTGGCGCTGCCGTTCGCGCCGTTCATGCTGCTGGGCAGGCGCGCCGGACAGGCGCGGGCGCTTCGCGAGGCGTTTGACGACGCGGACAGCCGCCGGGCGGTCTGCGCCATGTTCCGCCACATCGCGCGCTATTGGGCGGCCTATTTCCCCGTGTCGGAAGGGCTTCCGTTTTCGCGCCTGCCGGAAGCGGCGGACATGCCGGATGACTACGCCGCCGCCTACCGCGCCTGCGCCGATACATTCCTCAAGGCCGCGTACAGCGACGCGCCGATCACGCAGGCCGAGCGGGATGGAGTGAAAATCCTCCTTGACGAAACGGAGCGCCTCCTCTATGATGAGCAGAGCGCGCTCATGCAGCTCAAACTCCGATACCGATATCTTTTGCGCTGAATGATGATGAAAAAAATCCTCTTTCTCGCGGCGCTTCTCCTTCTGCTGACGACCGCTTCCGGCTGTCGCAGCCGAACGAGCGCCGCGCCGCGCGCCTCGGGCGCGCAGCCCCCCGCCGCGTCCTCCGACAGCGGCACGGCCGCCGACGGTGAGCCCGAAGCCCTGACCGAAAGCGGCGGCGAAACGGTTGAAAACCCGCTGGCCGAACGCGCGGAATACGACGAAGCCGCGCGCGCCGAGCTTTTGGAAAACCAATCCCGCGCCGTCAGTGGCGAGGGCGAGGGCGGCGGCCTGCCCCTGACGCAGAAGGACGCGGACAGCCGCGCCTTGCAGCTTGACAGCGCCGCCGAATTGGCCGCCGTCAAGACGCTCCCCGCCGAGGAGGCGGAGCGCCTTGGCGTATCGGAAAGCGCGCCCGTCGCCGAAACGGCGCAGCGCTACTACGCCGCGCTGCTGCAAAGCCGCCTGCGGACGCTGTTTGAATGTAAAAAGCAGAACGTCTACATCGAAACCCAAACCGCCTTCGTCACCGTTTACAAGGCATCGGCCGAACACGCGCTGGTGCTTTCCGCCGGGGGCTACGACGTGGCCGGAAAGCGGATGGAAAACGACCTCGCCGTGGACGGCGGCTGGGTGCAGCGCAAAAATCCGGATTTCATCGTGAAATTCGTCGCCGCCTCCGCGCTGAACGGCGATACGCTCGGCGAGCTGCTCGCCCGCGACGGGCTACGCGAAACGGCCGCCGCGAAAAACGGGCGCGCGCTGCTGCTGTGCGAGTCGATGACGGACGCGCCGCAGCTTCAAACGGCCGCGGCCCTCTGTCTGGCCAAGGCGATGTATCCCGACCTGTTTGCCGATATCGACGCCGCGCAGGCCGTCGGCCAGCTTGCCGACGAGGCGGGCGCGCAGACCGGCGGCCTCTGGTTTTATCCCGCCATTTGAAAGGAATGTTATGCGTACTCATTCTAAAGACACATCCGCGCGCGTGCTCAGGCTCACCTATTCCGCGCTGTATCTGGCGATTGCGCTGGTTCTGCCCTTCCTGACCGGGCAGATTCCGCAGATCGGCTCCATGCTCTGCCCGATGCATATCCCGGCGCTGCTGTGCGGCTTCGTCTGCGGCTGGCCGTGGGGGCTGGCGGTCGGCTTTATCGCCCCGCTGCTGCGCTCCGCGCTCTTCGGCATGCCGACGATGTTCCCCGCGGCGGTCGCCATGGCGTTCGAGCTGGCGGCCTACGGCGCGGTAGCCGGGCTGCTTTACCGCGTCCTGCCCAAAAAGACGAGTTGCATCTACGTCGCGCTGATCGCCGCGATGGTCGCCGGCCGGCTGGTCTGGGGCGCGGCGCGCTATCTGCTGGCGGGGCTTGAACACAGTGCGTTCACCCCGGCGCTCTTTCTGGCGGGCGCGGTCACGACGGCTCTGCCCGGCATCCTGCTGCACATCGTCCTCATCCCCGTGCTGGTGATGGCCATGCAGAAGGCTCGATTGATTCTCAATTAAACGGAGGCGCTCTTATGTCCGATACCCGCACGTTTCTGCTCGCCCATGCAGCCGCCTATCCCGCGCTGACGCTGGCCGACCTGTTCAAGGCGCTGTATCAGAGCGCGTTTGGCTGCGAGCATCTGGTCGCCGACCCCTCCGCCGCCGAAGCGTATATCGCCGCCGAGGCCGAGGGTGCGCGCCCCTGCAGCCGTAAGAGCGTCGAGCCGCTGGACGGGCCGTATGTCCGCGTTCATCTGGATATGCTGAAAAATGGGCTGAGCGCCCGAACGCTGGCGCGCCTGTTCGCCCTTTCCGCCGAGCATTGGGACGGCGCGCAGGCCGAATTTGAAAAAAAGCTCGCCGTGCTGACGGAGATGATCCGTCAGGGCGAGCTTCCCTTTGACGCGGATGAAGCCGAGCGGGCGATTTCCGCATGGCGCGCGGCGGGCTTTCCGCCCTGCCATCATTCTGAGGCGTTCCGGCAGGCCTACGCGCCCGCGTATCGGCTGGTGAAGGCGGCGTATGCGCCGCTTCTGCCGCTCCTGCCGGAAATAGACGCGCGTCTGGCGCAGGGAAAGCGCACCGTGCTGGCCATCGACGGCCCCTGCGGAAGCGGCAAAACGACGCTCGCCGCCCTGCTGGCGCGCCTGTACGACTGCCCCGTGTTCCACGCGGACGACTTTTTTCTGCGCCCCGAACAGCGCACGCCCGCGCGCTTTGCCGAGCCGGGCGGCAATCTGGACAGGGAGCGCCTGCTTGAAGAGGTGCTCGCGCCGCTTCGGCAGGGTCAGCCGGTCTCCTTCCGCCGCTTTGACTGCCACAGCCTGACGCTCCTGCCGCCCGTAGCCGTCGCGCCGTCGTCGCTCGCCGTCGTCGAGGGCAGCTACAGCCTGCACCCCGAGCTTGCGCCGATGTACGATATCACCGTCTGCCTGACCCTCTCGCCCGAATTACAGCGCCGGCGGATTTTGGCGCGCAACGGTGAGGCAATGGCGCGGCGCTTTTTTGAGCGCTGGATTCCGCTGGAGCAGGCCTATTTCGACGCGATGAAGCCGCAGACGCGGTGCGGCTTTTTGATCGAGGCCGATCAGCTTTCCGACGAAGCGCCGCTGTAAACGCCGCCGGTCGCGCGCTCATATCCGCCGCCGCCCTCCGCGTTCATCAGACTGAACCCGTTTTCATCCAGCGACAACGCCTTCACATTGGCGCGCCCGTCATCCAAAAGCAGCGTGATCTCATATTCTGCCGGATACCAGTATTTATTCTGGAAGTCGTTGTAGCGCGTGACGTACCATGTGCCGGTATAGGTCAGCGCAACGCCCGCCTCGCCGCCGTCCTCCCGATAGACGGTATATCCGCTCTCATAGGTTCCGTCTGCGTGAAGGATGAGCACATCTTCCGCCATGTTGCCCCCGGCGGTCATATACCACGCGCCTTCCAGCCGCTGCATCACGTCGTATTGGATTTCATCCTCCATCAAGGTCAGATCGCGCAGGGGCACAAAGCCCCAGACGATCGCTCCGCCGTCTGTAAACGTATTCTTTGCAGAAACCTCCGCGGACACATACGCCCAATCGTCGCCCAGCATCCCCATGCACTGAAAGGTCGTTCCTTTGGGGACGCTGAGCTGCGCGAATTGGGAAACGAACGGGTCATCCGTCAGGAAGGTATCGCGCGCCGCCCGAACGTCCACATTCAGCATCCTGATCCATGTTTCATCGAGCGGTTCGCCCCGCGCCGCATCGCCCAGCAGCGTGTTTTTGACCCAGCCGATGCGGCTTGTGCGCTCGCTGACGTCGTACATCACGCATGTCCACGCTTCCCCATCCCCGTTTGTATACCCGCGCAGCGTAAAAAGCTCGCCCTTCAGGCCGACGGCCGCCTTCCCTTTTGCCGCGCGCCACGCGGATTCGCCGAAGGGCGCGCTGTAAATCGGCGCGGTCTTTTCGCCGACACGGCTCTCCCGCCGCCACGAATCGCGATATTCCAAACAGTTCATCCCGCTTTCGAGGGCGGCGCGCATGTGATTGACGGCCAGCACATCGTCAACGGTTCGCGGGAAAAGCCGGATGTTGAAATCCTCCAGCCAGAGCGGCGTTGCGCGATAGAACACCCGGCGGTTTCCGTCAGAAAACCAATAGACGTCCGAGCCGCCGTAGTCCTCGCTCCGCTCCGTAAAAACCGTTGCGCCGTCCAGCTTCGCTTCGACGAGCGCGTAACGCCCCTCCTCTCGGCGGAAGGTGTAGCGCTCCGATCCGGCGCTGAGAATCAGCCCGTCATCCGTCTGCTGAATCGACTGCCTGACATGATCCTCCGGCTGCCACACCGCGGTGTGATACACCTGCAAATGCGCGTTATCCTCCGCATAAAAGAGCGCGTTGTGGTATCGCGCGCCCATGAGGGCAAAATTCTCGCCCTGTCCCCCGACGACCGAATAATCATCCCACGTGCGCGTGGAAGCAACCGCCCGATAGAGCGCGCCTTTCAGCCCCCAGCTATTGGCCGAAACCGGAGCGGCCGCGATCAGGCTGACCGCACAAAGAACGGCCGCAAACAACCCTGCGCGTTTCATTTCCATCAAAATCCCTCTCTTTCCCTCGTAATTGGCCTTGTCAACCATATAAACGAAACGGGCGGCTGTTTTCTTGCGGCGGGCTTGTTTTTTGGGTGACATTTTTGTGCGGTAAATAAGCATCGGTGAGCATATCGCACCTATGAATCCATCAAAAAGCCCGTGTGAAATTTCGTGTGAAATGATTTTGCAAAAGTTCACACGAGAAGGAAACGGCAATGCACGAAACGGATAATATTTTACACCGAATAAAATAGACGGCAAAAGAAAAAATCCAGAAACCTTTGTGGCCTCTGGATTTCCCGTTTGTATTGAAGAACAGTGCTCCCCGATATGGTCTCTGCAGATGATCGAACGCACGTTCTTTTTTAGTTGTTTAGGCTTTGCTGGACGGGTGATCCTTTCCAGTAGTAGTCATGATTGCGCCGGCGACAAAAGCCAGACCAGCAAAAATACCAGCAACAAAACGTTTGCTGATGCCGATCCTTTTTTCTTCTTTCTCGTAATCCTTACGATCAAGTTTCTGCTTTTCGAATTTCTTTCCTGCCATCGCTAAGCACCTCCAGCAGTTCTTCTCCAGATACAGAGAGTGTTATGTAGTCGTATTGTCTGGCTTCCTCTAAGCACGCAACCTTTTCAGTCTCAACATACTCCGTTGCGTGGTAGCAGAAGGTTTTCTGCATTGCCGCTTCAGAGTGGACATAGCGGAGCGTCTGTAGCTTACTATAATCCAAATCCTTCAGAAAATCAATAGCAGACCTGTATACGTCCTCTGCCTGATGAATATCGCCACATACAGCATAAGAAGATGCGAGCAATTGAGTAGCCTTCAGATAGGATTCGAAATAGTCCTGAATTTTCTCAAACTCTGCGTCCTTTTGCGCCATATAGTCAGTCCTAAGCGAAAATATTTCGTTCATCGTTCGCTTGAAATGGCTTTTCGGAATTCCCACATAGCTATTCAGCCGACTCTTGAAATTCTCACCGATTTGATGCTGGGCAGTCGAAATCTTGCTTCTGGCTTCAGCCATTTCTGTGTTTCGCTGTTCGCCGGGGTCACGCATCAGCGCTCGATGCATATCCTCTCTTCCTGATTTCAGCATACCGATACGGTCATCAGTCTGGCCTTGCTCGATACGAAGGCAAACCTGATATACTTCTTCGATCTGCTTTGACAATTCCGCCAGCTTCTGCTGCATATACAGATTCTGATATACATCCGTCATGCTCTGCAGCGGATTTCCATGGATCATCTGTTGCTTTGCAATGGGGCAATTACAGACAATCTCATTCTTTCCGTTTGCATGCTTTCGTACCAAAGTTGCCCATGTCTTTCCACTGGTTTCTCCGTGCATCATTTCTATTGCTCCCGATGCTAATTCCGCCTGATGCTCCAGCGGTACTTGCACAACGTACTGAAAGCCTTTCTGAATACTACGAACGGCCTCTTCGGCATTCACTAATTGTGCTGCTTGTGCCAGTGCACGACTGAAATCAAAATCCGGCGTTTCTTTGCTGACACATAACACTTTTGCCGTTTCAATGGGCTGTCCGAGTTCGTTAAAGGCTGTCTGTGCAAGAGCATTTTCGTTTTTGAGAATGATGTCGTTTCTCATCTAAGTTTCTTCTCCTCTGCGTCATACTCAGAACGTTTACAACGCTCCCTTTATAGAGTGTGTTTTTTTCGCGAGGGCAAGTCTTTTCTAAAATAGAAACGAACCATTGACCAAATGAATGCCAATGGTCGTAACTTCCTATTTCGTTTTTTTGTTCCATAATTCCTTCCTCTTCTCTGGTTATTTCTCGCTACCAGTTCATCATGCCTTTTCGCCGATATTCCAGTTTTTGCACGGCGTAGTACAACGCAATATGATTCCGGATCAATTGGTAGTGTAGATAGAACCGGATTCTCGCGGCTCGTCGCCGCTCGGTCAGCGCCGTTCTCAAGCCCCACCGGGGCTTGATTCATTGCGGCTTCTTCAAGTCCCATTTGCGTTGATGATTTTAGGCAAACAAAAAAGCTCTCGATTCTCTCGAAAGCTCTTTGCTGGTGCGGTAGATGGGACTTGAACCCATACGTCATACAACACACGCCCCTCAAACGTGCCTGTCTGCCAATTCCAGCACTACCGCATATTCACTTCGTGCACCAGCTGTGCAACGTGTATATTATACGAAACCCGGCCGGATTTGTCAACCCTTTCTTTGAAAAAAGTTTCCTGCGCGCGGCGGGCGCGGGGTGCGGCGGCCGCCGCACCCCGACAACATTCAACCGTCCTTGGTTTTTTCCTTCTCGCTGTCGGCAGCGAGCCGCGCCACGTCGAGCGCCTGCCGCAGCCGCTGCGGCACGGGCACGCCGAGCAGCACCGCGTTTTCCAAAATCGAAAGCGATTCGTTGACGATATAAAACATCGTCGCCGCGCCGGTGCAGGCCGCGCTCCCCGTGAGCTGATCGAGCACGGCGGCCAGAAGGACGATCACCAAAATCATCGCCTTGCGCGCCAGACCGGCGAACCCCGCCCGGCTGCTCAGCGCGCCGCCCTCGCTCTTCGGGCTTTTGCCCAGCAGCGCAACGCCCACGCCGCTCAGATAATCCAGCGCCATCAGCAGCACAAGCAGCCGAAGCGCCATCGGCATGCGCGTCAAAAGCCCGGCCGCAGCGCCTGCCGCGGCCGCAATCCATTTCATCGTCTTTTCCATCTGCCCTCTCCTCTCTCGCGCGGGGAAAAAAGCGTCTGTATGCAAGAAAACGCCCGTTCTTCCCGTCTATATAGGCAGAAGCCGTTTTTCCCCCGTTCAGGCTATGCGTTCGGGCAGGTTCGCGTGACGCGCGCGCAAAAAAACCTTGCGCCGCGCGGCAAAATGCAGTATGATAAAGGATGATGTCGTATACACAGGCGGGGTTCGCCCCGCCTTTCGATTAAATAAGGAGGTGAAGCCCATGGCAGATGATCGCCAAACGCCCCGCCGCAGACGCAGGCCCCAGGCCGCGCCCGTTTCGGAGGAGCCGGTGCGCATCATCGTGGGCACCGAGGAGGATACGCCGGATTGGATGGTTTCCGATACCAGCGGCGCGGCCTCCCGCAGAAACAAACAGAAGAAAGCCGAGCCGGAAGCGCCCAGGCACACCTCGCGCGGCGCGCAGGAGACGCAGGCCATTTTGCAGATGAAGCAGACGCGCGGCGAACGCGCGGCCGACGCGGCGAAGAAACCCGCCGCGCCACGGAAAGCGCCTGCCCGGAAAAAGAAGGCGTCGGCGCGCCCGATGAGCAAAAAGGCCAGAGAGCGCCGCGCGCGCAAGCTCCGCCGCCTGACCATCGGCGCGCTCTGCGGCGTGATCGCCGTGGTGCTGCTGATCGTCGGCATCCGTTCGGGCGCGCGCCTGGTGGATATCAAGCAGACGCTCGACCGCGGCGACGGCGTGTTCTACCCGAACATCTACGTCAACGACATCCCGCTTCAGGGCAAGACGCTCGACGAGGCGGCGGCGCTCGTCACCCAGCAGGTGCAATCGCTGATTTCCTCGTTCAAAATCACCCTGCGCACGCAGGACGGCCGCAGCTGGGATATCACCGGCGACAGCCTGAACATGCAGTATAACGTCGCCGACCAGCTCGATCAGCTCTGGGCCATCGGCCACACGGGGTCGTCCTCCGTTCGCTACGAGCAGGTCAAGGCGCTCGAAGAAGAACCGGCCATGCGCTATACCACGCTCTCCTACGATATGAGCCAGGTCAACCAGATCCTCTCCCAGATCAAATCCGAGGTGGATCTCCCCGCCGTCAACGCGACGCGCGTGGACGACGAGACCAAGTGGCCGCCGTTCTCCTATACGGATGAGACGGCCGGGCAGACGCTGGATATCACCGGGCTGAACGAGCGCATCTGCACGATGGTCAACATGCTGGAAAGCGGCGTGGTCGATCTGACCCCGGTTCCCGTGCAGCCTTCGGTCACGCGCGCCCAACTGGAAGCGCAGATCGTGAAGCTCAGCAGCTTTGAAACCACCGTCGGCAAAACCGGCGACTACGTTGAAAGCCGGACGGAAAATATCCGCGTCGGCACGGAGCGCTTCAATCGCCTGACCGTCGCTCCCGGCAAGTCCGTCTCCTTCAACAAGGTCGCGCTCAAGCGCACGGCGGCCAACGGCTATCAGGCGGCGCTGGAAATCGCCTACGGCAACTACGTCGAGGGCATCGGCGGCGGCATCTGTCAGGTGTCCTCCACGCTGTATAACGCGGTGGTCAACGCGGGGCTGACGGTCAACAAGCGCACGCCCCACGCCATCCCCTCCAGCTATGTGGACAAGGGCAAGGACGCGACCGTTTCCGATGATCGCTATGATTTCGTGTTCACCAACAACACGGGCGCGAACATCTACATCGAAACGCAGTTCGTCAAGGTCAAGGGCTATTGGACGAGCCGCTTCATCATCTACGGCCGCCCCGATCCGAACGGCTACACCTACAAGCTCGATTCGCAGGTGGTGGAGACCCTCCCGCTGCCCGAGCCCACCTATAAAAAGGACAACAACGGCGAGTATGTCATCTACGACGACGAGACTTATCAGGTCAGCAAGGGCCGCGAGGGCTACGTCGTGGACGTGTATCTGGTGACGATGGACAGCAATAGGCTGGAAATCTCCCGCGAGAAGAAATACACCGATACCTATAAGGCCGCCGCGCCGATTTACTACGTCGGCGTGACCCCGCGCGAAACGCCCATCCCCGATACGCCGAGCATTGATTGACGCCATCCAAACGCATCTTGCATACATCAGCAGAAAGGAAGGATTCTCCCCATGAAACGCCTTCAAACCCGTGCCGCAGCCGCCGCGCTGAGCGCCCTGCTGCTGGCCTCGCCCGCCTGTGCGCTGGCCGCGGAGACCACGCCGCTCACCCTCAACACCCAGCAGGACGCGACCGTTCAGACGAGCCGCAAGGATCTGGGTCAGCTTGAAATCTTCGGCCGTCGGCGCGCCTATCGGGGCGTTTCCGCTTCGGATCAGTGGCTGTATCAGGCGCGGCTGGGCGGCCTGTCCGTTCGGCTCTGCCTGTTCACGCCGGAGGGCGGCGGCGTCACCTTTCAGGAGAATCTCTGCGCGGCGCAGACCGGCGGCTCGGGCGACATCCGCCTGTGCATGCGCGCGGGCAGCGATCAGGGCGGCCTGCTCCTTCAGATGGATCAGCACGCCGTCGATGTGCTCCGCCGCGTCGGCGTGACGGAAATCGTGCTGACCGATATGGATTTCTATGTGCAGGAGACCTATCTGGTCGAGGATCTGGCCGCGATGCGCGATGCGCTTTCCCTCACCTCCGGCGAGCAGCTCTGTCTGGGCGGCGAGGACGCGCCCATCACCGTCGTCAGCGAAGACGGCGTGCGGCGGCAGATCGCGGAATAATCTCAATCGCACATTCGCCCGCTTCCCGCATAGACTGGGAACGGGCGTTTTCTTTTGCTTTGCCTTGTGTCTTTTTCAAAAATGGGGTACAATAGGCGTATCAAAATCCGCCGGGAGGTTCAGTGTCTGATGGATGCCCTGATTCAATCGCTGGTTCAAGCCAATTTCGCGCCGGAGCGCATCGCGCCGCAGGCCTCGATGGCGCAGTATACCACCCTGCGCATCGGCGGCCCGGCCGAGGTGATGGTGAACATCCACTCGGCGGATGAAATCGCCGTTGCGCTCCGCGCCGCCAAACAGGCGGATGCGCCGGTGACGATCATCGGCAACGGCTCCAACCTGCTGGTGCGCGACGGCGGCATCCGCGGGCTGGTGCTGCGCATCTCCGGCGGCCTGAATGCCATCCGCCGCGAGGGCGACTGTCTGCTCGTGCAGGCGGGCGCGTCGCTGGCCGCCGTCGCCGCCTTCGCGCGGGATGAGGGGCTTTCCGGCATGGCCGAGCTGGGCGGCATCCCCGGCACCGTCGGCGGCGGCGTGCTGATGAACGCGGGCGCTTACGGCGCGGAGCTCGCCCAGCTCGTCACGCAGGCGGAGGGCGTCTCCCTGTCGGATGGCAGGCGCGTCATTTATCCCGCCGACCGGCTGGATTTCGCCTACCGCCACAGCGCGCTGATGGACGCGGGCGTGGTGATTACGCAGGCGACGCTCGCGCTCACGCCCGGCGACCCCGAGGCCATCCGCGCGCGGATGGAGGAATGTGCCAAGGCGCGGCGGGAGAAGCAGCCGCTCACGCTGCCCAGCGCGGGCAGCACGTTTAAGCGCCCGGAGGGGCATTTCGCCGCCAAGCTCATCGACGACTGCGGCCTGCGCGGCCTCACCGTCGGCGGCGCGCAGGTCAGCGAGAAGCACGCGGGCTTTATCGTCAACATCGGCGGCGCGACGGCGCGCGACATGCTCGAATTGATGCGGCAGGTGGAGCAGCGCGTCTTTGAGCAGACCGGCGTGCAGCTCGAGCCGGAGGTTCGTATTCTGGGCGAAGACTGAACAAAAGAAGGAAGAGGCAAGCATGAAATTTCTGATCGTCACCGGCCTGTCCGGCGCGGGCAAAACGAGCGTCCTGCGCCATCTGGAGGACAGCGGCTATCAATGCATGGACAACATTCCGCCGCTGCTGCTCGCGCCCGCGTTCACCCTCTGCGAAAAGGTGGAGCTGGATACGCCCGTCGCCCTCGGCGTGGATTCCCGCAGCGGCGCGCTGTTCGACGCGGACGCGGTTTGCAGCGCCATCGATCATGGCGGCGACAGCCACGAAATCTCCATCCTCTTTCTGGAGGCGGACACCGAAACGCTCATCGACCGCTATAAGGAGACGCGGCGCGACCACCCGCTCATGCGCGGCGGCATGACGCTCGAGCAGGCCATCGCCAAGGAGCGCGAAATGCTTCAGCCCCTGCGCGAGCGCGCCAATTACGTACTCTCCACCGGCGGGCTGCGCGCCAAGGAGCTTTGCGCGCGCGTGGACGACCTGCTCTCCGACAACGAGAATCAGCGCGCCCTGCGCACGGAAATCATGTCCTTCGGCTATAAGCGCGGCATCCCGCGCGAAAGCGATCTGGTGTTCGACGTGCGCTTCCTGCCCAACCCGTATTATATCAAGGATATCCGCGCCTACACCGGTCTGGAAGCGCCGGTTCGCGATTACGTGCTCGGCAAGGAGGAGACCCGCGAGTTCTTGGGGCACCTGTACGAGCTGGTCGATTACCTTCTGCCGCTGTATCAGCGCGAGGGAAAACGGCGGCTGATGATCGCCGTGGGCTGCACCGGCGGCGCGCATCGCTCCGTGGCCATCAGCGAGGCGCTCGGCGCGCATCTGCGCGCGCTGGGGCAGACCGTCAGCGTCACCCACCGTGACATCGCCATCGAAGAGGCGAGCTGGCCGTTCCGCAGGGCAAAATAAGCGGCGCGGCGCATCTTTTTCAAAAAAACGCGCATGCTGTGCTCATCACCGTTTTCGGAGGATAAGCCGCATGCGCGTTTCTTCTTTTTCCAATGTTCCGTTCATCCCGCCGATTGCGCCGCAGGCCGCGCCGCCGCAGGCTCCCTGCGCGCCGCCCGCCCCGGCGGCGTTTCTGCCGTTTTCCGCGCAGGCATTCGATCAGGCGCGCCTGCGCGACGTGCCGGTACTGCTCTTCATCTGCGACGCGCCGCCGTCGTTTGCGGACGCGGCGCTGAATATGCAGATATTCGAGCGCACCGTGCCCGTCTGGCTCTACCCCGGCATGCGGCCGGATGTGGAGCTGCTCTGTCAGCGCGCGGGCGCGCTGTTTTCCGGCGAGGGCGCGCTGCCCCTGTGCGCGCTGATGCTCGAAGACGCGCGCGTATTTCTCGCCGCGCCGCTGCCCCCGGCGGGCTTTTCGCTCGATCCGTCGCGGCTGTATGTCTGGCTCTCGCAGGCGGATCGCCGCTTCGCGCAGAACCGCGACGCTTTCATCCGTCAGGCCGTGCAGACCGTCCGCTCCTTCCGCGCCGAGCCGCTGCGAAAGCCCTATTCCCCCGGCGACGCGGCGCACGACCTGATCCGCGCGCTGCTCGCCGTGCGCGACCCGATCAACGGCGGCTTCGGCAAGCTCAAGCAGCCGCTTTGCCCCGCGCTTCGCTTCTTGAGCCGCGCCGCACAGCGCGACAGGCAGGCGCACGCGGCGCTTGACCAGACGCTCGACGCGATGCTCGCCTCCGACCTCTACGACCCGCTGGACGGCGCGTTCTTCCGCGCGACGCTGACGGAGGATTGGCGCGCCTTTGTGCCGGAAAAGCCGCTGGCCATTAACGCGCTGCTGGCGCTGACGCTGCTGGAAAGCGGCCGCCGCGCCGAGGCCGTCCGCACGCTGGATTTTCTGCTCTCCGCCTGCTTTGCGCCGGGCGGCGCGCTGAACCCCTGCCTCACCTACGACAGGGAGAGCTGCGCCTTCACGCCGGAGCAGGTCTGCGCCGCGCTCGGCGGGGAGGACGGCCTGCGCGTCTGCCGCCTGCTGGGGCTGCGCCGCCAGCACACCGGGCTTCCGCCCAAGGTCACGCCCAGCCGCTTCTCCCCGGTCGAGGATTCCCCCGAGGCGGATCTGCCGCGCACGCCGACCCTGCCGCGTTCGCTCACCCCGGAGGACGCCGCCTTTCTGC
>OLPQ01001909.1_pt1 | contig 13422 bp, 10 predicted proteins | sample 1672451 | NCBI WGS metagenome assembly OLPQ01 (sample SAMEA3136687, study PRJEB25190) | human gut metagenome | biome: human gut; feature: human-associated habitat; material: faeces | place: Austria | collected 2013
CTTTTGTGGACTTGCCATCTGGGGACACCTTGCGTTGCAAGCTGTTCCCAGCCGATAAGTTTCATAAAATATAATGCAAATGGAAAGCTAACTTGACATAAAAGAACTATGTGATATAATGGAAGCATGGAAAGTTAACTTTCCATAAGAGAGGAGGATGACATGAAAAATCGCCTGGAAGAATTACGAAAGCAACGAGGCATAAAGCAAGAAGATTTAGCAAATGCATTGGAAGTATCACGACAGACCATCGGCTCTTTGGAAAACGGACGCTATAACCCATCTATTCAGTTGGCATTTAAGATTGCCAGATATTTCAACATGAGTATTGAAGAAATTTTTATTTACGAGGAGGATTGATTATGAAAAAAAGGTTGTTGATTTTAATGACAGTTACAGGAATGATTATTCTACTGGGAGGATTGCTAACATACGGTTTGGGAGTACATGAAATAATACCTGTGCCACGTCCCGACTTAATAGTAGTAGGTACATCTCTCATTGGAATTTTGCTGATTGTATCTGGTGTGTGCGACTTGTTCGTTAAGAAAACCAAAGAAATGGAAATAGAGGAAAATGACGAGAGAAATATTTCGCTTAGTAATGCTGCTATGGCAAGTGGCTTCAAGGTAATGAATGTTACGATTGCTGTTTCTATTTTTGCTTTGATTTTCACCGGATATATGACAGTAGTCCCATGTTTCACTATTATTGGGGCTTATGCTATTGGACAAATTGTATTTATTGTGCGACTTTGGTACTTGCACAAAACTATGTAAATGTATTACTAAATACCCGCCGCCCCCAGCGGCACAACAAGCAGGAAATCTGAAAAGGTATCCTGCTTTTTCTATGTCCAAAAACGGAAAGGAGGAACACAAAATGCCCTGTCCACACAACGAAATCTCTATTGTGCAGCGCAGCCACCGCCAGTCTGCGGTTGCCGCCGCTGCTTACCAGAGCGGCGAAAAGCTGTTCTGTGAATATGACCAGGAAGTAAAACACTACCCGGAAAAGCGTGGTATCGTCCACAATGAAATCCTGCTCCCGGCAAACGCTCCCCTGGAGTACACAGACCGCAACACCCTCTGGAACGCTGCCGAAGCTGTTGAGAAGCAATGGAACTCCCAGCTTGCAAGGCGGTGGGTGCTTTCCATTCCCAGAGAGATACCGCCCGACCAGTACGCCGCCCTTGTACGGGATTTCTGCCGCCAGCAGTTTGTTTCCAAAGGAATGTGCGTGGATTTTGCCATCCATGACAAAGGGGACGGAAACCCACACGCCCATGTCATGCTGACCATGCGGGCAATGGATGAGCGTGGGAAATGGCTTCCCAAGAGCCGCAAGGTCTATGAACTTGATAAGAACGGGGAACGAATCAAGCTCCCGTCCGGCAGGTGGAAAAGCCACAAGGAAGATACGGTTGACTGGAACGACCGCAAATATGGCGAAATCTGGCGGCATGAATGGGAGGTCATCCAAAACCGCTATCTGGAAGCCAACAACCGCCCGGAACGAGTAGATCTCCGTTCTTACGAAAGACAGGGGCTTGATATTATCCCTACCGTCCATGAAGGGGCTGCTGTCCGGCAGATGGAAAAGCGTGGGATTCAGACGAACATCGGCAACCTGAACCGAGAAATCAAAGCCGCCAATAGTTTGATGAAGTCCATCCGGCAGCTTATTAAAAATCTCAAAGGCTGGATTGCGGAGCTTAGCGAAAAGCGGAATGAACTGCTTGCCCAAAAAGCTGCGGAGGAAGCGGTCTTTCTTCCCAATCTGCTGATGAAGTATACCAAAAGACAATTACTCTGTTTCGGCGCGGCGGTGGCTATCGGGCTACCGCTATTCTTTTTGACAAAGGACAGCGCGGGAACGACAACGGCGGCTTTGTGCATGGTGCTTGCCATGCTGCCCATGTTCCTACTCGCTATGTACGAGAAGAACGGGCAACCGCTGGAAGTGATTATACGGCAATTTGTGGAAGTGAAGTTTCTTCGCCCCAAAGAGCGACCTTATCAGACCAACAATTTTTATACCGCCCTTGCGCGGCAGGAGCGATTAGATAAGGAGGTACGGGCGATTGTCAAAGGAAAAGGGAAAGACCCAAAACAAAAAGCGTAAACTTACGCGGCAGGAAAAGAAACAGATCGACGCGCTTATCCGGCAGTCAAAGGGCGACGGGAAGCCCCATACGGCGCAGGACAGCATACCGTTTGAACGAATGTATAAGGACGGGATTTGCCGCCTTGCAAACGGGCGGTATTCCAAGTGCATTGAGTTTGAAGATATTAACTATCAGCTTGCGCAGCCGGACGACAAGACCGCCATTTTTGAAGCCCTTTGCGATATGTATAACTCTTTTGACGCTTCTATCAGTGTGCAGCTTTCCTTAATCAGCCGCCATGCGAACAAGGAGGATTTCAAGAGCAGTATCACGATTGCCCCACAGAATGACGACTTTGACAGTATCAGAGCCGAATACACCGAAATGCTGCAAACACAGCTTGAACGCGGCAACAACGGGCTTATCAAGACAAAGTTTCTCACCTTTACCATTGAAGCAAAAGATATTAAATCGGCGCGGGCGCGGCTTGCCCGTATCGAAACGGACACCCTCAACCATTTTAAGGTGATCGGCGCGGCGGCGCGGGTATTGGACGGGAAGCAGCGGCTTGAAGTGCTGCATGGGCTTTTCCACCCGGACGGGGAACGCTTCAACTTTGCGTGGGAATGGCTACCCGTAAGCGGCCTTTCCGTCAAAGACTTTATTGCCCCGTCCTCTTTCCGTTTTGGCGACGGGCGAATGTTTCAAATGGGCGGGAAGTTTGGCGCGGTTTCCTTTTTGCAGATTGCCGCGCCGGAACTTTCAGACCGTATGCTTGCCGACTTCATGGAAGCGGAAAACGGGATTGTCGTCAATCTGCACATTCAGAGTATCGACCACAACGAAGCGATCAAGACGATCAAGCGGAAAATCACCGACCTTGACCGTATGAAAATCGAGGAACAGAAAAAGGCAATCCGCAGCGGCTACGATATGGATATAATTCCGTCCGACCTTGCCACCTACGGCGGCGAAGCGAAAAACCTTTTGCGGGATTTGCAGAGCCGGAACGAGCGAATGTTTTTGCTTACGCTGTTAGTTTTGAATGTGGCAGACACAAAGCAGAAATTGGACAACGACGTATTTCAGGCCGCAAGTATCGCACAGAAATACAACTGTATGCTCACCCGCCTTGACTACCGGCAGGAACAGGGGCTTATGTCCTCTATCCCATTGGGCGAAAACCTAATCCAAATCCAGCGGGGCTTGACGACTTCCAGCACCGCCATTTTCGTCCCCTTTACGGTACAAGAGCTGTTCCAAAGCGGCGAAGCGTTGTATTACGGCTTAAACGCATTATCGAATAACATGATTTTGTGCGACAGGAAAAGGCTGAAGAACCCTAACGGCTTGATACTCGGCACACCCGGCAGCGGCAAGAGTTTTTCGGCAAAGCGCGAGATCACCAACGCTTTTCTCATTACCGCAGACGATATTATCATTTGCGACCCGGAAGCGGAATATTACCCCCTTGTGGAACGGCTGAAAGGGCAGGTTATCAAGGTTTCGCAGAACAGCACGCAGTACATTAACCCGATGGATATAAACCTCAATTACAGCGAGGGCGACACGCCCATAGCCTTAAAGAGCGATTTTATCCTTTCCTTTTGCGAGTTGATTATGGGCGGCAAAAACGGGCTGGAAGCGGTTGAAAAGACTTTGATTGACCGCGCCGTTATCAGCGTGTACCGCAGCTACCTTGCAGACCCGAAGCCGGAGAATATGCCGATTTTGGGCGACCTCTACAATGAAATCAAGAAGCAGCCGGAAAAGGAAGCGCAGCGTATCGCGTCGGCATTGGAACTCTATGTAAATGGCAGTTTGAACGTGTTTAACCACCAAACAAACGTTGACATTCACAACCGCCTTGTCTGCTTTGATATTAAAGAACTCGGCACCCAGCTACGAAAACTCGGTATGCTCATTGTCCAAGATCAAGTTTGGAACAGAGTTACCATAAACCGCAGCGAAGGCAAGGCGACGCGGTACTATATCGACGAGTTTCATTTGCTGCTCAAAGAGGAACAGACCGCAGCGTACAGCGTTGAGATTTGGAAGCGTTTTAGAAAATGGGGCGGTATTCCGACAGGTATCACCCAAAACGTGAAAGATTTGTTATCGTCCCGCGAGGTGGAGAACATTTTTGAAAACAGCGATTTTGTGTATATGCTCAACCAAGCCCAGGGCGACAGGGAAATCCTTGCAAAGCAGCTTAACATTTCGCAGCAGCAAATGACCTATGTAACCCATTCCGACGCGGGCGAGGGGCTTATCTTCTATGGCAACGTGATTTTGCCCTTTATTGACCGTTTCCCGCAAGATACGGAACTCTATCGTGTAATGACGACCAAACCCGGCGAGGTGTCGGCATGAGGATAGAAATGGACAAAATCTATTGCGGCGACAGCTTGCAGGTGCTTCAAACCTTGCCGGAAAATGCAGTTGATTGTTGCGTAACGTCCCCACCCTACTATGCCTTGCGGGACTACGGCGCAGACGGGCAGATCGGACGGGAAGCAACGCCGGAGGAATATGTTTCCCGTATTACGGCGGTATTCCATGAGGTAAAGCGGGTGCTTACGCCGGAGGGTACTTGTTGGCTGAATATCGCGGACACTTATTGCGGCACAGGCAGCAAAGCCGACCACCAAGACCCCAAATACCCCAAAGGCAGGAACGGGCAGCAAGTGGCGTTTAACCACCGCGCCCCCGGCTGCAAGCCCAAAGATTTAATTGGTATTCCGTGGCTTGTAGCCCTCGCCTTGCGGGGCGACGGTTGGTATTTGCGCAGTTCTATCATTTGGCACAAAACAAACCCCATGCCGGAAAGCACGCGGGACAGGCCGACCCGCTGCTATGAATATGTGTTTCTGCTTACCAAGTCAAAGAAGTATTATTACGATTGGCAAGCAGTAGCCGAGCCGATAGCCCCCACAACGGCGGGGCGGCTGAAAAGCGGAGTTAGCAAAGGAAATAAGTATAACGTTACTGTTCCGGGGCAAAACCAACCGCAGAAAATCAACCGCCCCCGCGAAAAGGGCGCATACGCCGACGAGTTGATTTCTCCCGTCCGCAGCCGCCGCAACGTTTGGCAGATTAACAATGTCGGCTATCATGGCGGGCATTTCGCAGCGTTCCCGCCGAAACTTGCGGAAACGTGCATTTTGGCGGGCTGTCCCATCGGCGGGATTGTCCTTGACCCCTTTTTCGGCAGCGGCACGACGGGCATGGTAGCAAAACGGCTTAACCGCCGCTATATCGGCATTGAGTTAAACCCCGACTATTGCGAACTTGCAAAACAGCGGATTGGAGGTGATGAAGATTGAGCAAGGAACTGAAAGCCCCCGACAAGGTAACGCAAAAAATGACCCGCGACGGTGCGGTTGCGGAAAACCTCACGACGGGCGAAACGTCCAGTATCAGCGAAAGGCCGCAGGAAGAAAACTATTCAGCCCCCGCAGGGGTGGCAGCGGAAAAGGTTGTGCAGCATATCGGCGCAGAGATTGAGCGACACGCAGCAAAAGGCGCGGAGAAAAAAGCCCTTGACGCGACGCAGCCTAAAACCCATTCTTCCCGCTTGCAGTTTTCCGAAGCGGAACGGGCAACGCCGGAACTTCAAAAAGCGATCAAGAAATCGGATAAGGCGGCAGACTGTTTAGACGCAGCGCGGGCGGCTATCCCCAAGCAGACCAAAATCAAGAAAGAGCGCGTTTTTGACGAAGCGAAAGGCAAGGCAAAGACGCGCCTTTCCTTTGAAAAGACGGATAAGCCCCCAAACGGCAAGTTGCGGCATAACCCCTTATCCCGTCCGGCACAGGAGTTAAACAGTACCGTACATGGGAAAATCTACGAGGTAGAGAAAGAAAACGTCGGTGTGGAAAGCGGGCACCGGGTAGAACTTGCCGGAGAGAAAGCGGGCGGCATGGCGGCGCGGGCAGTTAAGGGCGGCATACGCCGCCATAAGCTGAAACCCTACCGGGCAGCGGCGGCAGCGGAAAAACAAGCGGTAAAGGCAAACGCAGATTTTCTCTATCAAAAGGCGTTGCACGATAACCCCGCGCTTGCGCACTCCAACCCCATTTCCCGTTTTTGGCAGAAGCAGCGCATTAAAAAGCAGTATGCAAAAACGCTGAAAGCGGGCGGCAAAGCGAAAAAAACCGCTGAAGCCACCGCAAAGGCGGCGAAGAAAACCGCGCAGGAAACCAAACGGGCGACGTTCTTTGTTGTCCGGCATTGGAAAGGCTGCTTGATTGTGGGCGGGATTGCCTTTATCGTGCTGCTGCTTTTCGGCGGGCTGTCCTCTTGCTCCCTCTTTGGCGGCAACAGCGGCAGCGGCTTGATTGCGTCGTCCTATCTCTCCGAGGACGCGGATATAACGGGCGCGGAAAGCGCGTATGCCGCTATGGAAGCCGAGTTACAAGATATGCTGGACAATATCGAAAGCGAATACCCCGGCTATGACGAATACCGGGTAAACGCGGACGAGATCGAGCATGACCCCTATGTGCTAATTTCTATCCTTTCCGCGTGGCATGAGGGCGTGTTTACACTCGATGAAGTGCAAAGCACCCTTGAAATGCTCTTTGAGAAACAGTATATCTTGACGGTCGAGGAAGAAGTACAGGTACGCTACCGCACCGAAACAAGGACGGACAGCGAGGGCAACCCCTATACGGTTGAAGTCCCCTATAACTATTACATTCTTCATGTGGATTTGGAAAACTTCAACCTCTCCCATGTCCCCGTTTACATCATGGGCGAAGAACAGCTATCCATGTACGCTATGTATATGTCGTCGCTGGGAAACAGACCCGACCTTTTCCCGCAATCCGGCTATGTGTCTAAATACTATGAAAACCCGCCCGCCGATTATGAAGTACCCGCCGCGCTGCTGGGTTCCGATGAAAAGTTTGCGCGGCTCATGGAGGAAGCAGATAAATACGTCGGTTTTCCCTATGTGTGGGGCGGCAGCACCCCGGAAACCTCTTTTGATTGCAGCGGCTTTGTGAGTTATGTGTTGACGAACAGCGGCCTATACAATACGGGCAGACTTGGGGCGCAAGGGCTTTACAACATCTCAACCCCTGTTTCTAACCCGCAGCCGGGGGATTTGGTGTTCTTTACGGGTACATACGACACCCCCGGCGTTTCCCATGTGGGGATTTATGTGGGCGAGGACGGGGACGGAAGCCCCGTCATGCTGCATTGTGGCGACCCTATCCAGTATTCAAAGCTGGACACCAGCTATTGGCAATCCCACTTTTACGCCTACGGGCGGTTAAATTACAATTAAAAGGAGTTGAAAAATGAATATTGTATCTTTTGGCGGCGGCACGAATAGTGCCGCCTTACTTATTGGCCTATACAAGCACAAAATCCCGATTGACCTTATCACCTTTGCCGATACGGGCGCGGAACACCCGCATACCTATCAATTTATCGAGATAATCAATCAATGGCTTGCGGAACACGGTATGCCGCAGATTACCGTTGTGCAGTATGTTGACCGCTACGGCAACCGCCTATCTCTTGAAACCGAGTGCTTGCGCTCTCATACGCTCCCGTCGATTGCCTACGGGCATAAGCGTTGTTCGCAGAAACACAAAATCGCACCGCAGGAAAAGTTTTGCAACCACTATGCGCCTTGCCGCGAAGTATGGCAGCGCGGCGAGAAAGTCAACCGCTATATCGGCTATGACGCGGGAGAAGTGAAACGGTATGAACATTCCCGCAAGTACAACGAAGCCGACAAAAAATATCATAACCGCTACCCCCTCATTGAAGAATGGGGCTGGAACAGGGACGATTGTATCCGGGAAATCAAAGCGGCAGGATTGCCGCAGCCGGGTAAATCGTCCTGTTTCTTTTGTCCGAGCATGAAGAAACAAGAGATTTTATATCTCAAAGAACACTATCCCGATCTATTTAACCGGGCGGCGACTTTGGAAGAAAACGCTATGCCCTATCTTAAAACCGTTAAGGGATTGGGGCGCAGCTATTCATGGAAAGAACAGTTTGGAAAGGAGTAAATGACTATGGCGAACACGAAACTTGACCGTATCGAAAGGGATATTGAGAAAACGAGGGCAAAAATCCTTGAACAGCAAAAGAAGCTGAAAGACCTTGAAGCGCAGAAAGTCGAGGAAGAAAACGCGCAGATCGTGCAAATGGTAAAGGCGGTACACCTTGACGGGACGCAGCTTGCCGCGTTCCTCTCCGCTTACGCCAGCGGCGAAATCACCTTGCCGCAGCCGGAAGCCACTTACCCCGCCGAACAGGAGGACAACGACAATGAAGAATAAAAAGATAATCCGAAAGTTTACCGTATTGCTTGCCGCACTGGTTATCATGTGCGGCTTTTCTGTTACCGCTTATGCGGGCGGTGGCGATGAAAGCGACGACACGCCTACCCCCGTAACCGAGGAAACCCCCGCGCCGGAAACCGAGCCGGAAGAAACGACGGGCGGCTATGAGCCGCAGCCCCTTACCCCGGACGGGAATATGTCCCTTGTGGACGATATAACGGGTGAAGCGTCCGGCGACAAGCAGTTTATCACCGTCGTTACCAAAAGTGGCAACTATTTTTACATCATCATTGACCGCGCCGAGGACGGGGAAAATACCGTCCATTTCCTTAACCAAGTGGACGAAGCGGATTTAACCGCCCTTATGGAGGACGGGCAGACCGAAGCCCCCGTTTGTAGCTGCACCGATAAATGCGTTGCCGGAAGCGTCAACACCGCTTGCCCGGTTTGCAGCGTCAACATGAGCGAGTGCGCGGGTGTGGAAGCCGAGCCGGAGCCGGAAGAAACCGAGCAGCCGCCGGAAGAAGAAAAAGGCGGCGACATGGGCGGTGCTATTCTGCTTGTCGTGCTGCTTCTTGCCGCAGCGGGCGGCGGCGCGTTCTATTACTTTAAGATTATGAAGCCTAAAAAGGACGCGGCAAAAGGCAGCAGCAACCTTGACGATCTCGACTTTGACGAGGACGACGAGGAAGAATTAGAAACCGAGCAGGAGGACGAGGAAGTATGAAACTTGTAATTGCAGAGAAACCGAGCGTCGGGGCGGCGATTGCCGCCGTACTTGGCGCGAATGAAAAGCGCAGCGGATATTTTGAGGGCAGCGGCTACCTTGTGTCCTGGTGTATCGGGCATTTGATTAGCCTTGCGGACGCGGCGACCTACAATGAGCAGTACCGAAAATGGAAGTATGATGATCTCCCCATTGTCCCGCAGGATTGGCAGTTTACCGTTGCCAGCGGCAAGGAGCAGCAGTTTTCCGTACTCAAAGACCTTATGCACCGCAGCGACGTTTCCGAGATTGTCAATGCGTGCGACAGCGGGCGCGAGGGAGAACTCATTTTTCGATTTGTCTACGAACAGGCAAATTGCAAAAAGCCCTTTTCCCGCCTTTGGATTAGCAGCATGGAAGAAAGCGCAATCCGCGAGGGCTTTTCAAACCTCAAAGACGGGCGCAGCTATGACGACCTCTATCAATCCGCGCTTTGCAGAGCAAAGGCAGATTGGCTTGTCGGGATTAACGCGACCCGCCTTTTCTCTATCCTCTATCACAAAACGCTGAATGTCGGCAGAGTGCAAACGCCCACCCTTACCATGCTGGTAAACCGCGACTATGCGATCAGCAGCTTTAAGAAAGAAAAATATCATGTTGTCCGTCTGAACGCGGGCGGTGTTTCGGCTTTGTCCGAAAGGCTGAACGACGAAGCGGCAGCGCAGCAGATGAAAGCGGCTTGCGAGAAATCGCAAGCCGTTTGTACTTCCCTCAAAAAAGAGAAAAAGACCGTTTCCCCGCCGAAGCTGTTTGACCTTACCGCGTTGCAGCGCGAAGCTAACCGCCTGTATGGATTTACGGCGAAACAGACCCTTGATTATGCGCAAGCCCTCTATGAAAAGCGGCTTTTGACCTATCCCCGCACCGACAGCAAATATATCACTTCCGATATGCAGGATAGCACAAAGGAACTCATTACCGGGCTTTGTTCGCTGCTTCCCTTTATGCGGGACGTGAAGCTGCAAGCAGACCTTACAAGGGTTTGCGACAACAGCAAAGTAACCGACCACCACGCTATTTTGCCGACAGCCGAGTTTTTGAAAGCGGGCTTTTCTTCCCTTGCCGACAGCGAAACAAAACTTATGACCCTTGTGTGCGCGAAGCTGCTTTGCGCCGCAGCCGCGCCCTATGAATATGAAGCGGTTACGGCGGCTATCTCTTGCGGAGGCTATACCTTTACCGCAAAGGGAAAGACGACGCTTTGCGAGGGGTGGTGCGAGATTGAAAAGCTGTCCCGCGCCGCGTCCGAGGAACAGGACGAGGACGCAGAGCCGGAAACCGTTTTGCCGCCGCTTGCCGAGGGGCAGACCTTTGACAATCCGGCAGCGGAGATCTCCGAGCGTTACACGCAGCCCCCGAAAGCATATACCGAAGATACGCTTCTGTCCGCTATGGAGAACGCGGGCAAGGAAGAAACGCCGGAGGACGCAGAGCGCAAAGGGTTAGGCACTACCGCGACGCGGGCGGGTATCATTGAAAAACTCATTAGCGCGGGTTTTGCCGAGCGCAAGGGCAAAAAGCTAATCCCCACAAAAGACGGGTATAACCTTGCCGCTATTCTGCCCGAAGTCCTTACGTCCCCGCAGCTTACGGCAGAATGGGAAACCCGCCTTACCGGGATTGCCAAAGGCAGCGACAGCCCGGACGACTTCATGCGCAGCATTGAGGAAATGACAGCGGGGCTTGTCAAAACCTATTCCGCGATTTCCGAAGATAAAGCGAAGCTGTTTACCCCGCAGCGGGAAGCAATCGGCACTTGTCCCCGTTGCGGCGCGGCGGTTTATGAGGGCAAGAAAAACTACTACTGTTCCGACAGGGCTTGCAGCTTTGTCATGTGGAAAAATGACTTGTTCTTTCAGCAGCGCAAAAAGACTTTCACAAAGGCGATTGCCGCCGCCCTTTTGAAAGACAGAAAGGTAAAAATCAAGGGTATGTACTCCACCAAAACAGGAAAGACCTTTGACGGGGTTGTGCTGCTTGCCGACACAGGCGGCAAGTATGTAAACTTCCGCGTCGAGCAGAACCGAAAATGATTAGGCTTGATGAAAAGCAGTATCGAGCCGTTAAGAAAATGACCCGCGCCGCGTGCGCCAACAACGATTGCGGGAACTGTCTGCTATTGGACGACGGGGAACCTTGCGTTTGTGTGCAGAGTATCAGCTATTCGCTGTTATGCCGTTATTTCCGCGAAGCGGTTTTACCCGCAGACAGGCAGCTATGCGAACAGATCACCCGCAGCGGGGAAACCGATTTGAAGCGTTGCGCGGTATGCGGCAGCACATTTGCGGCGGGCAGCAATCGGGCGAAATACTGTCCCGATTGTGCGGCAAAGATACGCCGCAGACAGAAAGCGGAAAGCGAGAGAAACAGGCGTTTACGGATAAAAACAACTACATAGCAAGCACAGCAAACGAGTACCCGTTTGCGAGAAATGCCCGCGCTGCTCTATGGGAAGCGCGGGCATTTTGCTTGTTGGGATAGTCCCAAACCCTTAAAAATCGAGAAAGGACGTGATGAAACAATATGCCGTATTCTTCATACGACCATGACAAATTGGAAACCGCCGAAACCATGCGGATAGAACGCCGGATATATTTTGAAGCAAAGGACGGGGAGATTGCCCCCTATGTTTCTTTGCCGCTGGAACAGCTACACGCCATGCGCGAGGAAAGCGCGGCAGCGGAACAGGCGATTTTTAATGATCTCTCAAGCCGAGCCGCCGCATGGGAGGAACAGGCGGGAAGAACGCTTTTGCTGGATAAAACACTTGAATATGTGAGAACGCCGCACGTCCAGCACACCGCTAACGAGTGGCAGACCACCGAGCATAACCGCCATATTCGCAGCAACCGGGTATATCAGATGAATTACTACATTTACGAGAATACCCGCTACGACAAAGAAGCGCAGAAATCTATCCCGTATTCATGGACGCTTACATGGAGCGTGCGCACCAACAGCCCAAGCAGAACCCAAGCGAAGATTGCCGGACAAGATAGAAAGGTTTTCACCGACAAGGCAGCTATGGAAAAGTATCTGAATGGGCGTATCAAAGCGTATGACCGCTTGTTTACGGAAATCTCCCCGCCTATCCCGCAGGAGTACGCCGACTATTTCAAAGTAAACGGTATGCTCATGCCGGACTACACCATAGAGGGCGAAGAACCCCCGCAGCAGCAACAGGCGGCAGCTATCCCCGAAAATACCGGGCAGGAAAAGGAGCGTGAACACATGAGCGAACAGTTTTCTATTATGATAGGCAACCGCAGCCGCTTTGACGCGGGCGACCCCGGCGGCTATTGGTTGGATATGCCCGCCACAAAGGAGCAGTTGCACGAAGCTATGCGGAACGTCGGCATTACCGCCGACAACCCGCAGGATTTTTCCATTCGCGGCTATTCCGACGACCCGGAGAAACATATTGCCTTGCCTTATGAAATGGTATGCGCCGCCGACGTGGACGAACTCAATTTTCTTGCGGCGCGGCTCGAACAGCTTGACCCCGCCGAGGTTGGCAAGCTGAACGCAGCTTTGCAGCAGAAAAACGGGCTTGCAAATATTGGACAGGTAATTGACTTCACCTACAACGTGGATTTTTACGTCCATATCCCCGAAGTACATAACTACCACGATTTGGGCGACTATTACTTAAATCAATCCGGCATGGTACAAATGCCCGAAGAATGGAAAGGCGGCATTGACCTTTCTACTTTTGGCAGGAACGCTGCCGCGCAGGAAAAAGGCGCGTTTACCGAGTACGGCTATATCGTGGAAAGCGGCGACGAGTGGGAACGGCAGTTTGAGGGGCGCGAAGTGCCGGAAGAATACCGCATTATGAGTTACCCGCAGCCGGAGCGCGGCGAACAGGACAAAGCCTATATGGACGCAGCCGAAACGCAGCAAGCAGACGCACAGGCCGCAGAGCCGCAGCAGCCCCGCCCCGTCGTCCCCATTATCCTTACTTCCGAAAAGCCCGCCGAAAAGGTAAAGGAGATCACCGCGCGTTTGGAACAGGGCGTACAGGCGATTTTTGACAGCGACCGCTACAAAGAGTTTCTAACCGCTATGTCAAAGTTCCATGATTATAGTTTGAATAACACTATCCTAATTGCTATGCAGGGCGGCAATTTGGTAATGGGCTTCCGTCAATGGGAAAAGGAGTTTGACCGCCATGTAAAGAAAGGCGAGAAACTTGCAAAATGGTTTCGGGGCAAAAAAGTTATGATTAACGTGTTACAATACAA
>OLPQ01001910.1_pt1 | contig 13419 bp, 12 predicted proteins | sample 1672451 | NCBI WGS metagenome assembly OLPQ01 (sample SAMEA3136687, study PRJEB25190) | human gut metagenome | biome: human gut; feature: human-associated habitat; material: faeces | place: Austria | collected 2013
CTGCCGGAGCGGTGCTTAAGCCGCAAGGCGGGAATTGTGCGGTGTTGCCCTAAATTCGATATAGAAATGAGCGTTTTTCTTATGTCCAATGCACCCAAAACAGTTCTGTGCATCCATGATCTACCCGGCTTTGGGCGGGCTGGGCTTTCGGTCATTGTGCCTGTGCTTTCGGCGCTGGGGGCACAGGCCGTTGCCGTACCAACAGCAGTGCTTTCCACCCACACGGGCGGGCTGGGCACCCCGGCCAAGCTGGCCAACCCCGGTTACGGCCCCGCAGCCCTGGAGCATTACCGCCGCCTTGGCCTGCGGTTTGACTGCATTTATTCCGGCTACCTGGCCGATGCCAGCCAGGCCAAGCTGGTAGAGCAGGCCATGGACCTTTGGCCGGACGCCCTGACGGTGGTTGACCCCGTGATGGGCGACCACGGCCGGATGTACCACGGCCTTGCGCCGGAAATGGTGCCCGCCATGTATACCCTGTGTTCCCGTGCCAGCCTGATTCTGCCCAACACCACCGAAGCCGCCCTGCTGCTGGGCGATCCGATGCCCGGTGTGACCGGCGAAGCGGAATTGCATACCGCGCAGACCCAGGCGCAGCGCCTAACGCGCATCTGCCCGCGGGTGCTCATCACCGGTGTGGCCGCCGGGCGCGGCATTGCCTGCGTTGGGGCAGACCGTGCCACCGGCGAAAGTCTGGTGCGCACCCCCATGGTACCCAAGAGCTTCCATGGCACGGGGGATATTTTCGGCGCGGTGCTGGTCGGGCGGCTGCTGCAGGGCAACGTACTGCCCGCCGCTGCACAGGCTGCTGCCGTGTTTGTGGCCGACTGCCTGAAAGCCACCCCTGATGAAGCGGATGAGCGCCTTGGCGTGTGGCTGGAAAGCGTTCTGCCCCAGCTGATGCAGAACCCGGAATAAGAAACAATAAGGATGTGTAAATTTTGCCAACTGTAAATATTGTACTGATTGAACCGCAGATTCCCCAGAACACCGGCAACATCGCGCGCACCTGCGCCGTGACCGGTGCCCGCCTGCACCTGGTTGGGCCGATGGGTTTTACGATCGACGATAAAAAATTAAAGCGCGCCGGTCTTGACTATTGGGGCCAGCTTGATATAACATATTATCAGGATCTGGATGCGTTTTTTGCGGCAAATCACGGCCCGTTCTTCTACTTTACCTCCAAGGGGCCGCAGCGCCATACCGATGCCCATTATCCGGATGGTTCCTATCTGGTGTTTGGCCGCGAGGACGCTGGCCTGCCGGAAGAGCTGCTGGCCGCTAACCAGCAGCAGTGCGTGCGCATGCCCATGCGCAAAGGCGAGCGCTGCCTGAACTTATCCAATGCTGTAGCTGTGGGGGTATACGAAGTTCTGCGCCAGTGGGACTTTGCCGACCTGGAAACACACGGCCAGCTGACCCGATTTGAATGGAAGTGAGAACAAAGATGAGTGATGTGAAAGTTGCTTTTTTAACGGATTCCTGCTCCGACATTCCGCAGGAACTGACCGATAAATACGGCATTGATGTGATTGGGTTCCACATTATGCTGGACGGCAAGGAATACCTGGAACGCAAAGACATAACCAACAACCAGTTCTATGAGATGATGCGCCAGTCCAAAAGCGTACCCACCACCGCCGCCATCACCCAGCTGGAATGGGTGGATATCTATGCCAAATATGTAGACGCCGGTATACAGGACCTTGTGCACCTGTGCATCAACGCCGGTGGTTCCAGCACATACAATAACGCCGTAAAGGCTGCCGAACTGCTGGAAGACGAGCGCCCCGGCCACAAGATGAAGATTCATCTGATCGATTCGCACACCTACTCCATGCCGTATGGCTGGTATCTGTGCGAGTGCGCCCGCAAGGTGCGTGCCGGTGAGCCGCTGGATGCCTGCCTGCGCGAAATGCAGGACAAGCTGGCCCGGGTGGAAATCTGCCTTGCTGCATACAGCTTAAAGCAGATGAAAAAATCTGGCCGTGTTTCCGCCGCCGCTGCCGTTGTGGGCGATTTGATGGGCATCCGCCCCATCATCAGCCTGAACGATGGCATCAGCAAGGTGGAAGCCAAGGTGCGTGGTGACAACAACGTGCCGCCTGCCATGGTCAAGTGGGTCAAGAGTCGCGTGGACGATGTGAAGAAAATGCCTTACATGGTTGCTTACACCAGCTCCACCGCCAAGCGTGACGAACTTGTCAAGCTGTGCAAAAAAGAGTTTGGTCATGCGCCGCTGCTGGTGTTCCAGCTGGGCTGCGTTGTGAGCGCCAACACCGGCCCGGATGGTATTGCCATTGTATTTGAAGGCAAGCCCCGCCGCCTTGTGGATTACGCGGTGCCGCTGCCGTAAAAAGGGGTTGCTTTTTTCTGCTCTTCCTGCCGCTGTGTGCGGGAAGAGCATTTTTGTTATGGTGTAAGACTTGTAAAACGGAGGATGTATGGAGCAAAAAAGTTTAACCCTGCGGGAGTGCCTGATCGGTGACCGCACCTTTTACCGCCATGTTGCGGTGGTGGTTCTGCCTATTATTGTGCAGAACACCCTGTCCAACGTGGTCAGCCTGCTGGATAATGTGATGGTTGGCCAGGTGGGCACCCTGCCCATGAGCGCCGTTGCCATCATCAATCAGCTGCTGTTTGTGTTCAACCTGTGCATCTGGGGTGCGCTGGCCGGGGCGGGCATTTTTGGTGCCCAGTATTACGGCCAGGGCAACATGGAGGGCGTGCGCCAGACCCTGCGCATGAAACTGCTGATTGCGGTCGGCCTGCTGGTCATCGCGTTCGGAGTGCTGCTGGGGGCCGGGCGGCCGCTGATCGAACTGTATATTTCAGCCGACACCACCGCCGCCGATGCCGCCGCCACGATGGAGTATGCCCTGGGCTACCTGCGTGTGATGCTGGCGGGGCTGATTCCCTTTGCGCTGACTCAGGCTTACGCCAGCACCCTGCGGGAATCCGGCCAGACAACGCTTCCCATGCGCGCCAGCATGATTGCCATGGGCATCAACTTTGTGTTCAACAGCCTGTTGATCTTTGGCCTGTTCGGCTTTCCTGCTTTGGGCGTAGTGGGTGCCGGTATTGCCACTTCGCTCAGCCGCTTTGTGGAGTTTGTCATCGTGGTCAGCGGGGCGCACCGCAGTGCCGAGCGCTACCCGTTCATGGAAGGCGTGTTCCGCAATTTCCACATTGACGGCAATCTAGCCCGCCAGGTGGCGATCAAGGGTTTCCCCCTTCTGCTGAACGAATGCCTGTGGAGCATGAGCCAGGCCATGCTGCTGCAATGCTATTCCGTGCGCGGCATCCAGGCCATTGCCGCCATGAACATTACCAGCACCATCACCCAGATTTTTAACGAAGTTTTCCTTTCGCTGGGCAATGCCACGGCCATTCTGGTTGGGCAGGAGCTTGGTGCCAGCCGCATGACCGGTGCACGCCGCACCGCATGGCGGATGATCACCCTGAGTGTTTCCAGCTGCGCGGTGATGGGCACGCTGCTGGCCCTGTTCAGCCCGCTGATCCCCCACATTTACAACACTGAACCCGCCATCCGGGAGCTTGCTTCCAGCGTGATCCGCACGGCGGCGCTGTGCATGCCGCTGTTCGCCTTTGCCAACGCTGCCTACTTTACGCTGCGTTCCGGCGGCAAAACGCTGATCACCTTCTTTTTTGACAGCTGCTATACCTGGCTGATCAACTTTCCCATTGCCTTTGTCCTCAGCCGCTATACGGCACTGCCGCTGCCCATCGTTTACCTGTTTGTGAACGGGGTGGATCTGCTCAAGTGCATCATCGGGTTTATTCTGGTCAAAAAGGGCGTGTGGGTCAATAACATTGTGGCATCCAGCCAGGATGTCCCGCAGGCAGACTGATGGCGGGAGGAAAACGCATGAACATCCAGATTTTTGGCACCAACAAAAGCTTTGACACCAAAAAGGCGCAGCGCTGGTTCAAAGAGCGGCGCATCAAGTTCCAGATGGTGGACCTGAAAGAAAAGGGCCTGAGCCGCGGTGAGTTTGACCGCGTGTGCCAGGCCGTGGGCGGCTGGCAGGCCCTGGTGGACGAAACTGCCAAAGACCAGGATACCCTTGCCCTGCTGCGCTGGCTGGACGAAAGCCAGCAGGCTGACAAACTGTTTGAAAACCAGCAGCTTTTGCGCCAACCCATTGTACGCAATGGCCGCGCCGCCACAGTGGGGTACCGGCCGGAGGTTTGGGAGAAGTGGGAATAAAGTTCGGAGTTCGGAGTTCGGAGCATTGTATGCAGGCTGAGCCTGCCTGTAACTGCTTTTTCTTGTAAATTTGCTTATTCTTGCTTTCTATTTGCTTCTTTGTTTGCTTTTATCTGCCCTGCATTTTGTGCTTCTGCCGGAATGCAGGGTTTATTTTTTATAGGAGATTGACATAACGAACGGAGTTTGTTATAGTGCTTTTAGGTTCCTATTTCATGTTGCTTTTTATGGTATTTTTTTACTTTTGTGAGGTGTTTTTATGGCATATATTTTTGTGAACGTCAACCGTTCGGTTGGCACCATCAACCCCAACATTTACGGTCAGTTTTCGGAGCATCTGGGCCGCTGCATCTATCAGGGCATTTATGTCGGTCAGGCTTCTGATATTCCCAACACCAACGGCATGCGCAATGATGTTGTATCCGCGCTGAAAGCCCTGCATGTGCCCGTGCTGCGTTGGCCGGGCGGCTGCTTTGCTGATACCTATCACTGGCGCGACGGCATTGGCCCCAAGGAGAACCGCAAAACCATTGTAAACACCAACTGGGGCGGCGTGACCGAGGATAACAGCTTTGGCACCCATGAATTTATGGAGCTGTGCCGCCAGATTGGCTGCGAAGCATATTTCAGCGGCAATGTGGGCAGCGGCACCGTGCAGGAATTTTCGGACTGGGTGGAATACTGCAACATGGGCGGCATTTCCCCCATGGCATCAGAGCGCCGCGCCAACGGGCAGGACGAACCGTTCAACGTAAAATACTGGGGCATTGGCAATGAAGCCTGGGGCTGCGGCGGCAGTATGCGTGCCGAGTATTATGCCGATTTGTGCCGCCAATATTCCACCTACCTGCGCAACTACTCGCCGGAGCACAAAATCTTCAAGATCGCATCCGGCGCCAACGTGGCGGATTACCACTGGACCAAAACCGTGATGGAGCGCGCCGGGCAGGCCGTAGATGCGGTATCACTGCATTACTATACCGTGCCCCATGAGGATTGGCAGCACAAGGGCTCGGCCACAGACTTTACCGATGAGGAATACTATACCACCCTGCACAAGACCCTGCAGATGGAAGAGCTGGTGGAGAACCACACCCGCATTATCAAGCAGTATCAGGGCGACCGCAAAGTGGGCCTGGCCGTGGATGAATGGGGCACCTGGTACGATGTGGAACCGGACACGAACCCCGGCTTCCTTTACCAGCAGAACACCATGCGCGATGCGCTGGTGGCGGCCATCAACCTGAATATCTTCAACAACCACTGTGATACCGTCTGCATGGCCAACATTGCCCAGATGGTCAACGTGCTGCAGGCCATGATCCTGACCGAAGGCAGCAAGATGGTGCTGACCCCGACCTATCATGTATTTGAAATGTACAAGGGCCACCAGGGTGCCAAGCAGCTGGAAAGCTATGCGGAGACCACCCTGCTGAACCACGATGACCAGGCGGTGCCCGATCTGCATGTCAGTGCCAGCCAGCAGGCAGACGGCAGTATTCTGGTCACTGCGGCCAACCTGAACGATACGGCAGCTATCCCTGTTACCTGCATGCTGGGCGGGGCCAAGCCCACCGGTGTAACAGCCCGCGTGCTGGCCGGTGCCCCCGCCGCCCACAACACCTTTGCCGCGCCGGAGCAGGTTGTCCCCGCGGAACTGAACACCAGCCTGACGGCGGACGGCTTTACCGCCACCCTGCCGCCGTGCAGCGTAGCCGCTTTTGTGGTGAACCAGTAATGGAAGCCCAGCCCAAGCGCTGCCGCCGCTGCTTATTGCAGGATATGGCGGACGAAAACGACTATTACGCCAGCGTGGTGCGCTACCGCGCCACCATGCCCCGCCGTGTGCGCACCCCGGATGCGGAATACACTGCCCGGCTGGAACATTGCCGCACCTGCCCCAGCCTTAACGCCGGGACCTGCATGCAGTGCGGCTGCTATGTGGAAATGCGCGCCGCCCGCACAGACATGCACTGCCCGCTGGATAACGCGCCCTGGTAACAAACCTCTCTATCATTTTCCCCCGCACCGGCAGCCCGCCCGGTGCGGGATTTTTTGTCTGCAAAGGCAGTATTTTGCTCTTTTGCTGCAATATTATGCCCCTTGCCCCCTTGTATCCCCCATTTTCATTTGTTATAATAACAATTTGTTGAGCAACTTAGGATTTTAGGCTCCGCCTGGTTTTCAGGCGCAAACCCACCCAAGCCTGGCGGTCTTGGGCGCGGTCAAAATCTATCCGCCGGAGTGTAATTTTATGTCTACTAGCAAAAACAAACTGTCCGATCAAACCCTGGTACGCTGCGCCATGATCGCCGCAGTTTACACCGTGCTTTGCCTGGTATTGCAGCCGTTCTCTTACGGCGCGGTACAGGTGCGCGTGGCCGAAGCATTCTGCCTGCTGCCGGTGTTTGGGGCCGAATACATTGTGGGCGTTACCCTGGGCTGCCTGCTGGCAAACCTGCTGGGTTCCACCATGGTGGATGTGGTGTTTGGCACCGCCGCCACCCTGATTGCCTGCCTTGCCACCTATGCCCTGCGCAATGTGCGCTGGAAAGGGCTAGCAATTCCGGCGTCTTTCCCTCCTGTTATCGCCAATGCACTGATCGTTGGCGCGTTTGAAATCACTGTGTTCTTCTCGGATTCTGCCCCCACGGCCACCATGGCGGTATTCAACGCCGTTGCTGTTGGCGTTGGTGAGATCATCAGTTGCTGTGTGCTGGGTGTTGCCCTGGTCAAGCTGATCGAGAACAACGAATCCCTGAACAAAATTTTTGCAGAATAATAACCGCTTTCCCTGTATTCATTAAAAGGAGCTGCCATGAAACCGAACCTTGTTTTATGGGACTGGAACGGCACCCTGCTGGATGATGTTGCCCTTTGTGTAGACGCGCTCAACCGTCTGCTCCGCATCTATCATTACCCGCAGCAATACAGCCTTGCCCAGTACCGTGAGATTTTTGGCTTTCCGATTGAAGATTATTATATTCGCGCAGGGTTCGATTTTTCCAAAAACTCCTACAAAGAGCTTGCCGATGATTACATGCAGGATTACCTGGCCCGCGCCGGGGCCTGCCCGCTGGCAGAAAGTGCTGTGCCCGCCCTTTCCCTTTTGAAAGGTGCCGGGGTGCAGCAGGTCATTCTTTCGGCTTCCAACCTGCCGGTTTTGGAACAGCAGGTCACGGAGCGCGGAGTGCTCCCCTACTTTGACCGCCTGCTGGGGTTGGATAATATTTATGCCCGCAGCAAAGTGGAAGTCGGCTTGGCTTATCTGACTGAACTGAAGCAGCGCGGTGCCGTACCGGCGCAGGCTATTATGATCGGGGATTCTGTCCACGATTTTGAGGTTGCCCAGGCGCTGGGCGTGCGGTGTGTGCTGCAAACCGCTGGGCATCAGAGCGCACAGCAGCTGCGTGCCACCGGTGCCCCCGTTGTTCCGGATGTTTTGGCCGCTGCGCAGTATTGCCTGAACGAACTGTAACAAGTTTTGGGATAGGAGATCATAACGAATGACGGATAGCGTAAAAGGCGCTCTGCTGACAATGTTCGGCGGCATGTGCTGGGGTGTTTCCGGCTGCGTGGGGCAGTATCTGTTTACCCGCCAGGGCATGGATTCCACCTGGCTGGTGCCCATCCGGCTGTTTTTGGCCGGTGTGATTCTGTGCATTTATTACGGTGTGCGCAACTGGCGCCAACTGGTGAACCCCTGGCGCAGCTGGCGCAACGCGCGCGACCTTGTGATCTATGGCCTGGCTGGCGTCAGCTTTTGCCAGTTCACCTACTTTTTGACCATCCAGCTTTCCAGCGCCGGTGTGGGCACCATTTTGCAGGATCTTTCCCCCGTGCTGATTCTGCTGGTGGTCTGCATCCAGCAAAAGCGTGCGCCGCGGCTGTTTGAGGTGTTCTCCATTGTGCTGGCGCTGGGTGGTGTATTTATGCTGACCACCCACGGCAGCCTGACCAACATGGCGGTTTCGCCCGCTGCGCTGGTCGTTGGTATTATCAGCGCGTTCTGCGTTGTTATTTACACCATATGGCCCCAAAACCTGCAAAAACAGTACCCCACACCCATGCTGCAGGGTTGGGCATTCCTGATGGGCGGCACCTTCTTTGCGCTGGTGTTCCGCCCGTGGCGGATGAACTACGTACCCAACGCGGCCGGCATTGCCGGTATTGCGGCGGTCGTGCTCATCGGCAACGTGCTGGCGTTCAGCTGTTACATGAGCGGCGTCATGTACATTGGGCCGCAGAAATCCAGCCTGTTCAGCTTTGCGGAACCGGTTACGGCGGCCATCATCAGCACGCTGGTGCTCGGTTCCCCCTTTACCGTGTGGGACGCCATCGGCTTTGTTTGCATCTTTTTGATGCTGGTGCTGCTGTTCATCAGCAACGAAAAGCAGGCCAAAAGCGCTGCAAGCGCATGATAACCGGCCAAGTTTCAACAAAAGCCGCTGAAACAGTTTAATATTTGCATTTTACACCCGCGCAGGTTTGACACAGTACCCTGCGCGGGTGTATTATATTAAAGTATAGCATTGTATCCAACAGGGGTTCCCCTGCTGATCCATTCGCCGCCATGCGGCAGAAATACAGGTGTTTACTTATGTCTTTTATGGAAAAACTGTTCGGTAATTTTTCCGACAAAGAGCTCAAGCGCATCAAACCCATTGCCAACAAGGTGCTGGAACTTGAGCCCGAAATGCAGAAACTTACTGACGAAGAATTACAGGCCAAAACCCCGTATCTGAAAGAAAAGCTGAAAAACGGGGCCAGCCTTGACGATATCCTGCCCGAAGCGTTCGCCGTCTGCCGCGAAGCGGACTGGCGTGTGCTGGGCCTGAAGCCCTACCCGGTGCAGATCATCGGCGGCATTGTGCTTCATCGTTCCTGCATTGCCGAGATGCAGACCGGTGAAGGCAAGACCCTGGTGGCCACCATGCCCGTTTACCTGAATGCCCTGACCGGCGAAGGCGTGCATGTTGTTACCGTCAACGATTACCTGGCCAAGCGCGACAGCGAATGGATGGGCAAGGTTTACCGCTTTCTTGGCTTGACGGTCGGCCTGGTTATCCATGACGTACAGCCGCAGGACCGCCGCAAGGCTTACCTGGCGGATGTTACTTACGGCACCAACAACGAGTTTGGCTTTGACTACCTACGTGACAACATGGTGGTTTACAAGGCCAGCATGGTGCAGCGCGGCCATGCTTACGCCATCGTGGACGAGGTGGACTCCATCCTGATTGATGAAGCCCGTACCCCGCTGATCATCTCCGGCAAGGGCGAAGATTCCAGCGTGATGTACAAGCGCGCGGACGACTTTGCCAAAACGCTGAAAAAGTCTGTCATCGTTGAACTGGACGACAAAGTGGAAGCCGATGAACAGGTTGACGGTGATTACGTTGTGGACGAAAAGCACAAGACCTGCACCCTGACCGAAAGCGGCGTTAAGAAAGCCGAAGCATGGTTCAATGTTGAGAACCTGGCCGATGCCGACAACATGACCCTGCGCCACTATATTGACGGTGCCATCAAGGCCCGCGGTGTGATGCACCGCGATACCGACTATATCGTGAAAGACGGCGAGGTCATCATCGTTGATGAATTCACCGGCCGTCTGATGTATGGCCGCCGCTTCAATGACGGTCTGCACCAGGCTATTGAAGCCAAGGAAGGCGTGACCGTTGCTGCTGAGAGCAAGACTTTGGCCAGCATCACCTTCCAGAACTATTTCCGCATGTACAAAAAGCTGGGCGGCATGACCGGTACGGCTTCCACCGAAGCGGACGAGTTCAGCGAAATTTACGGCTTGCAGATCGTATCCATCCCCACCAACAAGCCCCGCGCCCGCAAGGACCTGCCGGACAGCGTGTACAAGACCATCAACGGCAAGTATAATGCCGTGATCGAGCAGGTTGCCGAATGCCACGCCAAGGGCCAGCCCGTTCTGGTTGGTACCGTCAGCGTGGAAAAGAGCGAGGCGCTTTCCAAGCTGCTGAAAAAGCGCGGCATTGAGCACAATGTGCTGAACGCAAAGCAGCATGAGCGCGAAGCCGAAATCGTTGCACAGGCCGGTAAGCAGGGCGCTGTGACCATCGCCACCAATATGGCTGGCCGCGGCACCGATATCATGCTGGGCGGCAACGTGACCTATATGGCAAAGGCCACCCTGCGCAAAGAGCTGACCCGCCAGATGAATGCCGACCTGGAAGTGCTGAAGGACGAATACGAGCACGCCAAAGCCCGCGCCAAGGCACAGGGCCTGCCCATCCCCCCTGCCCCGGACACAGCCTATGAAGCAAAAGTTGAAATGCTGATGACCGAGTGCGACGGCCATGCCGACACCCAGGATGCTGATATTCTGGCTGCCCGCAAGCGCTTTGACGAGCTGGTTGCAGAATATGAACCGGAAGTCAAGTGCGAAGCCGAGGCTGTGCGCGAAGCTGGCGGCCTGTTCATCATTGGCACTGAACGCCACGAAAGCCGCCGTATTGATAACCAGCTGCGCGGCCGTGCCGGCCGTCAGGGCGACCCTGGTGCATCCCGTTTCTTCCTGAGCCTGGAAGATGACCTGATGCGCATTTTCGGCGGTGAGCGCGTGCAGGGCCTGATGGATACCCTGGGCCTGGACGAGGACATGCCCATCGAGAACAAGCTGATCACCAACACGATCGAGAGCGCCCAGAAAAAGCTGGAAGCTTCCAACTTTGCCATCCGTAAGCAGGTGCTGCAGTATGACGATGTCATGAACCAGCAGCGCGAGATCATCTACAAGCAGCGTCAGATGGTGCTGGACGGCGAGGATATCTCCGACAAGCTGCACGAGATGATGAAGCAGTCCATCGACGAGACCTGCGAGTCCTTCCTGAGCGGCGAAACCGCCGACGATTGGGATTTTGCCGCCCTGCGCCGCCACTACCTGAACTGGCTGTGCCTGCCCACTGATTTTAACTACACTGCCGAGCAGCTGAATGATCTGAAGCGCGAGGATGTTGCCAAGGTGCTGTATGAGCGCGGCATGAGCATTCTGGAAAGCAAGGAGCAGAAGTACGGTGCCCCCATGATGCGCGAACTGGAGCGCATCTGCCTGCTGCGCAATGTTGACTCCAAGTGGATGGAGCACATTGACAACATGGACCAGCTGAAGCAGGGCATGAGCCTGCGCGGTTACGGCCAACGCGACCCCATTGTGGAATACCGCATTGAAGGCTTTGCCATGTTTGACGAGATGATCGCCACCATCCGCGAGGATGCCGTACACATGCTGCTGACCATTGAAGTGCGCCAGCAGAACCAGGAGCCGAAACGCGAACAGGTTGCCAAGCCCACCGGCGAAGGCGCACCGGCTCAGGCTGGTGCCAAGGGTGCCACCCCTGTGCGCGTGACCAAGATTGGCCGCAACGATCCCTGCCCCTGCGGCAGCGGCCTGAAATGGAAAAAATGCACCTGCAAAGAGTATCACCCTGACCTGTAATTGAACCTTTTCCACCGTGCGGCGCGGGACTGACCCCTGCGCCGCACATTTTGATTTTATGATTGCTGCCTGCCCGGCTGCGGGCGGCATAACGAGGTATTGTTATGAAAGCCAGAATCCAGCAGGAACCGCGCTGTGTGCTGCTGTGGCAGGTTGCCCCCGGCAGTGCCGAGCATGCCGCGGTGGAACACGCTGCACGCCTGAGCCGCCTGAAAGTCCGCCTTTTGACCGCCGCCGACCTGGGCACCACCATGGAAGCCCTTTGCACCGGGCGGCACACTGGCGGTGAAGCCGCCCCCGCCCCGGATGTACCGGAGCGCCCGGCCATGATTGTGAGCGGGCTGCGGCATGACAACGGCGATCTGGGCCAGTTTGTGGATGAAGTGCGCCGCGGCGGGGCGGTGATCCCGCTGCGCGCCATGGTAACCCCCACCAGCCGCGGCTGGACCCTTGCTGCCCTGCTGGCCGAACTGAACCGCGAGCATGAACACGTGGGAGGCCAGGCATGAAGCGCCGCCTGACCTGTGCGGTGCTGGCGCTCTGCCTGCTGCTGAGCGGCTGTGCGGCAACTGGAACCACCAGCCCCCAGCGCTACAGCGTAACTTGGTGGGATGTGTTTGACACCGTTACTGTCATCAGCGGCTATGCCGACAGTGAAGCCGACTGGAACACCCAGATGACCGCCCTGCATGCAGACCTGCTGCGGTATAACCAGCTGTATGATATTTACAACCACTATGACGGCATGACCAACCTGGCGGATGTAAACGCCGGAGCCGCCGCTGCCCCCGTTGCCGTTGGGGATGAGATTATGAACCTGCTGACCTTCGCGCAGGAGATGTACCAGGCAACGGACGGTGCCTGCAATGCCGCTGCCGGGGCGGTGCTGCGCTACTGGCACGATGCCCGCACCGCCGCGGGCGATGGAGCCGAGGTAAGCGCCGATATCCTGCCCAAAACCGCCGACCTGCAGGCTGCAGCTGCCCACTGCAATATGGATGATTTGATTTTGAACCAGAATACCGGGACGGTGTATTTTGCAGACCCGGAATTGCAGCTGGACGTTGGCAGCATTGGCAAAGGCTATGCGGTGGAGCAATGCGCCCAGGCAGCCGAAGCCCGCGGCCTGACCAGTGCCCTGTTGAACGTGGGTGGCAATGTGCGCGCCATTGGCACCAAGCCCAACAGCGGGCCCTGGGTTGCCGGGGTCGATAACCCCTGGCCGGATCAGGACGGCCAATACGCTACCGCAAGCTATGTGGATACCGTGGAGCTGCAGCCGGGGCAAAGCCTTGTGATCAGCGGGGACTACCAGCGTTATTTTACCGTGGACGGTGTACGCTACCACCACCTGATCGACCTGACCACCCTGCAGCCTGCCCGCTACATGAACAGCGTTGCCATTGTAAGCAGTGACAGCGGCCTGGGGGATGCGCTTTCCACCGGTGTGTTCTGCATGCCGGTAGAAAAAGGGCAGGCTTTGATCGAGCAACTGGATGGTGTGGAGGCCCTGTGGATGCTGAGCGATGAAACCATGCTGCAAAGCAGCGGGTGGGGAAAGTGAACGGCATTATTCCACTGTAGAAACCTTTGTTTTTTATACAAACAGGCAAGCGTTTCGTCCCCTGTGCCCTGACCTCATTGTTCCGTGGAGAACTTTCGCTTAAGGCAATACCGCATAATTCTAAGTGCCGATACGGCGAGCGAGGTGCGGCAG
>OLPQ01001916.1_pt1 | contig 13391 bp, 13 predicted proteins | sample 1672451 | NCBI WGS metagenome assembly OLPQ01 (sample SAMEA3136687, study PRJEB25190) | human gut metagenome | biome: human gut; feature: human-associated habitat; material: faeces | place: Austria | collected 2013
CCAGACTGCCGGAGAGCCAGAATGCAAAACCGCAGGGCAGCACGCAGATCAGCACTGAGGGCAGGATGGCGTTGTAGGCGCTCATGGTTTTCTGGTTTTCATGCATCCAGTCCACATAATAGTTGGCGTTATAATTCACCGCGTCAGAATATTTTTTGTAGGAACCGGCGGACTGGCTGAACGCCTTTACCACCTCAATCCCGCCGATGTACTCTACAATGGCATTTGCCATCTGCTTGCCTGCCTTGACAGCACCCTCCCATTTGACGGGATAATTCTTCATACCGGCAGACATGACAGCAAGGCCCACCACCAGCGTAACAAGGGACAGGAGCGCCATGCGCCAGTCCAAAAGGAACAGGTACACGGCGATTACAAGCGGCACCAGCACATTTGCGGTCATTTCCGGGATCAGGTGTGCGAAGGTCGATTCCATGCCTTCAACCCGGTCAACAATCGTCGTTTTATACTGGCCGGACGGAGTATCTAAAATCGTCCCCATCGGGACGCGAGCCAGCTTTGCGGTGATATTCTCCCGCAGATCACGCAGCGTGTAATAGGTCGCTGTGTGGGAAATCGTTGTAGAAAGACAGGAAAACAGCACCTTCCCAAAGTAGCCGCACAATGCAATAATACCAGCGGTCACATAGCGGGAAAAATTCTGTTCCCCAGACAACATCATTGTGACAATATGCGCCACGCAGAAATAGGGCACCATCTGGCAGGCCACGCCTAATACCGCAAGGATAACACTGCCGATGAATTTTCCATGATAAGGTTTGCCCCATCCCCATAAGACACCTATGGGTGCCTCCTTCTTTTCCTCCTTCATTCTGTGGACACCTCCTTCTTCATATCACTCAGGAAAAACTTTAGCAGGCGTTTTTGGCCATTGCTGTCCTCTATGGAATAACTTTCCTGAATTTGCCCATTTTCTAAGTGAAGGACATAATTGCAGCAGCGTAGAATAAATTCCGGGTCATGTGTTACCACAAGTGCGGTTCTTCCGGCATTTGCCACTTGAGTAACAACATTGGCAACCTGCCTCATGTGAAACAGGTCAAGACCGCTGGTCGGTTCATCGAATAAAATCAAAGGGCGCTCCGAAGCAATCGCAGAGGCAACCGCCACGCGCTGCTTTTGGCCGCCGGACAGTCCCATCGGGTGGCAGTCCTCATAAGGCAGCAGGTCCATCTTCTGCAAGATTTTTCTTGCCCTCTGCTTGTTCTCAGTTCTCATACTGAGCAGAATTTCATCCAGAACACTTTCAGTAAAGAGCTGGTGGTTTACATCCTGCATGACCATATAGCAGAGTTTCAATCGTTCTTTTCTGGAATAGTTCTTGCTCTGATCCTGCACCGTTCCTTTGAAGTGCTTTTCCAACCCGCAGAGGCACCGGGCAAAGGTGGATTTTCCCGCACCATTATGTCCGATGATGGCCGTGGCGCTGCCGGATGGGAAAGAGGTTTCCGTTATATGCAAGGTTTCCGGCTCATGCTTATAGGCGAAGGACACATTCTTTATCGTCCAAACCGCCCCGTTCATTCTCTGCGGCGAGCCTTCAACTTCTGAAAGCCCCGCAAGGTCAAGGGGCCGCAATCCCATATCATCGCGCTGTTTTGCCGACAGGCCACAAAATTCCTCTGCTGTATAATCACCTTCGATTTCTCCATCTTTCAGGTACAGGACACGGTCAAAGAGGTCGGACAGATAATACAGCCGATGTTCAGAGATGATGATGGTCTTTCCCTGCGATTTCAAAGTAAAGAGTAGCTGTCGGAAATCAGCGATAGCGTATGCGTCAAGGTTGGATGATGGCTCATCAAGCACATAAATATCCGGGTCAATCGCCGCTGCCGATCCGCAGGCGATTTTTTGCTTTTCACCGCCGGACAAAGAAAAAATACTTCTATCAAGCAGCGGCTCCAACTTTAGCTGTGCAGCTACACGCTTTACACGGTCACGCACAAGATCTTCCGCTATGCCGTGATTCTCTGGGCCGAAAGCCAGTTCGCTGGTCGTGTCCACATTGAAAAACTGAGAACGCGGATTTTGAAATACAGAACCGACTTTCAGAGAAATATCAAACAGTGACAGGTCACGGGTATCCTTTCCATCCAGATAGACGGAGCCGGTATAAGTCCCCTCATGATAATGGGGGATCAAGCCGTTAAACAACCGGGTCATGGTTGTTTTCCCACAGCCGGAAGTCCCGCAGAGCAGGACAAAAGAACCGTCCTCAATAGTGCAGGAAATATGTTTCAAAGCGCCACCGGCCTGCCTCTCACTGTCGGGAAGGGTACTGGCAGGATAAGAAAAGGACACATCTTGACATTCAATCATTTCCTTCACCCCCTTGCGGCAAGCACATAGATTTGCGCTGCAAATGCTCCCAGACAGATCAGCAGGAAAATAACATCCTGCACATGAAAACCCAGCTTACAGATATTCGTCCGTTTTACCGGGCCTCCCAATCCCCGCGTAAGGGCTGCCTGGGACAGTTCCTCTCCGATTTTGACGGAGCAGATCATCATGGGGACAATCCGATACTCTAAAATCGCACCGACTTTTCCACCACCAAAGCGGACGCCACGCATCCGCATGGCGTCCCCAATAGCGCTCCATTCTTCCGCAACCGTGGGAAAGAAGCGAAACATCACAGACATAGGAATGGTGATCTGCTGCGGCAGGTGGAGCCGTTCCATCGCCGCAACAAATTCGCTGACCGTGGTTGTCGTTACCACGAAATATCCCATGACCACGCTGGGGGTGAACCTCAGCAGAATGCCAACAATGGCTACTGCAATGTAGTTTGCTACGCCAGACAGTCGTGACAGACCGAACATTTCCAGGCACAGACTGCCTCCAAAAATCAGGATATAGAGAACAGCGCCTTTCCATTTTCTGACCGCTGACAAAAGTAACAGCGGGATTGCCGCCAACACGATGATGTAATACTGCATGATACCTTCATACGAACCGCCTAAAATAAAGACAGCTATGGTAATCAGTACCGCCAGTTTTGTCCGGGGGTCTAATAAAATTCCACTATTGTTTTTTGACTTGAAAGAAGTTCGCGGCTCATTACACAATTCCCGCCCGCTCAAAGTGCTTTTTGAAAATCTTCCGTCCGATCAGGCCGCCGACAAGACCACTGACAAAAGCAGCAATAAGCAGTACCGGCAAAATCCAGTCGGGCATATAAGCCATGAGCGTGTCGGCATATTCCTGACCGTAGCCGGGGAGCAGGTTCTGGTAGTAAGCGTCACGCGTCACAACGATGGGAATAAAGGCGCCGATTACCCACATGGAAAAAACGCCGTGAATCAACACTTCGCGCTTGGCATTTTTGTAGTCACAGGCTTTCATCATAAAATCGGAAATCAGCCCGAAGATCAGCCCGGTAGGGATGCACCACCAGCCCATGCCGGTCAGCAGCATAATGATACCCAGCAGCACTCCGCAGATGGTAAGCATACCGAATTTCTTAATTTTGGAGAAGAACAACATCATCGGAATACCGCCGACAAGCGGCACGATCACGCTGATAAGCGGAATAAAGATCGGGATAAAACCGATAGACGCCGCTGCGAAAATGACGATAAAGTAAATCGCCGTAAAAATACCGATGTTGATTAAGTCCTTTCCTTGCAATTTGTTGTTCATTGCGAAACCTCCTAACATGATTACTTTCATCTTTGTTAGTTCTTGCTAACTAACCCTAATGATAGCATAAATTCAGCTGTGCTTCTATGCACATATCGGTATTTTAAGCCCGTATAGCAAGGAGTTTTTTCGCTCTGCCAGAATATCTATTGACCGGGAGTTTTCTCGCAGGTATAATAATATCAGCGATTTTGCGTGATGAAAGGGGCGAAGCAGTTGCGTAACATGATATACAACATTTTAGAAAACAGCGATACTGTTTCTGGTGTGACCTTGAAAAACAGTCCAAATAGCAGCACATTGCTTTTGGATCGGACAGATGGCAAGGGACGCATGACATTCCATACGCTCTTTCCGGGGCTGACTTTGGCTTTTATTTTTGTAAACGCTCCCGTATGGCCGGAGTCGGATGAAAATTCAAATCTAAAGCCTTTGCTGATTAACTATTGCGTTTCGGGCAGAAGTGAATTGCTTCTGGATGACGGCTCCTACATTTACCTGAAGGAAAATGATTTTTGTGTCAGTGAACAGACCGCACAGAAAGAATATATCTTTCCCACACGGCAATATCAGGGCATAAAAATATACTTTGACCTGCCACTTCTTTTACAGTCCTGCGGTGAACTTTTGAAATCTTTTTCACTTGACCTCCCTACGCTGGAAAAAAGTTATTGTGGCAACCATAAGACATATATCAACGGAGCGGACAGTGAGCTGGAAAATATATTTCAAAAACTCTGGCGGCTATCTGAAAAGCCCTCTGCCTTCCATTTGCAAATCTATATGCTTGAACTTCTCCACCGGCTTTTTAACATGGAAATCCGGCCTCCGAAAACCTGCGGCTTCTACACGGAAACGCAGGTTGAAATTGCAAAAAGGGCAGCGCAAATTCTCTCTGATGATCTTCGCCAGCACATTCCTGTACGGCAGATTGCAGAACGCTTTTCGGTCAGTGAAACCAGTCTGAAAAACTATTTTAGAGGCGTATATGGACAAAATATATCCACCTGGCTACGGGAAATCCGTATGAACGAAGCCGCAAGACTTCTTTCGGACACAAAGCGTCCGATTGCCGAAATATCCGAACAGGTCGGCTATTCTAATCAAGGGAAATTTGCAGCTGTATTTAAAAAACAGCTTGGATTATCACCCTTAGAATATCGACGATTCAAAAATTTGGAAAAATACTAAAGCCGAGATAGATTAATACTCTCGGCTTTACTCATTTCACATTCTTTATACAAAATTATCCCTCTAAAAGTTTATTATCATTTGCGTACCTATATTTGTCATTGCACAATGTCAAAGTTTCTTAATTTCTTTATAGGCTGACATAAATTTTTTTTCCAACAGGTGCCCATTTAAAACCTAGTTTTTCTAAAATGTATACTGTTTTATCAACTTTGATCTTCCTAGTATTTCTACCAATATCCTGAACAATTTGGTATTCAAAAACTAATTGTTTGATCCACTCCTTCTCTTTGATATTTGCTTGTTCGTAATAATTATAGATTTCCTCTACAGAGAGTTCTTTTAAAACCTTCTCTCCATTTTCTTCACATTCTTGTACTAAGCATCACTTAGCAAACTCATCAGATCAACCATTCCTTTCCCTCAGATATTCAAACAGTGCCTCGGTAAACTCTTCTTTCTTTGCTCTTGAAACATTCAGTTCTATTCCGCATTTCAACCGTAGTACGCCTTTTTCTAACCCTTCTACTTTTCCAAAATTAACAATGTAACTATAATGCGTCCTAAATGACCTTGTCTCTTATAAAAAATGAAACGAAAGTAAGTTTCTTTTACTGCCAGCCTTAGAAAATTACTACCAGCAGCATCTTGAACTGTTCCTGTCCATATACCGCATGGGGATGTTTTGCTGGCATGACGATGGAGTCGCCTTCTTTTAGGATATATTCCTCGCCGTCAATAGTTACTTTTCCTACACCATCCAGACAGGTCACGAAGGCATCCCCGCCGGATTCATGGGTGCTGATCTCTTCGCCTTTGTCAAAAGAAAACAGAGTAACACTTACGTGTTCGTTCTGCGCCAGTGTTTTGCTGACTACCTGTCCGTCCTGGTATTCTACCTGCTCTTTTAAAGCCATGACTTCTGCTTTGTTGATGTTCTTAATTCCTGTCATTTTTTATGTCTCCTTTTTTAATTTATATTGTACCCAGTACAGTGAAAATTATGTATCTGCTATATTGACGCAGTATATGAAAAGTCAAACTAATCAACATAGTGGCTACTTAATATTCGCTGTACTAAGCATAATGTGCCTGTTATACTTCACAATAATACAAGAAGGATCTAAGTTTCTCCCATCCTGCCTCGTCGAAGTCCCCATCCAGGGACAGGTCATAAACTGGTGCCTGGCAGTGGTCGTGAATTCCTCTCATATTCAGCACCATAGCAGTGTTTTCATAGCGTGGTGCCATCATCAGGATACCGCTGCAGTTCTCACCCAGTTCCAGTGCTTTTGCATAACGGTATCGTCCATTGGCACCAGAGTAGTCTGACAGATACTCATCGGCACGTTTTTGAAGCCCACTTAGGTCTTGGCTGAAGCTGCTTCTATCTCCCAGGCGCTTATGGATTGCCAACAGCTGTTTTTCCCATTTCTGGAAAAACTCTGTCGCATTTTTATTGCCAGAGGCTTCTTTCCACAGAAACAGCATCATCTCAGACAGCGGTGCCCGGCGGCACAGGATTCCTTCATACTCCAGCTGCTCCAGGATTCCCTCATTTAAGCTGGTCAGGCTGGCAGAGGTTCCAACTAATCCCAGTGATTTGGCTGAGGTACTTTCTTCTCCGATCTCCTTCGCCCAGCGGCGCAGGTCTTTCCACTCATGGAGGCTGCCATCTGGAAGCAGAGAGCGGTAACACTGATCCCGCATATGCGGATCGGCACTGTAAAGGATGTCGCCGCAAACCAGAGCCTTCATCAGAAGCTCCGGATCATCTGCGGTCACTGGAAGTGTCTTCAGGATCGGCGCGATAATGTCCACATGCTCATATCCCTTGCGGTCCAGTACCGTCCGGACGGCTCTTGCATACTGTCCATCTGCATCTGCACCCTCGTTAAATGGGATCAAGAACTGTAAATCCTTCTGCTCTTCTTTCGGTGTCTCTTCCAACAAGGTCAAAATCTGACCTAACATCACTGGGAACGGCAGATATTCCTTGGAGTTGGTCTCTGCACGTCCCTTCATCAATACTTCACGGGAATAGTCTGGCAGTGTTTTTCTCTTTTTATAGCCGCACTGTTCAAAATAGTTTTCCAAGTACCAAGTGTGGTAACCAAGATCCGGCAGTACAAGTGTCTTGTCCTTATCCGGCTTGAACTTAATATTGGCTGGCTTCATCTTCACATCCAGGATGTTAAAATCTTTTGGCATCTGGGCTGGCGGTCTGTGGGAGATACTGTTAAGGAACGCCTCAATACGGGTAATAATACCGACTGCCGAATACTGCTCATCCACCTCGATCTGAAGGTACGGCTTATCCCCCATCTCTTCACGGAACATATGGTTTACAAGGGTATCAGGACCGCATCCGTGGTTGGTAAGGTAAACGGCATACAGGTTCGGATGGTGGGCCACGATCTTCGCACCGGATAACAGGTGGTCACCGAAATGATATTTTTTCTTTTGCGAATGATTCCGTTACACTCATTAATTAGTATTCGGGTGATCCAGGTTCGGAAAAATTTCTCTTTTTTTAATGTATCCAGCTTTTCATATGCTTTGAGAAGCGTTTCCTGAACAGCATCACAACAATCTGCATCATTTTTTAAAATGGATTTGGCCACATGATACAGCATCGCTTCCGCATCGTGGACCTCCTTAATAAATGCACTTTTTGTCATAGCCTGTTTCTCCTTTGGTCCGGACATTTATACACGTGTTTTTTTATTTTACATCAATTAGATGCATTTGAACATCAATCGGTTCTCCCAAAACAGTTTTTTCTAAAAATAAAACAGTTTTTTTGAAGTAACTGGTTCTTGACACATAATATACCTTGCAATATTGAAGGAAGCTGATTTAATCCGAAACCAAAGAGAAGAAAAGTTTATTTATTAGGAATTAAATACTTCCGTATTGAAAGATGTCATGCTGTGGATCACAGATTTGAAAGGAGCATCGGACGATGAAGGAAATGATAAAAAAATATAGAGGTTCATTAATTAGCTCTATACTGATAATCCTCACAGAAATGTCACAGACAGGTGCCTTTTATCAGCTGAAATCTCACAATTTTGTGACATTTGAAAACGGCCACCCTTTCGGATGACCGTTTCTCGTCTGTGTATCTTATTCAGCAATGCGTAGCCGTTCCACAACTGTTTTCTGTGCCATTTTGTTATAGCAGACCAAAGGTACAAAGGCGGTAATGAGAACTAACGGTATTACACAGAGGAACACAGGAAGCAGGGTAAAATGCCATGTAAAATAACTTAATTCTGCCCCCATCATTCGAACCACTGTCAGACTCCCCACGATAGAGATGAGCAGGGAACATATAAGCCCCAATGCGGAATACCCAATCCCCTCAATCATTAGCATCTGTTTGACTTGTCGGCCGGTCATACCTACCGATTGCAGCATGGCCAATTCTTTGTATCTGGACAAAATAGAGGTCATCATGGAATTGATAAAATTCAGTATGCCAATCAACGCCAGAATCGCACAAAGAGCACCTCCCACAAGACGGTACATGTTAATCATCCCATCAAAAGTCTGCCGCAGTGTCACTTTTGACAGATAATCCAAAGCTGTGTCCGTATTTGTAGTGTAGTTTTTCAGCCAGTTTTCCGTGGCAAGCTGGTATTCATTATCTACATTGAAGATGGTTTTCATGGCCGGCTGGTCGGCGGATACCATATTTCCCAGCAGCTCATTTGTCGGGAAAATATAATCCAGTCCCATATCTACTTGTAAAGGTGTTTCTAACGCTTTCGGTATATCTACCACAGCCAATACATCATATATTTTGTTTGTTCCATCAAGCTGCTGCACACAGATCTTGTCTCCCGGTTGATACAAACAGAGAGAACCGTCACTCATCATCCGCAGCGGTGTTACATACACGCCGGTTCCAGCTCTCCATTTTTCCATGTTCAGCTCTCCATCCAAAACCCGCACATACTCTGCCGGAAAGTCGTCTAACCCGTACACATTGACACCATGTTCCTGTCGAACCCTATAATTTCCCAGCTCATTTGCTATATCACGGGAAGAAACCGCAAGTTCCTGCAACTTTGTAAGATCATGTTTGGAAAGCGGCTGTTTGGAAGTCCACAGGTACACATTGCCTATATCTTCAAGACCATTCAACCTTTCAGCCTCACGAATGAAATCCTGGCTCACATTCGCCGTGTTATACGGGGCATAGCTGTTGATTACCGTTGTATCGGACACTGTAAAATCCGTAAGACTAAAATCAGCCACAAACTTATCGAAATCAAAGGAAGTCACATAGGTATAGACACTGTTCAAAAGAACGATGCTGAGTGCAAAGGACAAGGTAACAATCGTTACTTTTTTCTTATTGCGGCCAAGATTGCTTTTTGCCATCATAACTGTGCTTATACGTTTACTGCGACGGTCTTTCTTTTTTCCTCCTGCCTGCTCGACACAGTGTAGCGCCTCTATCGGGGAAACCTTGGCTGCCATCGCAGCAGGTTTTTGGCAGCTAATCAAAACAGTAATCATAGAAAAAACAATCGCCACCAAAAAAATCGACGGATTTACCGTAGTAACGACCCTTATATCATCCGTCAGCATATTTACAATCGCAGGCAGCAGCAATCGACCAATTGGCCATCCCAACAATAGACCAATAGGTATACCCATAAGAGATAGCTTAATTGCTTTTCTATAAACGATTTTTCTTATTTGTCTTGCAGTGGTTCCCAGTGTTTTCAACATTCCATAAAACCGAATATCCTGTGCGATAGAAATATAAAACACATTGTAGATTAGAAGATACCCTGCGATAAAGATAACCGCAATACCAGCTACAAGGGGCAGCATGGAAGAAAAACTGACCGTTGCCGTTTGGTAAGTGTCGTTAATACTTACCCGTTCATCTAAACCGTATTTGGAAGTCACATCTAATGCCTGCTTTTCAATGTTCCATGCCGTAGGCATCATCATAACAGCATCAATATAACCGGTTCCCACAGGTGGGGTTGTTCCGTCCGTTTCCCCGTGGATGACAGGAGCTACCTGTTCCGTATATTCTTTGGATAATAGAATTGTTTGACGATACGCCACAGCATCCCCATCCCAAATGCCGCAAAGCGTAAAGGTATCGCTAAATGTATCCGTATCAGTTATAAAGGTCAGTTCCATCTGTGTACCAACCTCATCAGGTAATCCCATCGCTGCCAGAACAATACGGCTGGTGGCAATCTCATTTTTCTGTTCCGGCAGATATCCGGTGTCGGGGGTGTTAAAAGTTAGTTCTGCATAGGTTTCATCACTATATCGCAGTTCCGTGGGTGTCTTGTTGAACTTATCACCCACGGCATTTCCTATGATAATCGAGTATCCGCTGTCCTTCACCCCTGTATCCGATGACAGCCGTTCATATTCTTCCCAAGATAAACGCTTGATACCTGCATGGGCAGAAGTGCCGGTTGTCCTCATATTACTTTCCTGCATAGCAGTCTGCAAGCTAATGGCAATTGTAAACAGGCTGGTAAAAAGCAGTGTGGCAAGCAAAATCGCCAATACAGCAATGGTGTTTCTCCGGGCTTTCAAAGAACGCTTTGCCAGAAGTTTCAGGACAGGTCTGTTGTTATTCCCAAATAAAATATCTGTCATATTTTCGCCCTCCTTTACTTGGAAATTCTGCCGTCCTCAATACGGATAATACAGCCGGCAAGCTGGGCAATCTCATTGTTATGAGTAATCATCACAATGGTCTGATGGAATTTCTGGCTGGTAACTTTCAAAAGTCCTAATACATCACTACTTGTCCTGCTGTCAAGGTTTCCGGTCGGTTCATCGGCCAAGACAATGGCTGGTTTGGAAACAAGGGCACGCGCAATTGCCACACGCTGTTGCTGACCGCCGGAGAGGTTGTTGGGCATATTGTTTAGCTTATCCTCCAGTCCCAGCATATGCACTACTTCTTTCATAAACTTCTTGTCTACCTTGTTTCCGTCCAGTTCCACAGGCAGCACGATGTTTTCGTAGACATTCAGCACCGGCACCAGATTGTAGTTCTGGAAGATAAAGCCGATGTTACGTCTGCGGAAGATGGTAAGCTGTTCATCCTTGAATTCGGAGAGTTCTTTTCCTTTTACTTGAATGCTACCGGAAGTCGGTGTATCCAAACCGCCCATCATATTCAGCAAGGTGGACTTACCACTGCCGGAAGTACCAACGATGGCAACAAACTCTCCCTCCTCAATGGAGAGGGTTACGCCATCCAATGCTTTTGTGATGTTCGGCTCAGTGCCGTAATATTTTTTTAAATCTGTTGTCTGCAATATGCTCATATAGAACACCATCCTTTCTTTGTGATGGTTTTATCATAAAGACCGAACCTCACAGAAATGTCACGAGCTACAAAGAATTTATAAGAAATTCGGTTCCAAATGTCATAAGTCTGTGACATTTCAATTTTGAGGGAATGTCGGTACTACTTTCGGAGCAGGAAAACAGAAAAGGTTGAGCCTTGCCCAATCTCTGATGCCACCCGGATATAGCCTTCCTGCAAGGTCACGATCTCACGGGCCAGATACAGACCAATCCCAATCCCCTCCACATCATGTACCGCATCTTCCCGGTAAAACCGTTTGAAAATCGTCCCCTGATGCTGCTCCGAGATGCCGATGCCGGTGTCGGTAATGTTGATCTTTACATACATTTCACAGCCTTCCACAGACACACGGATCTGTCCGCCTGCCGGGGTGTACTTCACTGCGTTATCCAGAATGTTGAACAGGGCTTCGCTTGTCCATTTTCTATCGTGTCGCGCATCCAGATGCTCTGGACATTCCACCTGTACATCTATTTGTTTCTTTTCAGCATTGAACAAAATCCAGCCCAGGGCTGTGGCAAGGGTATCATAAACCGGCTGCTGTTTTTGATCCAACGAAATGACTCCCGTTTCCAAGCGGGAAGTTTTAATCATGGCCTGCATGAGAAAGTCCAGCTTATCAAGCTGACTAGCCTGGGCTGTCAGAAATTCCTTTTGCTTCTGCGGAGGAACCTCGTTTTCAAGCAGCGTGTTGTTGATTATCTTCAAGTTGGCAATCGGGGTCTTGACTTGATGGGAAATATCAGAGATCAGCTCTTGCAGGTCAGCTCGTTCCTTTGCGATGTTGTTTTTATTTTCCTGCATGACTTCGTACAACCGCCCCAGTCGGTAGTTGATTTTATAAAATAGGCTTTCTTCCTCAATCGTCTGCTTCGGCTGCGTAATATCCCCGGAGAGCATATCATCCATTTGACCACAAAAGGAATCGGAGAACATGACCAGTTTCCGACGGATCAGGGTCACAAAGCAGATGACGCAAAGCAACACAAAGACACTGAACAAGAACACATACCCGACAGCGGTTATATTCTCGGTCAGCAGATAAATAGCGGCAGAAACCACACCAACTGCCAGCAGCAAGAGTATTCCCAAAAGGATACAGGCTTTGTTGATGGAGAATTTTCGTATATTCATTTCAGCGTCCCTCCAATCCACATATAGCCCATGCCGTACACCGTCTTAATGTACTGGCGGCCTTCCGTTTCAATTTTGTTTCTCACCCGGCTGATGGCTGCGGTCAGGGCGTGTTCATCCACAAAGTTTCCATCGGCATCCCACAGTTTTTCAAGTAGCATCTGCCTAGTCAAAACAATCTGCGGATTTTTGGTCAGGATTTTCAACATCCGATATTCCAACGGAGTGAACACCAGCGGCTTACCGGACAGGGAAGCAGTCATCTCTGAGAAATTGATGGATAGTGCGCCATCCTCATAGCAATCTCCGCCACTCTGTTTCGCCAGCCACCCCAATACCACGGACAGCTTTTTTTGAAAGACGCTCATGGGAAAAGGCTTGGTCACATAGTCCTCAGCTCCCAGCTCATATCCTTTGAGCATATCACTCTCCATATCATTTGCGGTCAGGAAGATCACCGCTGTATCTGACCGGCGCTCTTTTACCTCACCGCAGAAATCAAAGCCATTCCCATCTGGCAGGTTTACATCCAGCACGATCAGGTCATAGTCCTGCTTAGTTAGAAAATTACTGGCTGCTGATTTTGTCAATGCAGAGTCCACGACATAGCCCGCAGCATCCAAGTTATAGCACAAGGTATTATTCAAAAGTCGGTCATCCTCGACTACTAAAATTCGCATTGTATCACACTCCTTCATTCTTAGTGTAGCATTCAAATGTCACAGAAACCTCACAAGAAACTATTTCTTGTTTCCTTTGTATCTCTTATCGAGTGGTTTTTGTGCTTCTCTTGGTATCAGCCAAACACCGGCCATTTTCACAGCGCCGGGGACACGCTCACCAGCACAATAATAATTTACCCTACGAGGTGCCACGCCCCACTTTTCGGCGGTTTCTTTCAATGTCATATAGTCCATTTCGCACCTCCAGTAATAAAATGTCAATAGTTTTTTAATCACTTTTTTCAAAAAGGCAAAAAAAATAGAACGTATAGATTATTTCCATACGCTCTATCTCACATTTCATATTA
>OLPQ01001931.1_pt1 | contig 13324 bp, 9 predicted proteins | sample 1672451 | NCBI WGS metagenome assembly OLPQ01 (sample SAMEA3136687, study PRJEB25190) | human gut metagenome | biome: human gut; feature: human-associated habitat; material: faeces | place: Austria | collected 2013
GGATGCGTCCGGACGCCGCCGCCCCATCGTCAAGGAGGGCAGCGAGTTCGTTCTGGACGTTGATACGATGATCATGGCGTTGGGCACCAGCCCCAACCCGCTGATCCGCTCCACCACGCCGGGTCTGGACGCCGACAAGCACGGCTGCCTGATCACCAACGGCCCTGACGGCCTGACCAGCCGCCCGATGGTCTACGCTGGCGGCGATGCCGTTACCGGCGCTGCCACCGTCATCCTGGCCATGGGCGCCGGCAAGGAAGCCGCCCGTGCCATCGATGCCGCCATCATGGGCAAAGAGAAGTAATTTATAACGCATAGGGTAAGGCCCCGTACTGTTAAAAGGTACGGGGCCTTACTTTCTTTGAAAAGAAAGTAAGCAAAGAAGCTTTCAATATTTCGTCACATTTGGGGGATATAATGGTATACTAATAAGTAGAGCATAAGGCTGCTTTTGAGGGGAGTTGTCACCGAAGGTGACTGAGGGGTGGCCCGTGTGCCGCCCGCTGCTAAAGTCCCCCCCCTCACCCGCTGCGCGCACGGGGAGCCTTTTGCCCCTACAATAGAAATACACAAAAGCTGGTATCCACCATGTATCATCCTTTCTTTCAATTCGTCCTGCCGCGTATTGGCCAGGCGGCGCTGGATGTGCTGCTGTATGTAAACTTTTTGCAGCTGCCGCCCTTGCAGCTGGTCAGCGCATGGCCGGTGCTGTATTACGGCCTGCCGCTGCTGCTTATGCTGCTGCTGGCCTACATCAGCCGCGACCCGCTGGGCCTGGGCATCGTGTTCACCGGGCACCTGGTCACTTTTTACTGCATCGGTACCGGCATCGCGCTGCTCATGCGCCGGGTGGGTGGTACGCCGCAATTCGTTTGGCGCATTTTCTGGCTGGATGGCATAACACCATGGCTGCTGACGGCTTTCATCATGTGGTGGGGCCGCCGCCGCGCCCTGAAACTGTGTACCACAAAATATAATATAACTACGCATAAAAAATTGCCCCATGGCGCTTTGCGCATCGTGCAGATCAGCGATGTCCACCCCCGCGCCTGCGCAGCCATGGATCACACCCGTATCCCCGAACTGCGGGAGAAAATTGCCGCCTGCCGCCCCGACCTGCTGGTGTTGACCGGCGATATTTTCGACGAATTCACCGAGCCGGAGGAACTGGAAGCATTCTGCAGCCTGTTCGGCGAGATCGACGCGCCTCTGGGCAAATACTACGTGCTGGGCAATCACGACCTGTTCCACCATTGGCGGGAGCCAAGCTTCGGCCGTGCGGACTTGGAGCAGGGCTTGGCCAAAGCGGGCGTACGCCTGCTGGAAGATACCGGCGTTATGCTACCCTGCGGCGTGCGCATCGTGGGCCGCAAAGACTATTTGTATACGAATGGCCAGCGTTTTACTGCCGCCCAGTTGATTCCCGGCGGACCGGACGACCGCTATACTGTCTGGCTGGACCACGAGCCGCGGGACTTTAAGAATGCCGCAGCTGCCGGTGCGGATCTGATTTTAAGCGGCCACACTCACGGCGGGCAGGTCTGGCCTGCCGGTGCGGTGGGCATGGTCGCCAAAAACGAGCGCAACTACGGCCAAAAGAAGATCACCGATACCTGCACTGCCATCGTAAGCGGCGGCACCGGCACCTGGGGCTACAAATTCCGCACCCAGGGCCGCACGGAAATTGTTTGTGTTGAAATTAAGCAGGTGTGATAGTAAGACCCCCTCTGCGAGGGGGCCCTTTTATTGTATCCTCTATTTATGCCATAAGGAACTTTTCGCTCCTATCCCCCTTGCTCACGCAGTGATCTTAAAATTCTTTTGCGTACTTTTCTTATAAGAAAAGTACAATCTGCGCATACTTACCCCAGGGGGATTTTTCTATGAAAATTACATTTTATGGCACGAGAGACTATGACCATTTATACTTTGACGTACTGGCTGCCGATCCTGAATATGGGTGCGACATCCGCTTTTTGGCAGCTAATCTGGACAAGGACACCGCACCCTTGGCGGCCGGGGGCGAGGCGGTGTGCGCGTTCGTCAACGCCGACGGCTCGGCCCCGGTGCTGGAAACGCTGGCTGCCGTCGGGGTAAAATTGCTGCTGCTTCGCTGCGCCGGGTTCAATAACGTGGACCTGGACGCCGCCAAGCGCTGCGGCATCACAGTGCTGCGGGTGCCCGGTTACAGCCCCGAGGCCGTGGCCGAACACGCCATGGCGCTGGCCATGGCCGCCAACCGCCGCATCTGCAAAGCCTACATCAAGGTGCGCAACAATAACTTTGCGCTGGACGGCCTGCTGGGTCACACGCTGTACGGCTCCGCCGCTGGCATCGTGGGCACTGGGCGCATCGGCGCGGCCATGGCCCGCATCTGCTGCGGCTTCGGCATGACTGTGCTGGCCTATGACCAGTACCGCAACCCTGCACTGGAGGGCCTGGTGCGGTACGTCGGGCTGGAGGAACTGCTGCGCACGGCGGACCTCGTCAGCCTGCACTGCCCGCTGACGCCGGAGACCCACCACATGATTGACGCCGATGCCATCAAAATGATGCGGGACAGCGCTATTTTAGTCAACACCAGCCGGGGCGGGCTGATCGATACCCACGCGCTGATCGATGCGCTGCGCCAGCGCAAATTCGCCGGGGTGGGGCTGGATGTCTACGAGACCGAGGACAACCAAATTTTTGAGGATTACTCCGACGACGTGCTGCGTAGCGTGGTGGTGCCGGTACTGCTCAGCTTCCCGAATGTGGTCATCACCAGCCACCAGGCTTTTTTTACCCGCACGGCGCTGCAAAGTATTGCCATAACTACGATGGAAAATGCCCGTGCCTTCGCCCGCGGCGAAAAGCTGGTAAACCTTGTGGAATAAAGCAAAATACCGCTTGACAGTAATCCGAAATCGGACTATAATAGCAGAGTCCGATTTCGGATTATTGCTGTTTTGAGAGGAGACAACCCGCCTTGGAAGAGAACGCTGCACTGTCTGCCAAAAGCCTGATTGAACAGGAAAACCGACAGTATAACGAAACAAACGCATTATATCACGCGGCGGCGGTGCAGTTCGGCCTGTCGGATACAGCATTCTGGATTCTGTATGCGCTGTACAGCAGTGCCGCCCCGCTTACACAGGTGCAGATGTGCGCCGAATGGTGCCTGCCCAAGCAGACCCTCAACTCGGCGGTGCGCAGCATGGTGGAACAGGGGCTGCTGGTGCTGACCCCGGCCCCCGGCGGCAAGCGTGCCAAGAACCTGAACCTGACCGAATCGGGCCGCGCCTTGGCCGAAAAAACCATAGCGCGGGTTGTCCGGGCGGAGGCGGCAGCCATATGCCGCATGGGGCTGGAGCGCATGGAAACAGACCTTGCCATCCGGCAGGGATACCTGCAGAAATTGCGGGAAGAATTTACACAGTTAAAAGAAAAAACAGATGGACATAAAACGGAGAACCTATGAGCAAAGATCGTATCCAGTTATCTGACCATTTTACCACCGGCCGCCTGCTGCGTTTTGTGGCATCGCCCATTATCATGATGATCTTCACCTCGGTGTACTGCGTGGTGGATGGCTTTTTTGTCTCGAATTTTGCCGGCAAAACGGCATTTTCTGCTTTGAACCTGATCTACCCGTTCCTGCAGGCGTTTGGCTGCCTGGGCTTCATGGTAGGCACCGGCGGCAGCGCGCTGGTCGCCATGACACTGGGCACTGGCGATAAAAAGCAGGCGGACAACCTGTTCTCGATGCTGGCTGCCTCCACGATCGTGATGGGCATTGTCTCCACCATCATTGGCTGGTTCCTGCTGGAGCCTGCCGCCCAGCTGCTGGGCGCTACGCCGGAACTGCTGCCGAACTGCCTGATGTACGGCCGCATCCTGCTGGTGTTCCAGACAGCCTTTATGATGCAGTTCTTTTTCCAGAGCTTTTTCATCACCTCCGAAAAGCCGAAGCTGGGCCTGGCCTTCACTGTGCTGGCGGGCCTGACCAACATCGTACTGGACTTTCTGCTGGTGGGTGTGCTGCGCGGCGGCATCGTTGGCGCGGCGTCGGCTACCGTCATCAGCCAGATGGTGGGCGGCATCGGCCCTATGTTCTACTTTTTCAACCGCAAAAACTCCAGCCTGCTGCACTTTGTACGGCCCAAGTTCAGCGCCAAAGCGCTGGGCAAGGCCTGCGCCAACGGCTCCAGCGAGCTGATGACCAACTTGTCGGCCTCGCTGGTCAGTGCGCTGTACAACCTGCAGCTGATGAAGCTCATCGGCGCCGACGGCGTGGCGGCCTACGGCGTGTTGATGTACGTGGGCTTTATCTTTGCAGCGGTGTTCATCGGCTATGCCCAGGGCTGTGCGCCCATCATCAGCTACCATTATGGTGCTGAAAACCACGATGAATTGAAGAACTTGTTCCGCAAGAGCATTACGATGCTGGCGATTGCCGGTGTGGCGATGTTTACCAGTGCCCAGCTGATGGCCACGCCTTTGGCGAAGATGTTCGTCGGCTACGACACCGGCCTGATGGAGCTGACCGAGCATGCGCTGAAGCTGTACGCGTTCTCCTTCCCGCTGTGCGGCTTCAACATTTTCTCCTCGGCGTTCTTTACGGCGTTGAACAACGGTGCCATCTCGGCGGCGATCTCCTTCCTGCGCACGCTGGTGTTTCAGGTGTTTGCGGTGCTGGTGCTGCCCATGGTGCTGGACATTGACGGCATCTGGTATGCCCTGGTTTTTGCCGAGGCTGCGGCGTTGCTCGTTTCGGCGGCGCTGCTGGTCAAGAACCGGAATCGGTATCATTACGCTTGATTTCTGCTTTTAATATGTGCCTTATCGGCCCTGCCCACCTTGCGGCAGGGCCTTTTATAATGGCATTTTGCCGCTAAAATGCACCGAAAACTTACGAAAATATTGACACATTGGGGCTTCCGTTTTATACTGTTAGCGCAGACTAATTACAATCGACTAACTAAAAGAGGAGCATTCCTGTGTTTCTTGAACTGAATCAGATCAAAAAGTCCTTTGGCAGCGGTGAAAACCGGGTCCAGGTGCTGAAAGGCATCGACCTGGCCGTGGAAAAAGGCGAATTCTGCGTGCTGCTGGGGCCGTCCGGCTCCGGCAAGTCCACGCTGCTCAACATCCTGGGCGGCATCGACCGCGCCGACTCCGGCGACATTCTCATCGACGGCGAGCGTATGGCCGATATGAACGAGAAGGACCTGACCCTCTACCGCCGCCGCCATCTGGGCTACATTTTCCAGATGTACAACCTCATCCCTAACCTGACCGTGCGGGAAAACATCGAGGTGGGCGCTTACCTCTCCCGCCGCCCGCTGGATGTGGACGAGCTGCTCCACCTGCTGGGCCTGTGGGATCACCGCGGAAAACTGCCCAACCAGCTTTCCGGCGGCCAGCAGCAACGCACCTCCATTGGCCGTGCCATCGTTAAGAATCCGGACATCCTGCTTTGCGATGAGCCCACCGGCGCGCTGGATTACAAGACCGGCAAGGAGATACTGAAGCTCATAGAGACCGTCAACCAGAAGTACGGCAACACCGTCATCATGGTCACCCACAACGACGCCATCCGCCTGATGGCCGACCGCGTGGTGCGTCTGCGCGACGGCGCCATCCGCAGCAACGAGACCAATGCGGTCAAGGTCCCCGCGCAGGACCTGGAATGGTAAAGGGGGCTTGCGCGTGAAGGACCCTTTAAACAAACGCATGCTGCGCGAACTGCGCAGCGAGATGGGCAAGTACGCCGTCATCGCCATTCTGCTCATCGCCACCATCGGCTTTGTGTCGGGCTTCCTTGTGGCCGGCTCCAGCATGATTGCCGCCTACAACGAAGGCTTTGAGAAATACAACATCGAGGATGGCCACTTCCGCGTGGAAAAGCAGCTCAACCGCGCCCAGCTTAAGGCGATCACCGGCGCAGGTGTGACCCTGTACGACCTGCACTACCGTGAGACCTCCATGGAAAACAGCAGCACGCTGCGCATCTACCCGGACCGCACCCAGGTCAACACCGTCTGCCTGATGCAGGGTGCCATGCCTGCCGCCCCCGGTGAGATGGGCCTGGACCGCATGTATGCCGAGAACAACGGCATCGCGGTGGGCGATACCGTGACCGACACAAACGGCCAGACCTGGACCGTCACCGGCTATGTGGCCCTGCCGGATTACAGCTGCCTGTTTAAGGATAATACGGACACAATGTTCGACGCCATCAAGTTCGGTGTGGCCATCGTCACGCAGGAGGCGTTCGATGCCCTGCCAGAACAGCAGACCTGGAACTACGCCTGGCAGTACGACACCACCCCGGCGGACGACCGCGCCGAGAAGGACGCAGCCACCGACTTTATGAAAGTCGTCAACAAAACGGCGTCCCTGCAGGATTTTGTGCCCGAGTATGAGAACCAGGCCATCATCTTTACCGGTGACGACCTGGGCAGCGACCGCGCCATGATTGCCGTGTTGCTCTACATCGTCATTGCCATTATGGCCTTTGTGTTTTCCGTTACTACGTCCAATACCATCGCCAAAGAGGCGGGCGTCATCGGCACGTTGCGGGCCTCCGGCTACAGCCGGGGCGAGCTGGTGCGCCACTACATGGCCATGCCGGTGGTGGTCACCCTTATCAGCGCGGCGGTGGGCAATGTACTGGGGTACACGGTGCTCAAAAACGTCTGCGTCGACATGTACTATGGCAGTTACAGCTTGCCCACCTATGTCACACGCTGGAACGCCGATGCGTTCTGGATGACGACAGTCATCCCGGTGGCGTTGATGATCTTCATCAACTGGCTGGTGCTTTCCCGCACGATGCGCATCTCGCCGCTGCAATTTTTGCGGCATGACCTCAGCCGCCACGCTAACCGCAAGCATGCCCTGCCCCTGCCGTCGGCACTGCCGTTTTTTGGGCGGTTCCGCACCCGCGTGATTATGCAAAACCTGGGCAGTTATGTGGTGCTGTTTGTGGGCGTGCTGTTCGCCAATCTGCTGCTCAGTTTTGGCATGATCCTTCCCGATGCGCTGAACCATTACAGTGATACGATTGCGGACAACATGCTGAGCAACACCCAGACGATGCTGCAGATCCCCTACAGCGCCATGGACGAGGACCGCAAGCTGAATGCCCTGCTCTCGATGCTGCAGTTCCGCATGGAGACCGATACCGAGGAAAACAACGCCGAAAAGTTCAGCGCCTACAGCCTGCAGACCTTGGGCACCGACGAGGGCGGCGCGGCCAAAAGCGAGAGCGTGCTGCTGTACGGTGTGGAGCCGGACAGCCGTTACGTGCAGCTTCCGGGGGATGGTGTCTACCTGTCCTCGGCCTACGCCGACAAGTACGAACTGGGCGCAGAGGACACGATTACCCTGCGGGAAAAGTACGAAGATACGACCTATACCTTTACGGTGGACGGTGTGTATGATTACATGGGTGCGCTGGCCGTCTTTATGCCCCGGGAAAAGCTGAACGAAGTGTTCGACCTGGGCGACGGCTACTACGGCGGCTATTTCTCCGACGTACCGCTGACTGAGATCAAGGATGAATACGTCGGCTCGGTCATCGACCTGGACCAGCTGACGAAAGTTTCCCGCCAGCTGATGGTCTCGATGGGGGCCTCCATGGGGCTGGTCAACGGCTTTGCCGTGATGATCTTCTTCGTGGTCGTCTACCTGCTAAGCAAGATGATCATCGAGAAGAACGCCCAATCCATCTCGATGACGAAAATTTTAGGCTACAACGGCAGCGAGATTGCCCGGCTGTATCTGCTGTCCACCACGGTGGTGGTCGTGCTGTGCTTGGTCATCAGCCTGCCGATCGAAGTATACGTGATGAAGTTCCTTTTCCGCGCTGTCATGATGGAAAGCATGACCGGCTGGATCGAGATGTGGGTCTCGCCCACGCTGTACCCGCGCATGCTGGCGGCGGGCCTGGCTACCTACGCGGTGGTGGCGGTACTGGAGTACCGCCGCATCATCCGCGTGCCGATGGACGAAGCGCTGAAGAATGTGGAGTGATGGGATATGAAAAAAACGATACCGATACTTTTGTCTGCGGCGCTGCTGCTTTCGGCCTGCGGCCAGGCGGCCGGCACGGCGGAAACCACCTCGGCGGACGCCCCTGCTGCCGTGACCGAGACGACGGCGCAGACCTCTGCCCCCAAGACCACGCCCGGCGGCGTGGATAAGGCCGAGACCGTCTACGCCAAGGCCGACGCCGACGGCACCGTGACCGAGACCACGGTGGAAGCTGTGCTGAAGGCCCGCGACGGCGCGACGATTGAAGACGTGGCCGCCCTGCGGGACATCATCAACAAAGAGGGTGATGAGGCGTACACCACCGGCGCCGACAACGCCCTGACCTGGGAGAACAGCGGTAATGCCATCACCTACGCAGGCAAGTCCGACGCCGCCCTGCCGGTGACCACCCGGGTGACCTACTACTTAAACGGCGTGGAAACCGCCCCCGCCGACCTGGCCGGGCAGAGCGGCCGGGTGCGCATCCGCTTTGACTACACCAACCACACCCGCGAGACCGTCACGGTGGATGGGCAGGAGTACACGGTCTGCGTGCCGTTTACGGCCATCACAGCGGTGATTTTGGACGGGGACAAGTTCTCTAATATTGAGACCGACAACGGCAAGGTTATGGAGCTGGACGGCACAACGGCCGTGCTGGGCACCGCGATGCCAGGCCTGGCGGACAGCCTGCGCCTGACCGAGTTTGAGCCGCTGGAGGACACCGAGATCCCCTCTTATTTTGAAGTGAGCGCCGATGTGACCGACTTCTCGCTGGACTTTACGGCCACGATCCTGACTCCCTCGGCGCTGGATGATCTGGACACCGGCGACCTGTCCGACCTGGACGATTTGAGCGACACGCTGGACGACCTGACCGACGCCGCCGACGAACTGGCGGACGGTACCGGCGCTTTGGCCGACGGCGTGCAGGCACTGTATGATGGCTTCCACGAGTACGCCGACGGCGTGCAGGGCCTGGACGAGGGCGCCGAAGCCCTGGCCGACGGCCTGACCCAACTGTATGACAGCGGCACGGCCCTGGCGGACGGCGCCAACGCCCTGCGGGACGGTTTGAGTGCGGTCAGCGGAGCCGTCGGTGGGATGACCTCCGGCGATACGGGCAGCAATGACGAGATGATGGCCCAGCTGAACGAGCAGCTGGCGCCGGTAATTTCCAATTATGGCACGACCGTGGTAACGGATACCGTGACCGATGCGGACCTGCTGGCCGCCCTGACAGCGGCTGGCCTTACCGGGGAGCAGCAGCAGGCCGTACTGGGCGCAGTAGGCGTGGCCATGGGCAAAGCGCTGCAAAACGACACTCCTGCCATGGTGCAGGGCGTGGCCGGTACGGTCTCCGGGGTCCTCATGGGCCAGCTTGGCAGCGGCATCAGCCAGCTGCAAACCGGCCTGGACCAGCTTGCCAGCGGCAGTGCCGAGCTGGCCCGCGGTGCCGACACCTACGTAAAAGCGGTTGGCCAGGTCAGCCAAGGGGCCGACGCCCTGGCCGAAGGCAGCGCCAAACTGGACGACGCCAGCGACTCCATGTACGAGGGCCTGGCTGAACTCCACGATGGTGCAGCAGAACTCCACGACGGCGTGCAGGAGTTCAGCGATAAAAACACCGACGACCTTTCCGATGACCTGGGCGGCGGCCTGCGCAACGTAGTCCGCCGCCTGAAAGCCGTCCAGCAGGCGGGCAAAAACTACCAGACCTTCAGCGGCTTGCACAACGGAGATACCGGCAGCGTAAAGTTCATCGTGGAGACGGCGGAGATCAAGAAGTAAACAGGGTAGAAAAAATAAAAGGGAAGAATCTGTGAGGAACAGGTCCTTCCCTTTTTGTAATGCGCATGCTTGACTTTCTGCACAAGGCTGCCGCCATCAAAGTCTTTGAGTTTGCAAACAGCTATGGCATCCGATGGCAGGGCTTTGTTCAAGCGCTCCAGGCTGTTGTGCAGTTCAGGAAGGCTCTACTGGTCAGACCGAGTTAATGGCAAAGTATCAGTTTTTCAGCATCAGGCGCAGGATCTCCAGGTCCGCTTCCCGCATGCCTTCCCGGGCGATGTGGCCCACGTCCTGGATCGTTTTTTCCACGCTGGCGGTGACGATGCCCTCGCCCTGTTCAAAGCGGTGGCCGTTCATGCTCATGCGTACGCTGAGCAGGCCGGTGTACACCGCCGCCGCGATCTTGGAGGCGCAGCTGGACTTGGCGCCATCGCACCACATGCCGCCCAGAGTGGCCAGAGTGTTGGTGATAACGCCGCAGATCTGCTCATAGCTGCCGCCCTGGAGCCAGCAGATGCCCACCGCTGCCGCGCAGGCAGCGCTGGTGGCACCGCAGTAGGCGGACAGGCTGCCGATGAACCGTTTCTGGTGAATGCTCATCAGGTTGGCGATGGCCAGGGCCCGCAGCAGGCTGTCGTGGTCCACCTGGTTTTCCTCGGCGTAGAGCAGCACCGGCATGGTGATGGTAAGCCCCTGGTTGCCACTGCCCGAGTTGATGACCACCGGCAAGGGGCAGCCGTTCATACGGGCATCACTGCCCGCGGCAGCCGCGGCGGCGGCCCGCATCTCAAAGGGGCCTTCCTGGAACATGCCCCGCAGGGTGGCGCCCACCTCGGCGCCGTAGTGCCCGGCCAGGCCGGTGTCCGAGATGGCCCGGTTACAGGTGATCTGGTTTTCCAACACATCCCGGATGGTGTCCAGGTCCACCGTTTCGCCATAGGTAAGGATGTCCCGCACATTCAAAAGGCTTTTGTCCGGTGCAGGGGCGCACACCTGCCGGGCGCACTCCCCTTCCATCAGATTTTCGCCGTTGTGCTCCATGCGGGTCACATTGGTGTGGGTGGTACGGATCTCCACAAAGGCTTCGTCCGCCCCCGCCCGGGCCGTCACCTGGACTACCAGGTTGTCGGTGCCTTCGATAAGGCTGGTGGTGCAGATACCCGCTTCCAGCAGTTCCACCGCCCGGGCACGAGTGGCATCGGTGACGCTTTCCAGCACCGCCAGACGGCGGGTGGCATCGCCCCCGCAGACGCCCAGCAGGGCGGCGATCTCAATGCCGCGGCGTCCGCCGGAATTGGGGACCGTGACGCCCTTGACGTTCTTGACGATATTGCCGCTGCAGGCCAGCTGCAGGGTATCCGGCTCCCGGCCCAGGATCTGGCGGGCCAAAGCGCCCGCATAGGCGATGGCGATGGGCTCGGTACAGCCCATGGCGGTGATCAGTTCCCCCCGCAGCAGCTCGCCGTATACGGTATATACTTGTTCTTGTAGCATTTCCGTTTACTCCGCTTGTTCAAATTCCGCCCGGACCGCCGCCAGCAGCGTCGGTTCGGTGGCCAGCCGGGTGCCCATCAGGGCCAGGGTCTTGGCCGCGAACAGCATGCCCCGGTGGGCCGCCGGTTTGTCGGCCTGCACCGTGACCGCCCAACTGTGGTTGGGCGTTTTGCGACCGTAGCAGGCGGTGTTGATGTTGACCACCGGCACGATCTGGCTTACGTCCGCCACATCGCTGGAACCGTTGTCCTTCTTGATGGTGCCGTCCACCGGCAGGATGCTCTCGTCCAGTTCCCCTTCCACCCCGGGCAGGCCCACAGCCTGGGCCACCTGGCGGGCGTAGGCCTTTTCCTCTTCGGTAAAGCGGGGCGCGCCGATGGCTTCCATGCAGTCGTGGGCCAGGGCCGCCAGGGTGAAATTCAGCTTGCTGTCGTGGTTTTCACCCAGGATCTTCACTTCCACCGTGGTGTCGGTCATCAGACAGGCACCTTCGGCCACCCGGCGTACCCGGGCTTCCAGTTCCTTCATCTGGGCAAAGGTGTAGGCCCGCACCATATACCACAGCTGGGCGTAATCCGGCACGATATTGGGCCGCTCGCCCCCGTGGGTATAGCAATAGTGCATGTAGCAGTCTTTGTCCACATGTTCCCGCAGGTAGTTGACGCCGATGTTGGTAAGTTCGGCGGCATCCAGGGCGCTGCGCCCGTTTTCGGGGCAGTTGCAGGCGTGGGCCGCCCGCCCGTGGAAGGTGAAGGTCAGAGCCTCGGCGGCCTTGAACTTTACCTCGCCGGGGTCATTGTGGTCCAGGGGATGCCAGGCCAGGCAGACATCCACATCCCGGAAATAGCCGTTCTCGATCATGATGGTCTTTCCGGCCAGGGTCTCCTCGGCGGGGGTGCCGTAGACCACCACCGTGGCGGGCAGGCCTTCATCCACCAGCTGGGCCAGGGCGATGCCTGCGGCGGCGCTGCCCGCGCCCAGCAGGTTGTGGCCGCAGCCGTGGCCGGGACCGCCGTTGCCCTGCTGATAGGGTACATCGTCCTGCTGCAGGCTGGCCAGGGCGTCATATTCGCACATAAAGCCGATGCGCACCGGCCCGTTGCCATACACTGCCCGGAAGGCCGTGGGCTGGTCTTTCAGCCCCCGTTCCACCGTAAAGCCGTGCCGTTCCAACAGGTCCTCCAGCACGGTGGCGGAACGGTGTTCCTCGCCGCTGAGTTCCGCCATACCGTGGATGGTATCGGCACAGGCGGCAAATTCCGGGCCGTGTTCTTCCAGCCAGGTTTCGATCCGTTGCTGACAGGTCATAGCCAGTGTCACCTCTCCTTTTCAAATTCCGCCCGCACCGCGGCCAGGCTTTCGGGGTCCGACGCCAGCCGCGCCCCGGCCAGTGCCAGGGACGCCGCCGCGAACCGCATGCCCCGATGGGCCGACGGACGGCAGGCCTGGGCCGTTACCGCCCAGGTGTGCATGGGGGTGTTGGCCGCAAAGCAGGCGGCAAACATATTGATGGTGGGCACCACCTGGCTGACATCCGCCAGGTCGGTGGAACCGTTGTCGATCTTGATGGTGCGGTCCGCCGAAACGATGCGGGTGTCAAAATCGCCGGTAAAGCCGGGCACCCCCGCATGTTGGGCGATCTGCCGGGCGTAGGCGGTCTCTTCCTCGGTAAAGCAGGGCGTGCCCACCGCCTCCATGGCCTCCCACACGATGCGGCTGAGGGTAAAGTTCAGCCGGTTGTCGTGGGTATCGCCCAGAGTCTCAAATTCCACGGTGGTATCGGTCATCAGGCACGCCCCCTCTGCGATGCGCTTGACCCGTTGTTCCACCTCTTTCATCTGGGCATAGGTATAGGCCCGCACCATGTACCACAGCTTGGCGTAATCTGGCACGATGTTGGGCCGCTCGCCGCCGTTGAGGTAGCAGTAGTGCATATAGCAGTCCCGGTCCACATGTTCCCGCAGATAGTTGACGCCGATGTTGGTAAGTTCGGCGGCATCCAGGGCGCTGCGCCCGTTTT
>OLPQ01001947.1_pt1 | contig 13224 bp, 9 predicted proteins | sample 1672451 | NCBI WGS metagenome assembly OLPQ01 (sample SAMEA3136687, study PRJEB25190) | human gut metagenome | biome: human gut; feature: human-associated habitat; material: faeces | place: Austria | collected 2013
GGACGATATTACAGTAATCCTTCCCCGCCATGAACAGGCACTGGTGCACGCAGCAGATGCTTATGCCCGTACTACAGGCAAGGTTGGCGTTTGTCTTGTTACAAGCGGTCCCGGTGCCACGAATCTTGTCACAGGACTTGCCACTGCAAATTATGACAGTGTTCCGCTTGTATGCTTCACAGGTCAGGTTGCCCGTCATCTGATTGGAAATGACGCTTTCCAGGAGGTTGACATTGTGGGAATTACAAGGAGCATCACCAAATACGGTGTTACCGTCCGTAACCGCGAGGATCTGGGCCGTATCATCAAAGAAGCCTTTTATATTGCCCGCACAGGACGTCCGGGACCGGTTCTGATCGACCTGCCCAAGGATGTTATGGCTGAGCTTGGCAGCCCGGAGTACCCTAAGAATGTTAATATCCGCGGCTATAAGCCTAATATCAGTGTTCACATCGGACAGCTCAAGCGAGCACTTAAAACCCTGGCCAAGGCAAAGAAGCCTCTTTTCCTTGCTGGCGGAGGTATCAATATTTCCCGTGCAAATGATGTTTTCCTTGAGGTTGTAGAGAAAACCGGAGTTCCGGTAGTTACCACCGTTATGGGACGAGGTGCCATCCCTACCAATCACCCGCTTTTTATTGGAAACCTTGGCATGCACGGTGCCTACGCGGCCAATATGGCAGTGAGCAACTGTGACGTTTTATTTTCCATCGGAACACGTTTTAATGACCGTATCACAGGCAAGCTCCATGAGTTTGCTCCGAATGCCCAGATTATCCATATTGATATTGATACAGCTTCTATTTCCCGTAATATCCATGTGGATATTCCCATTGTTGCAGATGCCAGAGAAGCCCTTACAAAAGCTTCCGAATATGTAGAAAATTATACCAACCAAAAGTGGCTCAATGAAATTAGTGGCTGGAAGCAGGAGCATCCCCTTGCAATGCGTCCTAATGATCGGTTAAGTCCGGTTGATATTATAAACGAAATTAACCAGCAGTTTGATGAAGCAATCATTGTAACTGATGTAGGTCAGCATCAGATGCTGGTTTCCCAATATGCCCAGATTACTCCAGGCAAGCAGCTGATCATGTCCGGCGGTCTTGGAACTATGGGATACGGTTTTCCTGGCGGTGTTGGTGCCAAAATCGGCAACCCTGACAAACCTGTTATTGTCATCTCAGGCGATGGCGGCATGCAGATGAATATTCAGGAATTTGCCACAGCCGTTCTGGAAGAGCTTCCTCTGATCCTTTGCGTATTCAATAACGAATATCTGGGTATGGTACGCCAGTGGCAGAAGCTTTTCTACGGCAAACGCTACAGTATGACCAACCTTCGTTCCGGTGCCCTTTCGCGGCGTACCAACGGAGAAGAATATCCTGAATATACACCGGATTTTGTAAAGCTGGCTGAAAGCTATGGTGCTAAGGGCATCCGTGTTTTCAACAAAACAGAAGTGGCTGCAGCGTTTGAAGAAGCAAAGAAGAATACCAAGGTTCCTACTCTGATTGAATTTGTAATTGATCCGGAAGAAATGGTTTATCCTATGATAAAGCCAGGTGGAACTCTGGAAGATCTGATCATGGATTGCTGATCCTACAGGAGAAATTACAATATTAAAGCTTTTAAGTAACTATTCAGCAGATACTGAACAGTTACGCATTTAAACACAAATATTCAGGAGGTATCTTCTATGGCGGATAAAGGAATGAAAAAAAGATGGATTTCTCTCTATGTAGAGAATCAGGTTGGTGTATTGTCCAAAATTTCCGGTCTTTTCTCCGGTAAATGCTACAATCTGGACAGTCTCACAGTAGGTACTACAGAAGATCCAACCGTTTCCAGAATGACAATTGCTACGGTAAGTGATGATGAGACCTTTGAACAGATCAAAAAACAGTTAAACCGTATGGTAGAGGTTATTAAGGTCATTGATTTCACTAACACCTTCGTGCGAATGAAAGAAATCCTTTACATTAAAGTGTTCAATTGCTCTTCAGAAGATAAAGTGGAGCTTTTCCAAATTGCAGAAACCTTTAAAGCAAGAGTCATTGATTACGGTAAAGACAGTCTGCTTCTGGAATTTGTACAGACCGCTACCAAAAATGACGCAGTTGTCAAGCTGATCAAAGAAGAATTCGGTCGAATCGAGGTAGTCCGCGGCGGAAGCGTTGGAATCGAATCTATCAGTATGATGGAGCGATAATAAAATTGATCTGCAATAAAAACCCCTCCTTGACGGGAGGGGATTTATATGTCAAAAACCGTATTTTACAGGAGTGATTATTTATTATGAAAAAACAGCAAATACCATTGAAAAACTCACTGCTTCTCCTGCTTACTGCTACCATCTGGGGAATTTCATTTGTTGCCCAAAGTGAAGGCGGTGACGCAGTCGGAGCATTTACCTTTAATGCCACACGAAACCTGATTGGCTCGCTTGTGCTGGTTCCGGTAATCCTTCTCCTTGGCAGACTAAATCCATCCGGCAAGGCTGTAAGCAGCTCTTCCGCATCTGAAGGCAATATTTTTTCCCGCAACCGCACTTTGATTCTTGGAGGTGTTTCCTGCGGCATTTGCCTGTGTCTTGCATCTAACTTTCAACAGGTTGGAATTTCCTATACTTCTGTTGGAAAGGCCGGCTTTATCACAGCCTGCTATATTGTAATCGTACCAATCCTTGGTCTTTTTATGAAAAAAAAATGCAGCCCGTTTATCTGGATGGCAATTGTTCTGGCACTTATAGGGCTTTATCTTCTTTGCATTACAGATGGCTTTTCTATCGGTAAAGGAGATATCCTGGTACTGATCTGTGCATTTCTTTTTTCCCTGCATATTCTGGTAATTGACTATTTTTCCCCTCATGTAGACGGAGTGAAAATGTCCTGTATTCAGTTTCTGGTTTGCGGAATTCTCACTGCAATACCGGCACTGATTTTTGAACATCCACAGCTTTCTGCGTTCAAGGGTGCATGGGGTTCCATCCTGTATGCAGGTGTTATGTCCTGCGGAGTTGCCTATACCCTCCAGATTATAGGGCAAAAGAACATGAACCCTACAGTAGCTTCTCTGATCTTAAGTCTTGAGTCCTGTATTTCTGCTCTTGCCGGCTGGATTCTCCTGGGACAGAAATTAAGTGCAAAAGAAATCTTTGGCTGTGTGATCATGTTCTGCGCAATCGTGTTGGCACAGCTGCCTCAAAAAAATCCAAAAGAAGCATAAAGCATTTTTAGCTGACAGCGTATCATTCTATAAAAAACAGGAAGAACCGCTCTCTATTGTTAATATAGAGAATGGCTCTTCCTGTTTTTGTTATCAGTCTTTATTTCCCTGGCATATCAGCCATTATACAGCTGATAATATTTGCCCTTCTGAGCAATCAGTTCGTCATGAGATCCTCTCTCAATTACACGCCCCTGCTCCAGAACCATAATGCAGTCACTGTTTCTGACAGTAGATAATCTATGTGCAATTGCAAATGTAGTTCTGCCCTCCATCAGCTTATCCATACCGTCCTGTACCAGCTTCTCAGTACGGGTATCAATAGAGCTGGTAGCTTCGTCCAGAATCAGCACAGGCGGATCTGCAACTGCTGCTCTGGCAATTGCCAGAAGCTGTCTCTGACCCTGACTTAAATTGGCTCCATTATTGCGCAGCATAGTCTGATAGCCATCCGGCAGCCTGCGGATAAATCCATCTGCGTTAGCTAGCCTGGCTGCTGCAATTACTTCCTCGTCTGTGGCATCCAGCTTACCATAACGGATATTCTCCATAACAGTTGTGGTAAACAGATTGGTATCCTGAAGAACGATTCCCATAGATCGTCTCAGATCACCCTTTTTAATCTTATTGATATTAATTCCATCATATCGGATCTTACCATCCTGAATATCATAGAAACGGTTCAAAAGATTAGTGATAGTTGTTTTTCCGGCTCCGGTAGAGCCCACAAATGCAATCTTCTGTCCCGGCTTCGCATACATCCGCACATCATGAAGCACAATCTTATCATCACGATAACCAAAATCTACGCCATCAAGAACAATATCGCCCTTCAGCTCAATATAATCAGTTGTTCCTGTAGCTTTGTGATAATGCTTCCATGCCCAGCGTCCGGTACGCTTCTGAGACTCCACAAGCTTTCCATTCTCTTCCTTCACATTTACCAGAGTTACATATCCCTCATCAACTTCCGATTTCTCATCAAGAAGATCAAAAATACGCTTGGCACCGGCAAGAGCCATAACAATACTGTTAAACTGCTGGCTCACCTGATTGATTGGCTGACTGAAGCTCTTATTAAATGTAAGGAAGCTTGCCAGTCCACCAAGAGTAAATCCACCGATTCCGTTTACTGCCAGAACGCCGCCTACAATTGCACAAAGTACATAGCTGATATTTCCGATCTGTGCGCAAGTAGGCATCAGAACATTGGCAAATTTATTGGCATTGTTCGCACTCTCAAACAATTGATCATTCAGTTCGTTAAATTTACTAAGACTCTCCTCTTCATGGCAGAAAACCTTAACAACTTTCTGACCCTCCATCATCTCTTCAATGTATCCGTTTACAATACCAAGATTCTTCTGCTGTTCCATAAAGTACTTACCACTAAGACCTGCAAGATTCTTGCTGGCAACCAGCATAACTCCAACCATGAACAGAGTCACAATAGTAAGCGGTACGTTTAGAATAATCATGCTTACCAGAACACTGATAATGGTAATCACACTGGAAATCAGCTGAGGAATACTCTGGCTGATCATCTGACGCAGGGTATCGATATCATTGGTATAAATAGACATGATATCACCGTGTGCATGCGTATCGAAATATTTAACCGGCAGGGTCTCCATACGCTCAAACATCTCATTTCTAAGATTGCGCAGGGTTCCCTGACTGACATAAATCATCAGCCGGTTATATGTATAGGTACACCCTACACCAATGGCATAAAAGCAGGCAACTCGCAGGATTGCCATAGCCAGAGGATGAAAATCCGGTGCCTCTGATTTCAGAAGAGGCAAAATGTACTGGTCAATCAAAGTCTTGGTAAACATAGTACCCTGTACATTGGCAAGAACGCTGACTACAATTCCAATCACAACAAGAATAATATGGATTCTGTAATTTTTAACAATATATGCCAATAGTCTTTTCAGCATTTTGCCTGGATTCTCTACCATAGGACCGGAACGAAAAGCAGCGCCTCCTCTTCCCGGGCCTTTTATAGGTTTATTACTACTCATGCCTGCTCACCTCCTTTGTTCTCATCGAAATCTCCGCCACCCTTTATCTGGGAATTATACACATCCTGATAAATAGTATTGTTCTTCATTAATTCTTCGTGAGTTCCAAATCCGCTGATTCGCCCCTCATCCATAACAATAATGCGGTCCGCGCTCTGGATACTGGAAATACGCTGTGCAATGATCAGCTTAGTTGTATCCGGAATTTCTTCTGCAAAGGCTTTACGAATTCTGGCGTCTGTAGCAGTATCCACCGCACTTGTAGAATCATCCAGAATCAAAACCTTCGGTTTCTTAAGAAGAGCTCTGGCAATACACAGACGCTGCTTCTGACCACCGGAAACGTTAGTTCCTCCCTGCTCAATATAGGTGTGATATTTGTCCGGCATTTTCTCAATGAAATCATCTGCACAGGCAAGCTGACATACGCGCCGACATTCTTCCTCCGAAGCATTCTTATCACCCCAGCGCAGATTTTCCAAAATCGTCCCGGAAAACAGTACATTCTTCTGAAGTACAACTGCTACCTGATTACGAAGGCTGTCCATATGGTACTTGCGCACATCCACACCACCAACCTTCACAGAACCGGAGCTTACGTCATAAAGACGACTGATCAGATTAACAAGACTGGACTTTGCACTTCCTGTTCCACCGATGATACCAATAGTTTCACCGGCATGAATGGAAAGATTAATGTCCTTGAGCACCGGCTCCTTACTGTCTTTCTTGTAGCTGAAATCAACATGGTCAAACACAATGCTTCCATCAGCAACCTCCATTACCGGATTCTGAGGATCTGCAAGGTCTGCCTTCTCATTGATAACTTCAGATACACGTTCTGCACTTGCCGCACTCATGGTAACCATGACAAATACCATGGAGAGCATCATAAGGCTCATCAGAATATTCATACAATATGTAAGAAGGCTCATCAGCTCACCTGTTGTCAGACTGCCACCGACAATCATCTTTGCACCCAGCCAGCTGATTCCAAGAATACATGCATAAACAGTAAACTGCATAACCGGCATATTCATAACAACCAACTTCTCAGCTCTTACAAACATTTCATAAACCTTATTACAAGCCTTCTGAAATTTAGTTGTCTCATAGTCCTCACGAACATAGGCCTTTACCACGCGCACTGCATTGATATTCTCCTGTACACTGGCATTAAGATCATCATACTTTTCAAATACTTCCTTGAAATATTTGGTTGCCTTGCGCATAATAAACACAAGAAAGCATCCCAGGAAAATGACTGCGATCAGATAAATGCTGGCAATTCTGGCATTGATCATAAATGCCATTGCCATAGCACAGATCAGACTAGCCGGAGCACGAGTACACATACGCAGAATCATCTGGTATGCGTTTTGCAGATTGGTCACATCAGTAGTCAGACGAGTGATCAGACTGGCTGTGCTGAATTTGTCAATATTGGAAAATGAATACGTCTGAATATTGGTATACATGGCCTTGCGCAGGTTACGGGCAAATCCGGAGGACGCATATGCTCCGTACTTTCCGCCTAAAATACCTGTAACAAGCCCTGCAACAGCAAGAAGAGCCATAATGGCACCTCGCTGATAAAGATAACTGATATTCCCAGCTTCTACACCATGATCAATCATATCCGCCATTACAAGAGGAATCAGTGTCTCTACCACAACCTCCAGTATCATAAATACCGGAGTGAGGAAGGATGCCTTCTTGAACTCTTTTACCTGAGCAAGTAGTGTTTTTATCATCAGGTTCTCCCCTTTCTTATTGTTTCTTAATCACTTTTTTTGGCTCGGTTATTTCTCCTGCCTCCTGGCAGGCTTTGACAACATTTTCCCGGATCATGTCCGCAGTCTCATAAAATTCCTCCAGCTTCTTTTCAGGAATATCGGCGCTAAGTGCCTTCTGGATACGGGCAAAGTTATCAATGATTTCCATCTGAAACTCCATTCCCTTCGGAGTAAGCACCAGACGCTTCAGTCTGGCGTCCCTTGGTATGGATTCACGGATAATCAGCTGTTTCTTCTCCATAGACTGAAGAATTCCGGAAGCTGTGGAACGAGCCATCTGAAATTCCGCTTCCAGATCTTTCTGAAAAACATCTTCGTCTGAATGTCGGTAAAGATAACCGATGATCCAGCCCTGCATCCGATTGATTCCTGCTTTCTCATCCACTTTGGACTGATATGCATTTACAAGACGGCCTATCATCATATCAAGCGTGTGCAGCTCACGTCCAATGTGTCTGCCGGTCCATTCCTCTTTTCCCGGGCCACATTCTTTCTTTTGTACTTCCATATTTCCCTTCTTTCACAGGCATGTGTCCGAGTTCCGCAATTTCCAGCGGTATTCCCTCGTTCACACTTTCACGGCCATAAAAATAGTTCGCACGCGAATTGTTCGAATTCGAACTGTTCGTGTACGAACTATTATAAGTGGTGTTTTTTTAATTGTCAACTATATTTTCTCATCAGCCAGAAGATTCAGCGGGCGTAAAAGCTCCACTCTTCTTCATCAACAGGAAGATCCTCCATCTGGTATTTCTCTATGCGGATAAAGCTCCCGCTCTGGATTTCCTGGATCATTTCTTCAATCTGGGAAAGCTCTCCCTGTACCTCCATCTCTACTCTGCCGTCCCACAGATTATCCACCCATCCGGTAAGGCCATTGGCTCTCGCCGCATTGGTTGCACGATAACGGAATCCCACGCCCTGCACCTGGCCTGAAAAATATATGTGTTTTCTTACTTTCGCCATTGTACGTCACTCCTTATATTCCTTATGATATACGTCTGGCCAGACAGATGCAAGATTTTTTCTTTTATTTTCCTTCAAAAATCTGAGCGATAGGAGAATCTGATGACAGGATAATGGTTTTGTTTCCGCCTTTCATGGATGCCTTTAGCGCATCCAGGCTTCTTACAAAGGAATAGAATTCGCTTCTTTCCTCTTCTCCATAGGCCTGGGCAAGAATTTTCATGTACTCCTGCTCACCTTCTGCCTCCAGAATCTCGGCCTGTTTTTTCGCATCGGAGATCTGAATGGTCACATCCTTGTCTGTGGCATTTCGGATCACCTTTGCCTCAGAGTTTCCCTCTGCAGTATAGGTAGCTGCAATATTGTCCCGTTCGGAAATCATTCGCTCATAGACAGCTGCCTTATTATCATCCGGCAGATCCAGCCGTTTTGTTTCAAATTTGATCAGCTGGACTCCGTACTGCTCCATGTTATCTCCTATAGCATCCATCACCTGTTCCGATAATTCGCCGTCACGGCTTGTGATCACCTGATCCTGTGACAGACTGCTGATCACATTTTTGGTAGCATTATATACTGCCGTGTTGATCCTGCTCTCGCTGCTTTCCAGAGAACAGTTTAAGGTCTGGGCGAACTTAAGCGGATCCTGGATTCTCCAGAGCACGTAGCTGTCGCTAATCATAGTCTTTTTATCCTTGGTAATTACGTCAGATGCAGCCAGATCGTACAGCAGGGTCTCTTTGGGAAGCGACTGGGTGCTTTCGATAAATGGAATCTTAAAGCTGATGCCAGGCTCGCTGATCACCCGGTCAACCTTACCAAACTGACGGATCAGCTTATATTCATTCTGCTGGGTTACCGTCACCGATGCACCAGCCAGCGCCACAACTGCGATTCCGATTATTACAGCAATATTTTTCATCTTCATAATAGTCTCCCTCATTTTTCCTATATGGTGATATCACGCAAAGGCTATCTGTCCCTTTTGCTTCTATGTACAGGTTCTGAATTTCCTTTACTTTTCTGTATCTGTATTCTGGGTATCCGTATCCAGCGTATTCTCTGCGGCAAAGGAATCCACAGGCAGTATTTTCTGAACGCCGTCCCCGTTGTCAATAATAATCTTCATTTCAGGAAGCACTTCTTCCATTGTCTCATAAAACATACGGATTTTCGTGGTCTGCGGGTTCTTTACATATTCCTCATACATTGCATTAAACCGGGCAACCTCTGCCTCTGCTTCATTGATACGAACCTGCTTCTGTGCCTGGGCATCCTGAACGATCTGGTCTGCCTGTGCCTGGGCTTCCGGCAGCTTCTCGTTTCGGTATTTGTTGGCATTGTTCAAAGCAGTTTCTTTTCCCTGCTTGGCAGTCTCCACAGCCTTAAAAGCTTTCATAACTTCCTGTGTAGGCGGCTCCGAATCCTGGATGGTGATATTTACAAGCTGGATTCCAATATCCTGTTCCTCCATCTGTTCCAAAATCATCGCTTTGATCTTGCTCTGGATCTCACCCTTTCCTGTGGTAAGAACCTCGTCCACGTTATAACTTGCGATCACAGTACGAATGCAGCTCTGGGCAATATTATTCAGGATTTCCTCCGGTTCTCCGGATGCGTACAGGTATTTCACCGGCTCGGTGATCCTGTATTCCACAAAGAAATCCACATCAATAAAGTTATAATCAAAAGTGATCATAATGCTCTCACTTTCCACAACCTCATTGTTTACCACGCTGTACCCGATTGGAAAACCCTGGATGGTGGTGTTTACCTTCTGGATTTTCTGTACCAGCGGCAGCTTGAAATGAAGTCCTGTTTCCGGCACTGCCTTGGGAACCCCAAAGGTAGTCAGCACAGCCTGTTCCTGCTCCTGGATCTGATAAACAGAATCCTTCACCAGCCCGCTTAGGATCACCAGTCCCAGAGCTCCTGCCACCAGATACTTTACCCGCTTTCCTGTTTTGTTTTTTGGATTTTCAGGAACTTTCGACGGCTCTTCTGATGGGTTTACGCTTTCGTTTTCAAACTCCTGATTCATTTCGCTCATGTTTTCTCCTCCATACGTTTTCCAAACCATAATCGTTTCCAAAGAAAAGAAAAAGACTTTTATTTCAGGCACATGTTTCATGCCCCAAATAAAAGTCTCGCTGATTTCTCATAATGCGGGTATTCTTAATCTACCGTTCTGACGCATTTATGAACCATTTCGTAGAAAAACCTGTCTGGTTCTCTCTTCGTGGCCGCTACTCCCTTTTCTTTGATCGGTATCATATCATCTCTTTTATGAAATGTCAAGAAATATTTTTACACTTTTTATATTATCTTTATTTTGTATGAAAATTCAGTCTTTTAATAAAAACTTCCGTTTTCTACATCATACACGCCCCGAGGAGTGATGCGGATCTGAGGGATTACTGGAAGTGCCATAAAGGACAGGGTGATAAAGGGATCGTGGCCTTTTTTTACTCCCATATCATGAGCCTTCTGAATCATTCTTTTCAGCGTGGCATTGTCTTTCTCAAATCCTTTGTCGCTCATCAGTCCCATAACAGGCAACGCCAGGGTATCAAATACTTTATGATTTTCCACTATGGTATAACCTCCCTGGGTGCGAATCAGTTCCCGCACGGCAAGCTCCATATCCTCATCATTGTCGCCGATTACAATAATATTGTGGGAATCGTGGGATACACTGGATGCGATAGCGCCGCCTCGAATGCCAAAGCCGCCGATCACGCCTCTGCCGATTTTTCCCGTTGCCTTGTGGCGCTCTACCACTGCAATTTTCTGGTAGTCATCGTCTGGCTGGAATTCGCATGGACCATCGGAAGCTTTCAGGGTTCCTTTTCTGGTTGTGATCTGTCCTTCCTCACACAGGATCACCGGGAAAGTACCGTCTTTGGATTCCAGATGAAAGGCTTCTTTTGAAAATTCTGCCACATGCACGGTGTTTTTCAGTTCAGGCGCACATGGTTTTATAACAATATTCTCATTTTTATCTATTAATTGTCCTTTGTAGTACACGTCTTCAACTTCTACATTTACAAGATCAGAAAGAACAAGAAGGTCTGCCTGTCTGCCAGGTGCTATTGCCCCTTTGTCTTTCAATCCATAGCAGTTGGCGGCATTGATGGTTGCCATTTTGATCGCGGAAACCGGGTTCATGCCTAGACGGATTGCTTTTCGCACGTTGTGGTCAATGTGGCCTTCCTGCTGAATGTCCTCAATGTGCTTGTCATCTGTGCAGAAACAGAAGCCCTCGCCGTTCATTTTTCTCTGTACAAGGCCGCCTACAAGCGCTTCCAGATTCCGGGCTGCACTGCCCTCGCGGATCAGTATGGTAAGGCCATTTCTTCTTTCTCTCATGGCATAGTCAAAGAAGCTGCATTCATGGTCTGTTGCAATTCCCGCCATGGCGTAGGCCTGAAGGTCCCCTTCCACCAGAAACGGTGCATGACCGTCCCGGATCCTGCCTTCAAAAAGCTCCAGCTTGTCATGCATGCCCTTGTCTCCCTGTACCACGGAAATGCTGTCCATCACCTCGCCAAGCCCCAGAATACGGCTGTTGTTCAGATAAGGAGCCATATCCTGTGCAGTAAGTGTACAGCCGTTATCGTCGATTCCGGTCGCCGGAACGCAGGAAGGCATCATCACGTACACATTTGCCTTTACATCCTCCGTCTGTTCCAGAATATAGTCAATGCCGGCAAGACCGGATACATTGGCAGATTCATGGGGATCCACAATAAAAGTGGTGGTTCCGTGGCGGGAAGCTACAGTCACCAGCTCTGCGGGCGTTACCAGCGTGGATTCCAGATGCAGATGGCTGTCAATAAATCCAGGACAAACATATTTTCCGCCAAGATCCCGTTCTTCTTTGCCCTGGAAGCTGCCGATTCCTGCTATGATCCCGTCCTGAATGGCAATGTCTCCGCGAATGATCTCTTCTGTAAAAACGTTGATAATTCTTGCATCTTTTAACACCAGATCTGCTTGTTCCAGACCTCTTGCGATTCTGGAATACTGCTGATATTTTTCCAAATTCATATATATCCTCCTTTCATTTATCAAATAATATTTATTGTACGCAAAAATATTTTGATTATTATTTATGATAGTAACACTTGTACAGTGAAATTTCAATGTAAATTTCAAAACATCCAGAAAAGACAAAAAAACACCAGAGATGATTTTTACTTTTAAATCACCTCCGGTGTTTCCATCAATTCTGCAGCATTGTTTTCATTTCCGACAGGATAGCCTTATCTCCATAATTTTCCCGGAATTTCACTTGCCATAATTATTTATCGTCTCCTGTAAGACGCAGAATATCCCTGATCTCATCCACATTCATATCGAGAATAACCGCCAGCTCATCAATGGTAAAACGGTTCTCCCCGTCATCGTCCGTCAGATCCTTCACTGCCGATTCCAGTTTCTCCACCTTTGTTACCAGACAATCATCCTGGAATTTCTGCTGTGTCTGCTCCTCAATGGCAGCGATGATTCCCTTGCGAAGCTGAAGACGTAGCCAAGCATCATCTTTACGTTCTGTCTCCGGGTCGGAAAGAGCCGTAAGCAGCACCACATTCGCCTCCTGAATCAAATCTGCAAGTTGAATCTCTGTACAGTTCATATCTGCGGCCATATTTGCCGCTACCGGCAGATAAATGCTGGTAAGAGCTGCCTCTGCAATGGCATCCCCATCTGCCAGATTCTCAAACAATGTGTGAAGCATCTCCGAACTTACTTCCTTACCGTTGCTTACCTCTGCCAGGTAATCCTTCAGATATGCTTCTTCCTCTGAAGTAAGCGGGGTGCTGGTTCCTTTTGACTCCGGTTCCGTCTCACCCACTTCCTCTGTCTCCACCGGGGCAGTGTCTCCCTCTATCATAATTCCCTGCAGTTTCAGATACTGCAGTACCTTTAACATCTGACTGGTCTCAAGATCAGTACTTGCAAAATGCTCCCGAATCTGCTCATGCGTCAGCATATTTCCATTCTGCTTTCCAAGCTCACAAATATTCCTTAATTTCTCCTGAAACTGAATAACGTCCATATTATTCCTCCATGCTTCTTCGTTGTGTAAACTATAACAAATCCGTCCTGTAAAATCAAGGCATTACTGTTCACTCCGTTCACAGTAACGCGCTTCGCGATGCACAGAAAGACGAACCTTCTTGTGACAAGCACAAGAAGTAGCG
>OLPQ01001956.1_pt1 | contig 13188 bp, 10 predicted proteins | sample 1672451 | NCBI WGS metagenome assembly OLPQ01 (sample SAMEA3136687, study PRJEB25190) | human gut metagenome | biome: human gut; feature: human-associated habitat; material: faeces | place: Austria | collected 2013
GCAAGACCAGCTGCGGCATTGCCAACCAGCCTTGCGAGAAGACCGACAAGTAATTTTTGCTGGCTTTGATGCCGGGATGCCGTGTGGCAGCCCGGCATTTTCTATGATACAAAGGGTGCGGCGGGCGCATATAGAATACGCCCCTGCAAGGGGAATGCCGTAGGGGCGGATTCCATATCCGCCCGTGGCTGTCCGCCGCATTGCACCATAACAAAACGGAGAAAACCATGATCCATCAATACAAATTAAGCGGTTACAACATTGTGCTGGATGTCTACAGCGGCAGCGTGCATGCGGTGGATGACGTCGCGTATGACGCTATCGCCCTGATCGACCAGGGCAGCAGCCGGGAGCAGGCTGCGGCGGCCCTCGCCAAAAAGTACGCGGACCGCGCCGATGTGACCGCCGCCGACATCAGCGACGTGCTCGACGACATCGACGAGCTGACCGCCGCGGGCCAGCTGTTTGCGCCCGACGCCTACGCCGACCACGCCTTTGACTTCAAAAACCGCTCCAACGTTGTCAAGGCGCTCTGCCTGCACGTCGCCCACACCTGCAACCTGAATTGCAGCTACTGCTTCGCCGCGCAGGGCAAGTTCCACGGCGAGGCCGGTCTCATGAGCTTCGAGACCGGCAAGCGCGCGCTGGATTTCCTCATCGAAAACTCCGGCACCCGCCGCAACCTCGAGGTCGATTTCTTCGGCGGCGAACCGCTGATGAACTTTGAGGTCTGCAAGCAGCTGGTTGCCTATGCACGCAGCATCGAGAAAAAGTACAACAAAAACTTCCGCTTCACGATGACGACCAACGGCATCGGCATCACGGACGAGGTCATCGACTGGTGCAATAAAGAATGCCACAACGTTGTTTTGTCGCTGGATGGCCGCAAGGAGGTCAATGACCGCTTCCGCGTTGACCTCGCGGGCAACGGCAGCTATGACCGCATCGTGCCCAAGTTCCAGAAGCTCGTCAAGGCACGCGGCGGCCAGGGCTACTATATGCGCGGCACGTTTACGCATCACAACGTTGATTTTACGAAGGACCTGTTCCACATGGCCGACGACCTCGGCTTTACCGAGCTGTCCATGGAGCCGGTTGTCGCCCCGCCGGACTCCCCCGAGGCCCTGACCGAGGAGGACCTGCCCAAGCTGTTCGACCAGTATGAGCTGCTGGCCAACGACATGCTGCGCCGCCAGAAGGCCGGCAAGCCGATCACGTTCTATCATTATATTTTGGACCTCAAGCACGGCCCCTGCATCTACAAGCGCATTTCGGGCTGCGGCTCCGGCACCGAGTACATGGCCGTGACCCCCTGGGGCGACCTGTACCCCTGCCACCAGTTTGTCGGCGACCCGGCGTACAAGCTGGGCAACGTCTGGGACGGCGTGACCAACACCGCCCTGCGCGACGAGTTCAAGCTGTGCAACGTCTATGCCCGCCCCGACTGCAAGGACTGCTGGGCACGCCTGTACTGCGCGGGCGGCTGCGCGGCCAACGCCCTGCACGCTACCGGCGACATCCACGGCACTTATGAGTACGGCTGCAAGGTGTTCCGCAAGCGGATGGAGTGCGCCCTGATGATGCAGGTCGCCCAGCGCCTTGACCCCGAGCTGGCGAAGAACGCCGTCCGGTTTGAGAGTGACTGCGACGGGTGTGGTGAGGGCAACGACGGCGCGTGTGAAAAGTAAATAGCCATTGAGTATGCCGCTCTGTAGGGGCCGGGCATGCCCGGCCCGCAGCTTACCGGCAAGCACCTGCTTTCCGGTTTATGTTGCGGGCCGGACATGTCCGGCCCCTACCGCGTCACAATGGCAAACGGCAGCTGCGGAGGGGTCAAGACCCCTCCCTACAGATCGGGGTCCACGGGTGCTTTGTAGGGAACGGTCTTGACCGTTCCGGGGACGTGTGCCGTTATTGCATGGTAAAACATTGTTGAGACGTAGGGGCCGGGCATGCCCGGCCCGCAGCTTACCGGCAAGCACCTGCTTGCGGTTTATGTTGCGGGCCGGACATGTCCGGCCCCTACAGGAATATAAAAGATAAACACCTGTCAGCTGTTTATCTGCCAATCGCCGCGCACTTCTCCTTCAGCCAGACCTTCTCGTCCTCGTTCAGGCGGGGGCTGAGCGTCTCGTAGACGTGGGCGTGGTAGTCGTTCAGCCAGTTGATCTGGTCACGGCTCAGCTCGTCCACAAGGACCGGCTCGGTGGAGATGGGCACCAGCGTCAAAGGCGCAAAGCCCAGCCAGTGGCCGTACTGGTTCTCGCCCAGGTCGATGCACTCCAGCTCGTTCTCAATGCGGATGCCGACCTCGTCGGTCTCGTAGATGCCCGGCTCGTCGGTGATGGTCATGCCGGGCTTAAAAATCACGGGGTTGTTCGGGCGCAGGCTCTGCGGGCCCTCGTGCACGCCGGAGATAAAGCCGACGCCGTGGCCGGTGCCGCAGCGGTAGTTGACCTTGTGCGCCCAGACCGGGCCGCGGGCAAAGGTATCCAGCGCAAAGCCGGTGCAGTAGTCCAGGAACACCGCGCGGGCCATGTCGATGTGGCTCTGCAGCACCCAGGTGTAATAGCGGCGCTCGTTGTCGGTCAGCGGGCCGACGGGGTAGGTGCGGGTGATGTCGGTGGTGCCGCAGTCGTACTGGCCGCCGTTGTCCACCAGCAGGAAGCCGCGCGGCTCGATGACGCTGTTCACGTCGCCCTCGGCGTGGTAGTGCATCATGGCGGCGTTGGCGCCGTAGGCCGCAATCGTGGAGAAGCTGTCCTCAAAGTAGCCGGGCATCTCGGCGCGGCGCTTCTGCAGCATCGTGTCGATGTCGATCTCGGTCAGCTGCTTACCCTCGGCCAGCGCCTTTTCCAGATCCATCTGGAACCGCACCACGGCGATGCCGTCGCGGATATGGCACTCGCGGAGGTTCTTCAGCTCGGTCTCGTTCTTGATGCCCTTCAGGGCAAAAATCGGGTCGGCACCGGCCACGGTCTTGTGGGCAGTCAGGGCCTCGTACAGGGCGTAGTTGGTGGCCTTCTCGTCCACCAGGAACACCTCGTCGGCGGGCAGGGCGTGGACGGCGTCGATAATTTCCTCGTAGCCGCGCAGCGTCACGCCGCTCTCGGCCAGCGTGGCGGTGTCAGCGTCGGACAGGCGGCCCGGCGCGATAAACAGCGTGCAGGCGTCCATCGTGACCAGCGCGTAGGCGACGGCCAGCGGGGTGCAGGGCAGGTCGCGGGCGCGCAGGTTCAGCAGCCAGCCCACGCAGTCCAGACCGGTCACGGCCAGCGCGGTGGCACCGGCCTTCTGCAGCTCGGCACGCACCATGGCGATGCGGTCCGCGGCAGTCGCGCCGGTCTGGGCCGGGGTCAGCAGCTCACAGGGGGTGTCGGGCAGGGCCGGGCGCTCGCCGGTGGCGTCCCAGATCGGGCTGGCCACGTCCTGGCTCTTGAGGGAGGCACCCTTCTTGGCCAATGCGTCGATGTACTCCTTGGCAATCGTGGCGGGCACGCAGCTGCCGTCCAGCAGCAGGGTCTGGCCGTCCGCAAAGTGGCTCCCGAGGTACTCGGCCACGGTGGGCACGCCCGCGGAGCCCGCGTGCATACACTCGATCTCGCTGCCGGCCAGCTGCTTGTCGGCCTGCACGTAGAAGCGGCCATCGCACCACAGGGCGCTGCGGTCTTGAGTCACAACGAGGGTCGAGTTCTCGCCGATGAAGCCGGAGAACCACGGCAGAGCGTTATAATAGCCGGGCAGGTACTCGCTGCAATGGGGGTCGCTGGTCATGATGAGCACGCCGTCCGCGCCCGCCGCTTTGGCAGCGGCACGCAGCGCGGCGATTTTTTCATTGGTAGTCAAAATGGATCGCTCCTTTTTGTGATAGATATTGGGGTTAGGTATATCATACCACGAATGGTGCAAATAATAAATAAGAAATAATAAATAATAAATATTGTGGAGTTTGTGCCCGGGGGCACATACAAAAATGCGGCACGCCGTAGGGGGCGGGATATATGCCGCCCCTACGGGCTAACCCGCTAACGTCTGCCTACCCGGCGGAGCGGTCAAGACCGCTCCCTACAAAGCACCCGTGAACGATAGCCCGTAGGGAGGGGTCTTGACCCCTCCGAGGCAGTGTCCCATTAGCGCCAACCCCCTGCAAATCCAATAAATTTTGCAAAAAATTCAAAATTTCCCGCGCAAAATGGCGCAAAACCCCTTGACGTGTTTGTTATAATAGTATTAGCAGTTAGTGTAATAGATTGCCAACCAACTGAACATCTGAACACATCTTGAATAGAGGTACCCAACTATGGCTGAAAAGAAAACCAAAATCGACATTTTCTCTGGCTTCCTCGGCGCCGGCAAGACCACCCTTATCAAAAAGCTCATCAAGGAGGCCTTCGCCGGTGAGCAGATCGTCCTGATCGAGAACGAATTCGGCGAGATCGGCATCGACGGCGGCTTCATGCGCGAGGCCGGCATTCAGGTCAATGAGCTGAACTCCGGCTGCATCTGCTGCAGCCTGGTCGGCGATTTCCGCGAGGCGCTGAAGAAGGTCGTCGAGACCTACCACCCGGACCGCATCCTCATTGAGCCGTCGGGCGTCGGCAAGCTGTCCGACGTGACCCGCGCCGTCGAGGGCGTCGCCGAGGATCTGCCCGTCATCCTGAACAGCTTTGTCACCGTCGCCGACGTGAACAAGGTCAAGATGTATATGAAGAACTTCGGTGAGTTCTATGACGACCAGGTCAGCCATGCGTCCTGCATCATCCTGAGCCGCACCGGCAACGCTAGTGAGGAAAAGGTCGCTGCCGCCGTCGCCCTGCTGGCTGAGAAGAACCCCACCGCCACCATCGTCACCACCGACTGGACCGTCCTGACCGGCGCACAGATTGTCTCCGTCATGGACGGCAAGCGCGACCTCGTCGCCGAGCTGCTGACCGAGGCCCGCGCCGCCAACGTGGCCCATGCCGACGAGGATGAGCACGAGCACCACCATCATCACCATCACGACCACGATGAGGACGAGCACGACTGCTGCTGCCATCATCATCACGACGAGGACGACGATGAGGACGAGCATGAGCATCACCATCATCACGACCATGATGACGATGACCACGACCACGACTGCTGCCATCACCACGACGATGAGGACGAGCACGAGCATCACCATGAGCACCACTACGACGAGCACGGCGTCTGCTCCTGCGGGCATCATCACCACCACGACCACGACGCCGACGAGGTGTTCACGAGCTGGGGCAAGGAGACGGCCCACAAATACAGCCGTGAGGATCTGGACAAGGCCCTGCACGCGCTGGACGAGGGCGCTTACGGCATGATTCTGCGCGCCAAGGGCATTGTGGACGGCGGCGACACCTGGTACGAGTTCGACATGGTTCCCGGCGAGCACGAGATCCGCCCCTGCGGCCCCGACGTCACCGGCAAGCTCTGCGTCATCGGCTCCCAGCTGAAGGAGCATGAGATCGCGGAATTGTTCCACGTTTGATGTAAACCGCTGCCCGGTAACAATGCCTTCCCCCTTGGGGGAAGGTGCCCGAGGCCCTGACCGAGGGCGGATGAGGGGCGAGCCTGCCGCAGCAGCCCACGAATGACAGGCTGCGATTAACTCTCCCCTCATCAGTCCGCTTCGCGGACAGCTTCTCCCCCAGGGGAGAAGCCTTTGACTGCTACTAACCGAAAGGACGTCCCCTATGCCTAAACAAATCCCCGTATATCTCTTCGTCGGCCAGCTGGAGAGCGGCAAGACGAAATTCATTCAGGAAACGATGGAGGACCCCAACTTCGACTCCGGCGACAAGACCCTGCTGCTGGTCTGCGAGGAGGGCGAGATCGAGTATGACCCGTCCAAGTTCGCCTTCGGCGGCGTGCACGTTGCCCAGATCGAGGATAAGAGCGAGCTGACCGCCGAGAACCTGACCGCGCTCGAAAAGAAGTCCGGCTGTGGCCGCGTCATCATCGAGTACAACGGTATGTGGCTCATTCAGGACCTGTACGACGCCCTGCCCGACAACTGGCTCGTCTACCAGAGCCTGGCCACCGCCGACGGTACGACCATCAAGACCTACGCGGGCGACAGCGCCATGCGCAGCCTGCTGCTGGACAAGCTGCGCGGCAGTGAGCTGCTGGTCGTCAACCGCGCCGAGGCTGTCAACGACGACGAGAGCCGCCAGCTCATCCACAAGCTGGTGCGCCAGGCCAGCCGCCGCTGCGACATCGCCTACGAGTTCAAGGACGGCAGCGTCGCCTATGACGACATCCCCGATCCGCTGCCCTTCGACGTGGACGCGCCGGTCATTGAGATCCCCGAGGAGTTCTTCGGTATATGGTACATGGACTGCATGGACGACCCGAAGAAATATGACGGCAAGACGGTCAAATATCTGGCTCAGGTCTGCCAGACCCCCCAGGCCGGCAAGGGCGCGTTTGTGCCCGGACGCTTTGCCATGACCTGCTGCGTGCAGGACATCCAGTTTGTGGGCATGCCCTGCAAGTACGACGATTACAAGTCGCTGGAGCAGCGCAGCTGGATCAACATTACGGCCAAGGTCAACGTCAAGTACCACCCCATCTACAAGGGCCAGACCCCCGATTCCACTGGCCCTGTCCTGACCGCCATCTCCGTCGAGCCAGGCGAAAAGCCCGCGCAGGACGTGGTGATGTTCAGCTGATATTGCAATAGAAAAGCACCTGCCTTTTACACGAAGGCAGGTGCTTTTTGATTTATAGAGCGGTAGGGGCCGGGCACGCCCGGCCCGGCGGTTTGCGGCGGACGGGCGCTTGCGGGAAGCCTGCGGGCCGGGCATGCCCGGCCCCTACCGCGAGGGTCGAGACACTCCCGGTTATCTTGTGAACGTCTGCTAACGGAAAACCTCCGGCCCCTACGGCGCAAAAATCAACCGCGCGTCCCCGCAATCTTGGAATCGGTGCTCCACCCCTGCAAATCGGTGGGCGTCAGGCTGCTCATCCAATTTTCGCGCTCGGTCTCCCACTGGTCCCAGGCGGCCTGGCTGCGGATGGCGGTGCCGCTCTCAAAGGCATCGTCCCACGGGTTGGCCGGGTCGGGGTCGGTGGGGTCCCAGCCGCGCTTCTCGGTGTCGGCGGGGTCGGTGTAGATCGTGCCGGGCTTTCCCATTGGGCCGGGGTCGTCGGCGTCGTTGTAGATGATGACCGGCGTGCCCAGCGGGCAGTTGTCGTAGATCCACTTCACGTCCACCACGGCCAGCCGGATGCAGCCCAGACTGGCGCGGGTGCCCAGCAGGTTGAACTCGTCGTACTCCACATCGTCCTTGTGCTGGCTGTAGTAGGGCACGCTGTGGAACAGGTAGCTGTCATAGATGCGGGTCGCGTACTGGCCGTAGCTCGGGCCCATCAGCAGCCGCCAGCTGTAGTCCACCGGGGTCGAAAAATACCCGGTGGGGGTGTCCATGCCGCCGCTGCACACCATCGCCATGAACGGAACAGCGTACTTTTTTGTGGCAGAATCCACGGCGTAGACCGTGACCACGCCGCCTGCGTTGTTGACCGCCAGCAGGTAGGGGCAGCCCTCCTTCGCGTCCAGCGTCAGGCCGTAGGCGGCAAACTGCGTTTCCAGCCCGGCCAGCGTCTCGGCGGCGTTGTCGTCCCAGGTCGTCGGGTCCTTGATCTGAGGCGCGTCCTTGGTGGCGTTGCTCGTGGCCGTCGCCATCGCGGGGGCCACTGTCGGCTCAGGCGTCGGCGTGGGGCTTGTCTCCGGCGTGGCGGCGGGGGCCGCCGTGGTCTGCGGCGTCGTGGCGGGCAGCACGTCCTGTGGGGTGTTGGGCATCTGCACGCAGGCACACAGCAGCGCAGCTGTCAGCAGAAGCGGAAAAATGCGGCGTAGAATCGACATAAAATCTCCTTAGTGTTTGGTGACGCCGTACTCCTCGGCCACGAATTTCTCCAGCGCGGCAAAGCTGCGGCGGACTTTTTCGGTCTCGATGCAGTACGCCATGCGGAAGTAGCCGGGGCAGCCGAAGCTGTCACCGGGGACCAGCGCCAGGTCATATTTCAGCGCCTTTTGGCAGAACGCCTTTGCGTCGTCCTCCAGCGCCTTCGGGAAGATGTAGAACGTGCCGTCCGGCTTGACGACGGTGAAGCCCAGCGCGATCAGCTCGTCGTAGATCAGGTTCATGTTCGTCTCGTAGACGGACAGGTCGCTGGTCACGTCAAGGCAGCGCTCGACGGCCATCTGGATGAGGGACGACGGGCAGTTGTGGCCGGTCCCGCGGGAGATCTGGCCGCACATCGGCACGATGTACGCGGCGTCCTCGCACCGCGGGTTGGCGGCCACATAGCCGATACGCTCGCCCGGCACGCTCAGACTCTTGGAGAAGGAATAGCAGGTGAGCGTATCATCGTAGAATTTGGCGGGGTAGGGCGTGACCCTGCCGCCGAACGAAATCTCGCGGTACGGCTCGTCGGAAATCAGGAAGATGTGGTGGCCGTATTTGGCGCTTGTCGCGGTCAAAAAGTCGGCCAGTTGCTGCAGGGTCTCCTCGCTGTAGGCGGTGCCGCTGGGGTTGTTGGGGCTGTTGATGAGCACGGCGGCGGTGTTCTCGTCCACGAGTTGCGCGAACGCCTCAAAGTCGATCTGAAAGTCCGCGCACCGCGGCGGCGTCACGCGCAAGGTAAGCCCCGCGCCCTCGATGTACGGCTTGTACTCGGGAAAGAACGGCGCAAACGTTACGATGTTCTGCCCGGGCACGCCGACACAGCGCACAGCATGGGCCAGCGCACCCGCCGCGCCCGTCGTCATAAAGATATGGTCGGCGGTGTAGTCCATGCCGAACCGGCGGTTCAGGCTTTCGGCCACGGCCTTGCGGGCGGACGGCAGCGTCAGCGTCGGCGTATAGCCATGCAGCCTGACGGGGTCGGTGTGGGCCAGCAGGTCCTCGCAAGCCGCGGTGAACTGCGGCGGGCAGGGGACAGACGGGTTGCCCAGCGAGTAATCGAACACGTTCTCATAGCCGATCTCCGCGCCGCGGGCGGTGCTCCATTCAGAAATCTGACGGATAACCGACTTGGAGCCCAGCATATCTTTATAGTGCTGTGCAATCATAATAACAGCTCCTTTTTGTGAAAAATGTTGTAATTTGACCCGGAAACGGCAGCCTCCCGGGAACTCGCTTTCTTTTGGCAGCAAAAGAAAGCTCGCAAAGAAAACTGCCGCTGTTTCGACGCAGCGGACCCGCGACTTAGGGGCTGCACGCCCCTAAGAACCCCAAAGAGGAGGTCGGAAGTCTCGGCGGCTAAACGGACGCAGTATTACTGTCCGTTCTTAACGCCGCCGAGCCTTCCTCCACTTTTGAGTCGGGAGTTCCCCCAAACCCCCGCTGCCGGAAACAGCAGTCCGTAGGGGCCGGGCATGCCCGGCCCGCAGCCTTGCCGTTGTATCCCCCTTACCGGTTTGCATCGTAGGGAGGGGTCTTGACCCCTCCGCGGGGCGTCGGGGACGCCGCCCCCTACATCCTTGGCCGCGAACTTTCCGCCAACCGTAGGGGCGGGTTGCCGCCCTCCCTTGCCCCTCTCGTCCGCAACCCGTTCACAGCAGTCCGTAGGGGCCGGGCATGCCCGGCCCGCAGCCTTGCCATTGTATCCCCTTTACCGGTTTGCATCGTAGGGAGGGGTCTTGACCCCTCCGCGGGGCGTCTGGGACGCCGCCCCCTACAACGATCCGCAAGGCTTCTCCTTATCGCAAACGGGCACGGCGGCCTGTGGGCAGGCCGCCCTACGTATGGTCCGTAAATTTCTGCTCCGCGGGGCGTCCTCGACGCCCCGGAACGGTCCGGTCAAATCCCGTCTCCGGGCAATCTCCCGGCATTCCAGGCGTTTCGGGTGCCCTGGTCACTCACGTCACCCCAAAACAACCTTTTCCAACCCCTGGGTATCCTCGGCCAAATATTCTGCCCCGGCTTCGGTCAGTTCCTCGCGGGTCCGGAACCCCCACAGCACCCCGCAGCAGGGCAGGCCCGCGTTGTGGGCGGTCTCCACGTCCACATTGCTGTCACCGACGTACAGCACACTGCCGTCGGCCTCGACGCCAAGGCGCGCCATCAGGGCGCGCGTCCCCTCGGGGGCGGGCTTCGTGGGTACGTCGGGCAATGCACCGCGGACGACCTCAAACAGGTCGGCGTCAAAGTACCGCGCGACCACGGCGCGGGCAAACTCGTCCGCCTTGTTGGAGAACACCGCCATCCGCACCCCGGCGGCCTTCAGCCGGGCCAGCAGCGCCGGCATACCGGGGTACGGCGCGGTCTTGTCGTGCATGTGCGCACCGTAGACCTTATCAAACTCGGCCAGCGTCGCGGCCAGCTGCTCCGGGCTGCGGCAGCTTGCGGGGCTGAACCGCTCCACCAGCTTCGGGATGCCGTTGCCCACAAAATAGCGGTACTGCGCAGTTTCATACTGCGGCCAGCCGTGGGCGGCGCAGACGCGGTTCGCGGAGTCGGCCAGGTCGTCAATCGTGTTCAGCAGGGTTCCGTCCAAATCAAACAGTACGGTTTTATACATTTCTCAAAACCTCTTTGCACAAGAAATCACTCCTATTATAGTTGCATTTGACGAAAACAGCAAGCCGCCGCGCCCATTTACCGTAAAAAAGATGTAAATTCTCAAAAAGCTGTTCCCATTTGCACGATTTATGGTATTATATAAGGTAGCACGTAAGGAGGTTTCTCGAATGGATTTGTTTTTTGATTTGCTGCGTTCGGTCATCTACGGTGTGATCGAGGGCATTACCGAGTGGCTGCCCATCTCCAGCACCGGCCACATGATCCTGGCCGAGCAGGTACTTAAATTCAGCTTCAGCGCCGAATTTATGGAGATGTTCCGCGTCGTCATTCAGCTGGGCGCGATCCTGGCCGTTGTGGTCATGTATTTCAAAAAGCTGTGGCCCTTCTGCGTTGACAATGGCCGTGACTCCGGCCTGGCGAAGCACGTCCGCTGGCCGGTCATGCGGCTGTGGTTCAAGATCATCGTCGCCTGCCTGCCCGCCGCCGTGCTGGGCCTGGCGCTGGACGACTGGATCGACGCACATTTTTATAACAGCGTCGTCGTCGCGGTCATGCTGATCGTCTACGGCATCGCGTTCATCCTCATCGAGCGCCGCCCCCGTGTGCCCACCACCACCAAGCTGAGCCGCATCACCTACAGGCAGGCACTTCTCGTCGGTGCGTGGCAGGTGCTGGCGCTCATCCCCGGCACGTCCCGCAGCGGCTCCACCATCATCGGCGGCCTGCTCTGCGGCATGAGCCGCGCCTGCGCGTCCCAGTTCACCTTCTTCCTGGCCATCCCGGTCATGGCGGGCGCGTCGGGCCTCAAGCTCGTCAAGTTCCTGGCGGGCGGCGGCGTCTTTACGGTTGGCGAGATCGGCGCGCTGCTGGTCGGCTGCATCGTGGCGTTTGTCGTCTCCATTCTGGCCATCCGCTTCCTGATGGACTACGTTAAGAAGCACACCTTCACGGCCTTCGGCTGGTACCGCATCGCCCTGGGCATCGTCGTCCTGGGCGTCTGGGCCCTGCAGACATTCGTGCTGGCGTAACATTGTAAATAAAAAGCTGCTGTCTCCCGGCATGGGGGACAGCAGCTTTTTTGTTTGGTGCGTGCATTTGTAGGGGCCGGGCATGCCCGGCCCCTACCGCGTTGCGAAGTTACGAATTTTTCGGGAACGTCACCCGTATGGTCGTCCCGGTGCCGACCTGGCTCTGCAGGTCAATTTTTGCGTCGTGCAGCAGGGCAATGTGCTTGACGATGGCAAGCCCTAAGCCCGTGCCGCCCGTGGCCTTGGAGCGGCTCTTGTCCACGCGGTAGAACCGCTCAAACACGCGGGTCTGGCTGTCCTGCGGGATGCCGATGCCGTTGTCCTCGACCTCAAAATACGGGCAGCCGTCGCCGCCTACACCGCAGCGCAGCTCCACATGGCCGCCCGGGCGGTTGTAGCGGATGGCATTGTCGCACAAATTCTGCGTCAGTTCGCTCAATTGGTCGCGGCTGCCGCGCACGGTGGCGGGTTTGGCGTCGTATTGCAGCGTCACGTAGGCCCGGCGGGCGTTGACCGTCATGTTCTGGGCCGTCTCCTTGACCAGCGCGGCCAGATCCACAGGGGCCATCTCGGTCACAGGCTCGCGGCTGTGGCTGGCCTGGGTGCTGTCCAGCTCACTCAATTGCAGAATGTCGCTGACCAGCGCGATCATCCGCTGTGCCTCCTTGTGGATGCGCGCGGCGAAGGTCGGCACGTCGGCGGGCTTTGCCATGCCGGTCTCGATCAGCTCGGCATAGCCGGAAATGCTCGTCAGCGGGGTTTTCAGCTCGTGGCTGACGTTGGCCGTGAACTCGCGGCGCATCGTCTCGTTGTCCTCGCGCAGCTTGCGGTCCGTCTGGATCGTCCGCGCCAGCGGGATCAATTCTTCATACGGCACATCGGCCTCAATCGTGTCCAGATGCTCGGCCAGATGGTTGATGGGCTGCACCATGCGGCGGGTCAGCCACCAGCTGAACAGCGTGGCAGCGAGCAAAATCAGCACGACTGCGCCGCACAGAAGCGGCAGGGTGTCGGTGCTCAGGCCCCAGATGTTCGCGACGTCCTCGCCCACGCGCAGCACCTGTGCGCCCTCCGGCAGGTCGATGCGCACGGCGTAGTAGTGCGTCTCCAGCTGCAGCGTCTCGCTCTCGCGGGTGATGCACGCGGAACCGTTCGCCATTGCCTGTTGAAATTCCGGGCGGTCAGCGTGGTTGGGCAGGTCGGTCTGGGCCGCGTAGATGTCGCCGTTTACGTCCACGATGTAGGAACCGCGCTTGGTGTCGTACAGCACCGTGCCGTCGGTGTCGATGAGGGTGATGCGCAGGGGGCAGTTCTCAGGCAGCAGGTTCAGCAGCGTGGCAGCGCTGTGGGTGTCCTGTGCCTCGTAGGCTGCGGCGTAGCCATGGCAGATCTGCATCAGGTAATTGTCAATGCGTTCTGCGTAGCTGCGCTGAAAAAGCACCGTCGCCGCCGTCAGCACGGCCAGCGCGCAGAGCAGCCCGGTCAGGATCAGGCCGCGCCGGTAGCGGCGGGTCATGCTGAGGGGCTGGCGCGTGCGGCGTTCGTCGTCAATCATCGCTGCCCTCCGTGCTCAGCTTGTAGCCCACCTTGCGCACGGTGCGGATGGCCTCGCC
>OLPQ01001966.1_pt1 | contig 13132 bp, 10 predicted proteins | sample 1672451 | NCBI WGS metagenome assembly OLPQ01 (sample SAMEA3136687, study PRJEB25190) | human gut metagenome | biome: human gut; feature: human-associated habitat; material: faeces | place: Austria | collected 2013
TATTCTTTTTATCTTAGAAAAATTTTCCTTACTTCGGCAGTTCCGTCACCGTCTCCAGCTTAAAGCCTTCCCACATATCCGCGGAAATATTCCACTCTCTTAAATCCGTAACGATCTTATGATAAAAAGCCTGTCCGCCGCGGACAATGTCATAAGTACGCGCATCCCCTCTTGCTTCCAAGTGACGGCCAAAGCTGCAGTTGGTCACATCCTCAGGACCATAGTCATCCACATCCCCGCCTGGCCAGAAAATATACAGCCGCGGAATGTCATCAATCTGGCGAAGATCAATGCCTGCCAGCCTTAAGAACTTCTTGCCCACAGATTCATGCGCCGTAAACACATGGGAATAGCGCCATACCGTTCTTGTAAAATCAGACACGCGGAACTGTCCAAGCCAGTCCTCGTCCATCATTCCGTCCTGGGTCTCTCTGGATACGATCACCACTATAGGGAATAACCGTTCCGGATCTTTCAGTGCCGTAAGAAGGTTTCCAAACATTTCCTCTCTTATAATGCGGCGTCTGTTGGAGCACTCGGTTCCATTGACAATTCCGATATTGTCAACAATTGTCTTGTAATATCCTGGATAGCTGAAAAATGTAACCCCCGGATCCTGAATGGTATGCTCCCGCTCCGGCTGCGCATATCCGTTGCAAACCTTCAAGATGACTTCTTCCTGCCTGGAAACCTCAAGTCCTGCCTCTGAATACCAGATGCGGCCGCCCACCTCCATATCCATATGCCTTACGTGCATATTCAGACGGCGATTGGCAGGATCATAATTCACAGCTACATGATAGGCCAGAATATCCGCATGATAGGTGCTGGTCTTCTGGGGCATTCCTTTAAACAAAACGCCATATTTGCCCACGATCCAGCTGTAAATGCCGTCTGCTGCCTGCTGGAAAATCTCGGAAGCAGAAGCAGAAGTTCCCTCCTTCAGACGGCTTCCGTCTACCTTTGTGCACATCTGGAATACATTGTGCCGAATCAGCGGCTTCATTTCGTAATGCCAGGACTCTCCAAGGCTTTCCTCACGGCCATCATTGTATACGTCACGTTCCTTAAAAATAGCACTTAAGCGGCTGTCATGAAACTGGCTGTCGTTTAACAGCGCAATAATGGTATTTACATTGATCGGCACCTTGCGGCTGCGGTGAAGCAGCTGATCCACCAGAGTCTGCTTGCTGGTCTTGTAAATACGCTTGGCCAGATTCTCCACCTGCAGATTACAGTCCTCATCCAGAAGCTGTGCCACCTCAGGATAGAGCTGTCCCTCTCCAAGCTTCAAACGAAAATGGCTCTTGATCATATCGCTCCATCTTCCGGATTTGTAAAGGGAATGTCCAAGATCCTCAAACAGGGTTACCATGGATTTATCACAAAGCTCCAACGTCGCCAGAATGCTGTTAAAATACCGGGAAAATCCCTTGTAGTTCTTCCACAGCTCTTCTCCCTTGTACCGCATGTCATGCTCAATCTCATGCCAGCCTTCGAAAAACATGGTCTTGATCTGGATTTCAAAGGTATCATCAATATACATATCCCATGTCTCCGGGGAAATCTCAGATCTTAAATATTCAGGAAGCCTGCACACACCGTTTAGCTTGGTGGGCTTAAACTCCTCCTCACTGCGCTCGGAAGTGGACCATCCGATCACATCAAAGGTATTCTCCACAATATTCTGGCAAATCTCCACATCATCATCAAAGTACAGATTGATCCGGACACCCACCAGATCCTGAAGCTTCTTATTCTCTGCGCCATAATCCTTCAGGGCAAATTTATGAGCCATGGAGGATGCGGTCTTAATCCTGGAAAAAACCCTGTAATATAAGCCGCACTGCTCCAGACGGTCACTGATAATGCGCTTCAGATCCTGTTCCACAATAGCCGGAACCTTCACCTTAGCAGCCAATTCCTCCTTTGTGAAAATTACTCGTTTCTGTTCACTCACTAATTCTACACCACCAATTTATTCTACATTTCTTACGTTCTTTTAAACAATACATGTCAGAAACCATTTTTCTTTTCGTTTCTGTCACTAAACATACACTTCAGTATACCAGAATTTCAACAAATAAAAAAGGGATAATCCGAAATATCATGGAAAAAATTAAGGATAAGATTTTTACAAAAAGCAGTTGCTTTTTCGCCAGCTATGGAATATACTTGTCTGAACATCTGAAAAATCTTTATTCCAATCTGAAAATGAATTCTGTTTTCGTTTTATGTTCCAAACTTTTATGAAAATTGAATAGACTTTATACTTTGGCTGTGATATAGTATATCTAAACAATATTTCGTATCTGAAATGTATTTTTCTAAAAGGAGGTGTATTTCCCATGATCGATCCCGAATTAAAAGATGTTCTTCTTAACATTAACCAGAATGTTATCACCTTGCAGGTAGGAATGAATGAACTGCGTTTTGATGTGAATGAGCTGAAGTCCGATGTGACCGGATTGAAGTCCGACGTAACTATACTGAAGTCCCAAATGGTTGAGCTGCGCTCTGATGTAGCTAAGCTGGAATCCAGGATGGATAAACTGGAATCCAAAGTAGATAAGCTGGAATCCAAAGTAGATAAACTGGAATCCAAAGTAGATAAGCTGGAATCCAGGATGGATACCCTTGACGACTCTGTACACAAGATCCACTTAACGCTGGAAAACGAAACCAACCGCAAGATCAGCGTCCTCTTCGATTCCCGCGTTGATGAAATACGTCACCGTCAGGAAAACGCTGAAACACGCGAAAAGGTTGCCAACCTGGAAATGCGGGTTGACAACCTTGAAAAAACTGTAATGGCATCCTGACCAGTTCTGCATACATATCCCTGGCCTTAGAGCCGATTAAAAAAAGGCTCCAGAGCGTGTTTGAAACAGGCTCTGGTATAAGGTCTGTTCAATTTTCATAAAAAGCTTTTTCAGAAACACTTCTTACAGGCTTCATACCCTTGGGCCTCTGCCTGGGAAAGAGGCTCCTGATAGGCCTTATCCGGGTTCATATTACCACAGTCCGGAATGCTGTGGTATTTGCTTCCTGTAGCAGAGATCCATACCATCTCTTCCTGGCTGTTCTGAGCTGAATCAGCTTCTATGGAATCCGTATCATTCGATTCTCCCTGATCATCATACTGTTCCCCGGCAAATCCCTGCGTCTCGCTTTCTCCCGCAGGACTTTTTCCATCCCCGGAAGTATAATCATTACAGGGATCCATATTCCAGGAAAGAGAATTCCCGTCAGAAGAAACTACAATCGTCCCCTGTTCATCTGTACGGTACACCTGGATACCCATGTCGGACAGTTTTTCCATCGTCTCTTCATGAGGGTGTCCGTACATATTTCCTGCGCCGCAGCTGATCACTGCATACTCCGGAACTGTCGCCTGCAAAAAATCCCAGCTGGTGGATGTTGCAGATCCGTGATGTCCCACACTTAACACATCACAGCTAAGGTCAATTCCGGAAGATACCATGTCAGCCTCGCTGTTGTAATCCGCATCCCCGGTAAAAATAAAACTGTTTTCCCCATTTGTCAGCCTGATTGCCACAGAATTGGCATTGCTCTCTTTGCTGATATTTTGCGGAGACAAAATCGTAAATTTCCCGGAACCGAATTCATATTCTGTTCCCACAGCCGGATGCTGTACCGTAAGCCCCTGCGCTGCGACTCCATCCATAAAGGAATCATACAGCGAGGAATCGTGGACATAGTCTGCTCCAATCACATTTGCCACATCAAAGGCATTCAAACATCCAATCAATCCGCTGACGTGGTCCTCATCATAATGGGAAGAAATCAGATAATCAATCTCCGAAATCTGCCGTTCCTGCAAATAGGATACCACAAAGCTGGATGCGCTTCTGGGACCGCCATCATACAGCAAAGTCTGCCCTTCCGATTCCACCAGAACAGACAACCCCTGCCCTACATCCAGAAAATGTACCGTCATGCTGCCATCTGCTGCCCAAACCGCTTTCGTATTTTGCGGAAGCAGAATTCCTGCAAAGAGCATTGCAAACATCAGCAGAAATCTTCCCACACGTTTTCTTAAATTTTTCATTTTTTCCCTTCTTTCGTATATTTTCTGTTTCTATTATAACCGAACTTCGTACCAACAAACAGCCCTGAATTTTCTCAGCTCATCTTTCCCACACATCCGGCATATAATACCCAGAAGAGCATTTTATGAGGTCGTCCATGTATTTCAGAAAAACCTTACATGCACAGCAGGAAAATGTAGATCAGGGAACCTTGCAGATAACCGTGCGCTCTGAAGCCGACAACCGTCCTGTAGAAAATGCACTGGTTCGCATTTCCTACACTGGCGATCCCAATAGTGTGATTGAAGAGGTCCGCACCGATTCTTCCGGCAATACCCCTGTCCTCCAGCTGAAAACGCCGCCTTTGGAATACAGCTTAAATGCTACTGAGGAAGCCCAGCCCTACGCAGAATATTCCATGCAGATTGAAGCTGAGGATTTCCATTCGGAGGAAATTGCAGGCACAGAAGTCCTTCCGGCTATCCTCGCCAAACAGCCTGTACTTTTAAACCCGCGGCAAAGCTCTGTCGCCGACAGCCGTGTCGTCATTCCTCCACACACACTTTTTTACGAGTATCCGCCCAAAATACAGGAATCTGAAATCAAGCCAGTAAATGAAACCGGAGAAATCGTGCTGAGCAAAGTAGTTATCCCTGAATATATTGTTGTTCACGACGGACCCGTAGGCGATAATTCCGCCTCCAACTATTATGTGCGCTACCGGGATTACATCAAAAATGTTGCCAGCAGTGAAATCTACGCCACCTGGCCCGACGATACGATCCGAGCCAATGTTCTGGCAATTATGTCCTTTACCCTAAACCGGGTATACACAGAGTGGTACCGCAACAAGGGAAAAGACTATACCATCACCTCCTCCACTGCTTATGACCACAAATGGATCCGTGGAAGAAATATTTTTAATACCATTGACCGCATAGTAGATGAACTGTTTGAAAACTATCTTTCCAGGCCAAATGTACGTCAGCCCATTCTTACACAATACTGTGACGGAGAACGAGTGCAATGCCGTGACCGGGGATGGATGACCCAGTGGGGAAGTAAGCGCCTTGGAGATCAGGGATATTCCCCTATTGAGATTCTGCGCTATTTTTATGGAAGTGACATGTATATCAATGTTGCGGAGGAGATTTCCGGCATCCCTTCTTCCTGGCCGGGTTACGACTTGGATATAGGTGCATCAGGAAGTAAGGTTGTACAGCTCCAGGAGCAGTTAAATGCCATCAGTCAGGCATACCCCGCACTTCCAAAGGTAAATCCGGATGGCATATATGGCTCTCAGACTCAGGCTTGCGTGCGAAAATTCCAGAACATTTTCGGACTGCCGGAAACCGGAATCGTAGACTATCCCACCTGGTACAAAGTTCAGGAAGTCTACGTAGGTGTCACCCGAATCGCCGAGCTTCAGTAAAAAGCCTTCGCACAACGCAGCACTGCCGCTTACGCCAAGATTTCTCTTTTGCGAAGCGGCAGCCTGTAATACAGTTTTTTATCTTGGCCATCTCTCTTCCCTGGGCAGAAGCGGGGAGTAGTCATTTTGTCCACCTTTTTCCTGATACCAGTATGCCACACTGGAAACATCATCCTGTCTCTCAAACAGGCCGTTATGGCACATACCAATCTGCTGGATGGTCACGCGGATATCTTCCTCAAAATAAACCGGATCCGGAATATGGAAGCGATACATGCCTCGCATAGGAGGACAGTCATCGTTGTAATAGGGGTGGTAAGTCAGTTCATCCTGTTTTGAATAATAAGGATAACCTAAAAATGGTGTAGAATAAGTCTGCTCCACTGTTCTGCCGTCCTCCTGCTTGGCAAAGCTCCAGGAACCACCTACATAATCCTCTGTTCCGGTTCCGCAGATTGTTGGAAATTCCACATCTCCGTCCAGATAAAATTTCACTTCGCCTTCGCCCCACCAATATCTCTCCAAGGTCTGCAGAGCAAGGTAAGTTCCCACATAAATTCCTCTTCCATGGACACCATCCAGAATGGTATAATCTTTCTTTTTTTCAGTTACAGACTCCCGGTTCCATTTTGCATGGAAATACAGAACAGGATCCGGAAGACTGTCGTACAGACAGTAATCAATCTGATAGAAAAATGCCGGGATAGGATTTTTGTGTTCATTTATCAGTTCAATTTTCGCCCTTTTGGTAAATGGCATGGAAAAATAGCTGTTCATTCCTCTTGCAGGGACTACAGCAATGGGGTATGAATTTACAGTGCACTCTTTTCCAAAACCACAACAGAAGAAGTCTCCCAGAGGCACTTCCACAGACGGGTGCTCCTCATCATCCCAGGTCATCCGCAAAACCAGATCACGGAGCACAAAGCAGTCTCCTTCTGAGGTTTTGGCATCTACTGTAATCCAGATATGGTTGATCACTCCGCAGCCCTTAATATCACCAAGAACTGTAGTACTCCCCGGCAGCAGATTCAAAAGGCAGGGACTTCCCTTCCTTCCTGTGCCAAGGTTACTGGCTGCTGTTCCTCCCTTGCCTTTTTCCCCTGCAGGGTTCTCCGCATTAATGGCCCTTGAACGTCCGAATTTGCCATAAGGCAAAATATCATGCATAAAATTCATAATTAACAGCACCTCCTGAATTTTTCTATATTTTGCCACAGGTATTCTGTCAATTCAAGAGATTCCTGTTATTTTTTTCCAAACAAGGTTTCCCTAGTATGGCATCCATCTAGTTCTGAATACTTCAGCCTTCTGCCAGCTCCCGCATCAGCGCAGATACTGTAGTGATTTCCCGAATCCGGCCTGTATTAGAGCCGCAGAAAATCAGACCATTCTCCACATCCCCATTCACAGCCTGAATCAGGGCATTTGTAATACAATAGGGAACCTGCCCGGGATTACACTTTTCCAGGCAGTGATAACATTTTTTCACAGGAATACGGCCGGCTTCCACAGTCTCCACAAAGTGATTTCTCACAGCTCTTCCCGGCATTCCTACAGGACTTTGTACAATCTGGATATCTTCTTCCCTTGCATCAATGTATGCCTGCTTGTACCGCTCATCTGCGTCGCACTCTTCGGTCGCCACAAACCGGCTTGCAATCTGCACACCATCTGCTCCAAGCGACAGCACATGATCAATGTCGCTTCGGTCAAAAATCCCACCTGCTACAACCACAGGAATTTCCCTGGAAAACTTTTCCTCATACTCTTTTTTACAGGAAATAATATCTCGGATTTCCTGATCAAAATCCAGATCTGCCCTATGGTCCAGCTGCTCCCTGGAAAAGCCCAGATGTCCCCCAGCCTCCGGTCCTTCAATGACGATCAGATCTGCCGTGCGGTTATAACGGTGTGCCCACATTTTCAGTATCAGCTGTGCTGCACGTTTAGATGAGACAATTGGTGCAATCTTTGTTCTGCAGGTTTCCGGCACCAGTTCCGGCAGGTTTACAGGAAGTCCTGCGCCGCTGATAATAAGATCTGCACCGGCTGCCACAGCCTCATGTATATGTTCTTTGTAATGCTTCAATGCTGCCATAACATTAACACCAATCAGTCCCCGTCCCTTTGCAATCTCACGGGCTTTTAAAATATGCCTGCGGATTGCGCGAAGATTACAGGCTGCCGGATCTTTTTCAAAGCCTTCCTCATCGTATCCAATCTGTGCTGTAGAAATAACCCCTACGCCTCCTTCGGCCGCTACAGCCCCAGCCAGAGAGCTTCTGCTGACTCCGACTCCCATTCCTCCCTGAATAATGGGAAGCTCTGCAATTTTATCTCCGATTCTAAGACATTTCAGACTGCTTTTATACTCTCTATCCACAATAAAACCCTCCATAGTATTTAGTTTGGCATTTAGTTTGATTATAAAACTATTTTATTATAAAGGGTTATTCATATTCTGTCAAGCTCCCATCAAAAAACAAAAAAACCAGGAGCTGTGCAAACGTAAAGGTTTGCATCAGCTCCTGGTGGTAAATGCATCTTTATTTTCAGAATATTTTCAGAATGTCATTGTACATGACCACAACCATCAAAACCATCAGTACCATCAGCCCGGCAAAATGGATGGTGCCTTCCACCTGGCGGTTGACAGGCTTTCTGCGCACTGCCTCAATGATGAGGAATACCAGACGGCCGCCGTCCAGTGCTGGCAGGGGAAGAAGGTTCATAACCCCAAGGTTTGCGGACAGCAGGGCTGCCATGTACAGCATATTCACCCAAATTGCCAGCATTCCCTCACTCTTGCTCTCCTCATAGGTGCTTCCGATGGCATCCACAACGCCAACCGGCCCGCTGAGATCCTTCACCCCAAGACCTCCTGTAAGAAGCTCCTTCAGGCTAAGCAAGGTGGAGCGGATCAGATATTTTACTTCCAGAGCACCGTATTTCAGCACGCCGAAGCCCTCTGCCTTGGTATAGGCAAGGTTGTAGGAAAATTTCAGAACCGCAGTGCGGTACTCTTTAGGCGTTACATCTGCAGTGTATTCCAGGCCGTCTCTTTCATAGGTGATGGTCACAGTCTCGCCGGTAAGAGGATGATCTGCAAGATAATTGGTATAATCCTCTGCATTCTCCAGGCGGGTGCCATTGATGGAAGTAATCACATCCCCAGGCTCCACACCGGTTTCTGACAGACCCATTCCCGGGATCAGGGATTCTACCTCAAGGGAATCCGTATTCTTCCGGTTAAAGCCAAGAAGATACCGAACCTGCACATCCGGCTTGAAAGACAGCTCCACATCTTTCCCATCCCGTTCAACGGTCATGTGGATGGTCTCATCCTCCTGGACGCTGTTCAGGTACATATAAAGATACAGGTCCCTTGCCAGGTCTATGTGATACCCCTGATATTCCTTGATGATATCCCCCTCCTGAAGACCAGCCTCTGCCACTGTAGAACCGCTTTCCACCTGGGTAACCTCAGCTGGATCATATCCCACCAGAGAAACAATGATCACTGTTATCACAAATGCCAGGATAAAGTTGAACACAGGTCCTGCCGCAACTGTGGCGATTCTGCCCCATACAGGCGCTCCGTTAAAGGTTCCCGGCGCTTCGTCCTCCATATCCTCTCCCATCATGGCACAGGAACCGCCGATGGGAAACAGCTTCAGAGAATACCTGGTTCCGTTCTTCACCGTACTGAGAAGCCTTGGCCCCATTCCAAGGGAAAACTCTGTCACCTCAATCTTATTTTTCTTCGCCAGAAGGAAATGTCCCAGCTCATGAAAAAGAATGATCCCACTGAAAATCAAAATTGCAAGAATAATTTTCAACCTACCACCTGCTTTCGATCCATTTATAAGTCTCCGCTTCAACAGCCAGTATTTCGTCCAGGTCAGGATTTGCGATTACCTGATGTCTGTCCATAGACTGTCCGATAATCTCATAAATATCCAGAAAGCCGATCTTTTCCTGCAGAAATTTCTTAACTGCCAGCTCATTTGCCGCATTAAATACAGTCGGCATGCTGCCTCCTGCCCTGGCAGCGTCCATTGCCATAGGAAGTCCCAGGAAGGTTTCCATATCCGGATCCTCGAAGGTGATCTCTTTTAATTTGTGGAAATCAAGACGCTCTCCCTCTAAGTATCTGCGCTCCGGATAGTAAAGGGCATACTGGATGGGAAGACGCATATCCGGAGTTCCAAGCTGGGCCATCACCGCGCCGTCTTTAAACTCCACCATGGAGTGGATAATGCTCTTTGGCTGGACAACTACCTGAATGTGATCCAGGTCTACATCAAACAGCCACTTGGCTTCCATTACCTCAAGGCCTTTGTTCACCAGGGTAGCAGAATCTACGGTGATCTTCTGTCCCATCACCCAGTTGGGGTGCTTCAGGGTATCCGCAAGAGTTACATTCTTTAACTCATCTCTTTTTCTTCCGCGGAAAGGACCGCCGGATGCAGTGATCAGAAGCTTCTCCACCTGCTCTCTTTTTTCCCCGTGAAGGGCCTGGAAAATGGCACTGTGCTCACTGTCCACAGGAAGGATCTGAACGCCGTATTCTTTTGCCATTGGAATGATCAAATGGCCAGCTGTTACAAGAGTCTCTTTATTGGCAAGGGCAATGTCCTTGCCTGCCTTAATTCCTTCCATAGTAGGACGGATTCCGATCATTCCCACAACAGCTGTTACCAAAATGTCCGTCTCAGGCATACGGGCAAGCTCCAGAAGCCCATCCATTCCGGATACGATCTTCACATCCATATCCTGAAGGCGGACGGCCAGGTCCTTTGCCGCATTTTCATCCCACACTGCGATCAGCTTAGGATGAAACTCCCTTGCCTGCTCTTCCAGCATTTTTACATTTCTTCCGGCGCTGATTCCCAGCACTTCAATATCACCATTGGCTCTTACCACATCCAGTGTCTGGGTACCAATGGACCCTGTAGAGCCTAAAATTGCAATTTTTTTCATGTAAATATCCTCTCAAATTCAATATGAACCACTTCCGGAAAACCTCGCCTCAAGGCATCCATGTTTCCAGGATCAGATTCCCAGCACCAGCTTCGCCAGGAAGTAAATGGCAGGTGCGGTAAAGATCACACTGTCAAAACGGTCCAGAATTCCGCCATGTCCCGGAATCAGTTTGCCATAGTCCTTGATTCCCTGGTTTCTCTTAATTGCAGAAGCTGCAAGGTCTCCTACCATAGAAATCAAAGCGCCCACTGCACAGATCAGGGCATACTCTGCCATAGGGCCGCCTGTAGCAGCTGCGTAGATCACGCCCAGAAGAGCTGCTCCTGCCACGCCGCCGATTCCGCCTTCCACAGATTTCTTCGGGCTTAAAACAGGTGCCATCTTGTGCTTGCCGATCAGCATTCCCACGCAGTATGCACAGGTATCACATCCCCATGAACAAAGGAAGATCAGCCATACCAGGAATTTGCCATCCGGCAGGTTTCTGGTAAGATAAATAAAGGAAAGCATCACTGCCACATATACCACGCCGAAAAATGCAGGCATTACCTGCTCGGCATGAAAACGGGGATAATTAAATACATACGCAAACATAAAGATCATGAACGCAATAATAACGCCCATCATTCCATATTTCTCAAAATCTGCTGCCATCAGCACATAATAGATCACAGCACCTAAGTATCCTGCAATTTCCAGTGCGTTAAACTGATCTGTGCGAACCTTCATGGCCTTATACAGCTCCTGCATTCCGATCAGGGAAATGCCAAGCAGTGTGAAGAACAGCACGTAGCCGCCGCTGATAATGGTGAGAAGCGCCACTGCCACCAGCACGATTCCGCTTAACAGTCGTGTCTTAAACATGTTATTCCTCCTTCACTCCGCCGTATCTTCTGTCTCTTTGATTATATTTCTCGATAGCCTGTATTAATTCTGGTTTGTGGAAATCTGGCCATGCCACATCGGTAAAATAAAATTCCGTGTAGGCCAGCTGCCACATCAGGAAATTGGAAAGCCGCTGCTCCCCGCTGGTGCGGATCAGAAGATCCGGGTCCGGCACGCCTGCTGTGTCCAGATAGCTTTCAATCCTGCTCTCTGTCACCTCATCCGGTGAAAGCTTTCCGTCGGCTACATCCTGGGCCATTTTTTTCATGCCTCTTGTGATCTCATCACGGCTTCCGTAATTCATGGCAATCTGGAAATACAGCTCATCGTAATCCTTGGAAAACTCCTCCAGCTTGTGGATGCTCTCCTGGATATCCGGTGCAAAAGCAGAAATATCACCGATGATCTTGATCTTCATCTTATTGTCTCTGGAAATCTTAATACACTTCTTCAGATAGCTGCGGAACAGCTTCATCAGACCGTCTACTTCCTCCCTGGAACGCTTCCAGTTCTCTGTGGAAAAAGCGTAGACCGTCAGGTATTTCACGCCCAGATCCTTAATATCATAGCAGACCTGCTCCAGATTGGCGCAGCCTTTTATATGTCCATAGCCGCGGGGCATTCCCTTTGCCTTCGCCCAGCGTCCGTTTCCATCCAGGATGATGGCAATATGATTGGGTACGTTCATAGTTCTCTCCCTGTTCTTTCGTTTTTCTTTATAAGGCAGAAGAGAGCTCTTTTCCAGAGCTCTCTTTACGCTGTTTCCCTGCAAAAGGGGCAGACAGCAGACATATCCTTTTATACAGTCATAATCTCTTTTCCCTTGAGTTCAACTGCTGCATCTACATCCTTGATGTATTTGTCTGTAAGCTTCTGGATCTTGTCTTCCAGTTCTTTGATCTCGTCCTCGGATACATCCTCTTCTTTTTTCAGTTTCTTGTATGCATCGTTGGCATCACGGCGGATGTTGCGGACTGCAACCTTGGCAGCTTCGCCTTTTTTCTTGATATCCTTTACAAGATCTTTACGGCGCTCCTCTGTAAGCTCCGGGAAAATAAGGCGGATCACTTTACCATCGTTGTTCGGGTTCAGTCCCAGGTCAGAGGTAAGGATTGCTTTCTCGATTCCCTTGATCAGGCTGGATTCCCATGGCTGGATCTGGATCATACGAGCTTCCGGAACCGTGATATTTGCCACCTGCTGAATCGGTGTAGGGCTTCCGTAGTAATCTACTGTCAGCTTGTCAAGGATATGCGGATTGGCACGTCCTGCACGGATAGTAGTCAGCTCTGCTTCTAAGCTGCCCAATGTCTTTTTCATTTTCTCTTCATACTTCTGAATTCTTTCATCCATAAAATTAATCTCCCTCTTTATGATTTTCTGCCGGTAAGCAGTATTATCCTATTTTCTGCGCAACGCGCTTATACAGTAACCTTTGTTCCGGAAAATTTTCCGTGAACGGTGTTGATAATGCTGTTCTCCTCATCAAGAGCAAATACCATCATCGGCATTTTCTGCTCCAGACACATAATAGAAGCTGTAAGATCCATGGCTGCAAGCTTCTTGTCAACAACTTCCTGAATAGAGATCTCATCGTACTTCACAGCGTCAGGATTTACCTTCGGATCGCTGTCATAAATACCATCAACTGCCTTAGCCAGAAGAATCGCATCGGCCTCAATCTCAACTGCACGAAGAACCGTAGCTGTGTCAGTAGAGAAATACGGATGTCCTGTACCGCCTGCAAAGAATACAACCTTTCCTTCATTGAGTG
>OLPQ01001971.1_pt1 | contig 13091 bp, 5 predicted proteins | sample 1672451 | NCBI WGS metagenome assembly OLPQ01 (sample SAMEA3136687, study PRJEB25190) | human gut metagenome | biome: human gut; feature: human-associated habitat; material: faeces | place: Austria | collected 2013
CTGATCGCCGGTACCAAGCCAGGTGATCGATGGTACCGCGAGAGGTTACTACTCAAGTTGTGCATTGAGCTCAGCAGCAAAAGCTTCGATATGGCGGAGGGCCGCTATCAATCCCTTCTCTCAGCCACTTCACATTTGATGACATGCATATCCATTGTCTCTGTCGCGCTGTTCTCGGTTCTTCCTGTTTTGCTGGATGTAATGCCAGGGCGTGTGAGGTTCATAGCCGGAAGCTATATCGTCGTCTTTGCTTTGCTGGTGGCTGCCCTCGTCTTGGTTTTGGTCGCGAGATATAGGTTTCCGTATGACATAATGAAATCCCCGCAAGAGTTAGTCGACTACACAGTGAGTTGTAGGCAGGAGTTCGAAGATGGCATTGAGGTTGGGCAGTTCTTCGGAAGGTGCCTGGAGGGGCCCTATACTAGCATCCAAACGAGGAACGATCGTATTTCTCGTTTGGTGAAGTGGTCGTTCGGACTGTTGATCTTCTGTCTGATCTTGACCTATATTCTGTTCGTGCTGATCGTCTGCATATGATTTTTTTGGGAAGCTCGGCATCTGGAGCGTCTAGGGCAGCCTAGGCGCCAACGTTCGGGGTCGCACCCGTACGGTGCTCGTTCGTGGGAGGCGGTTTGCAGGCTTAGGTGGTCCGCGCGGGCTATGGCTTGATGGACGGATACTAAGGCGGATTGCTATAATTCACGAAGTGTCAATTCTGCATGAAGGAGACAGTCGTGAAGAGAGGCGTGTTCGGGGGGCTTGCTGCCGTATGCGGCAGTGTTGTGTTGGCGCTCCTGTGTCTGGCTCCGCTTGGTGCGTATGCCTACGCCGATGAATCTGTCGCGTCTGACGACGATATCGTAACGGTGACGGCGCGTGCCCATAGCGTCGATCCCGACGGATGGAGCGCGACGGTGACCTACGAGAAGCCGCAGGCGGGAGTGCCGACGGAGTTCACGATTACTGCCGATGGCGGCCCGAAGGGTTCCGGCAGCTACCAGTACCAGCAGGGCTTTATCTACAAGTACGACCCCTATATCTGGATATACGACCCCACTTTCCCTCCTGCCGAGACCTTCCGGGATTCCAATGTGCTGAGCTATCAGTTCGTCGGTGCCGGGCGTTATCAATACCAGTTTGTGGTGCGCGACACGGAGACGGCGCGCTATATGCGGTTCTCCTTCGAGGTCGAAGTTGCTGGCGATGGTTTTATCGACGCGAATGAAAAAGCCAGAGAAATCGTTGCAGAGTGCTTGCCCGACGGAAACGTGGACGACTATGAGACGGCGCTTGCGTTGCATGATTGGATCATCGACAACGTCAGCTATGATCACACGTTCAGAAACATGAGCGTCGATCGGGCGCTCTCGGGCATGGCGGTCACTTGCGAGGGCTATCACGCCGCCTACGTTAAGCTCCTCGAGACAGCAGGCATGGAAACGGGCCGCGTCGAAGGGGGCGGCCATGTGTGGACGGCTGTGAAGATGGACGGGAAGTGGTATCACGTCGACACGACCCACGACGATGTGAAAGACGACCCCGCGGGCGCCGACATCCCGGGCTTTCTCTCGAAGGAGCAGCAGGCGCATCTTCTGTTTGGCCTCGATGACGCAACTATGGAGCTGGCGAATGCGGGCTATCATGGGCCGACGGCCGGTTTTGAGGCGGATTCGCTCGAGAACAACTACTTTATCAGGACGGGTGATATCGCCGAGTGGTCTGATCCTGTTGTGACTCAGATTTTGGGGAAGCTCAATCAGAAGGAGACCTCCTTCACCTTAACTCCGACGAATGCGGGTTGGGCCCAGGACAGCTACCGGAATGTCATCAACAACTTGGTGGCTTACGAGCTGAACCAAGCTGAATGGACGACGGATAACCAGCAAGCCGATGCTATCGTGCGTATCGATTACGCCGACAACAAGTTTGCTGTGAATACGTTTACGGTGCTTGCATCTGCGCCGACTGTGGTTCGGAACCTGACCTACAACGGCGCCAGCCAAGTCGGTCTGGCGGTTCCCTCCGTGGGGTCCTATGCCCTTTCTGGAACAACGAAGGCCATCGATGCGGGGACGTACACGGCGACGGTTGCTCCTGGTGCTGGTTACGCATGGGACAAGTTGGGGGATAAAACAGCGCGGAGCTACCAGTGGACGATTGCACCCGCCTCAATTGCTTCAGGCGCGGTTTCCGTGTCGGGTGTCAAGGCCTCTTACGAGCATACGGGTTCTCCCATTCGCCCTAATGTGACGGTAACGCATAATGGCCGCACATTGAAAGCGGGGACGGACTATCAGGTGTCTTACGGGGAGAATACCCAGGTCGGAAAGGCGACGGTGACCATTCGAGGAGCGGGCAAGAACTACTCCGGGAGCAGAACCATCTCTTTCGACGTCGTAAATCCTCGCAACGCGTGGAGGACCGTCGGTGGCAAGACCTACTACTACGGCGCCGACGGGCAGCCGGTGAAGTGGTCTCAGAAGATTGGCGGCTACTGGTACTACTTCAACGGCTCCGGCGTCATGCAGATCGGATGGGTGACCTGGAACGCCGACAGCTCCAAGAGCTACTTCGACAGCGACGGCCGGGCCAAGACGGGCTGGCAGCAGATAGGCGGCAAGTGGTACTACTTCGACCCGGCCACGGGCAAGTCCCTGCGCTGGAGGCAGTACATCAACGGCAACTTCTTCTACTTCAACGAGCGGTCCGAGATGGTCGAGGGCTGGGTGACGTGGAACGCCGACGGTAGGAAAAGCTATTTTGCTTCGGGGTCGGGACGAGCGCTTCTCGGTTGGCAAACTCTCGGAGGCAAGCGTTACTATTTCGACCCCGATACAGGCAAATCTCTTGTCGGCACTCATGTCATTGACGGCGAGAAATACATTTTCGGCGATGATTCTGCGCTGATTGGTGGCGACTCCACAACGGTATATGAGCCTACGGGCGCATCCTTTAGCGCAATGGCGAAGAAGGAATATGAGGCTAGCCCTGCTTCGCTCGGCTACACGCAGTCCGAGATAGCGGCATCTATGAATCCGTCATCTTATTCTGCGGGGACGCGCCAGTTCTATCAGTTCGCTCAATTGAACAGAGGCTACTCTGGAATGCTCTCGGTTGAGCAGCTAAACGGGTACATCTCCTCAACAGCGAAGGGGCGTTCTGGCATGTTGGCTGGCATGGGGCAAGCGTTTATCGATGCGGCTCGACTTTACGGCGTTAACGAAGCCTATCTTTTGGCGCATGCCATTGTGGAAAGCGGTTGGGGAACGTCCACTCTCGCCAAAGGGTATGTTTATGACGGAAGCACTATTGTTGCGGGACAGACTTGGCCTAAAGGCACATACTATAATTTCTATGGTATCGGGGCTTATGATTCGAGTCCTCTTTCGGGCGGTCGTGCTTTGGCAATAAAAAACGGGTGGAACAGCCCAGAAAAAGCAGTGAGCGGGGCTGCGAAGTGGATTGCAACAAACTATCTGAACAATTCTTATGGCCAAGACACGCTTTATAAAATGCGATGGAATTGTGCGCAATATGCGCGGTATGGTTCTGTTGGTCATCAGTATGCGACCGACCGACAGTGGGCGACAACGATTGCGGGTGTGATGTCAGATATATACACCTCTGCAGGTATATCCCAGCAGAAAGCAGCCCTGACATTCCTTGTGCCCACTTACCGATAAAGAAGGTGCTGCAGAAGAGTCTACACGTGCAACAGATTGTGGACTATACTGGTTGTCGATAAGGATGGTTTGGAGGGAAATTCCATGAGTAGCTTGAGGTTTTGCGACAAGAGGTCCTCGCGAGTGCGATCTGCCGTCTTGACGGGTTCTGCTGTTCTTTTGGTGTGGATGGCTGTGGCTCCTGGCATCGCCCATGCCGATGAAGACGTCTTGCCTGTAATGGAAGAGGTTCGGGATGAACAGACCGTAGAGACATCTGCCGAACAGCCCCGAGCTCAGGTGGCCGAGCATTCGGCAACAGAGACGGCTGCTAGCGACAGCATGTCCGCCTCTAGCGACTCGTCCAGGATCGAAGGGGCTGACGCTGACGACGTGATCGGTGGTGCTGACAATGAGTCTGAGGGCGACGGAGCGAATTTGCCCACCGGCCTTCTTGCTGATGGCGAGAGCTTCATATACCGCCACAACGACGGCGCTCAGGCCAAATCTGAGTGGGTCACTATAGACGGAGCCACTTATTATTTCGGGGAGTCTGGTCGCGCTCTTCGTTGGGGGCAAAAACTTATTGGCGAAGATGGTGCTGAGCATTTCTATTATTTCGACAAAAACTGTCGGATGGTAACTGGCTGGATTACTTGGAACAACGACGGAACGAAGAGCTACTTTGGTGACGATGGCGCTGCTTTGCTCGGGTGGCGGACGATTGGCAAAGAGCGGTACTTTTTTAACCCGTCGACGGGCCGATCATACCGCTGGAGTCATGACATCGACGGAGCCCAATATTACTTTAATGCTCAGTCCCAAATGGTAAGAGGGCTAGTAACATGGAATGCCGATGGGCTTAAAAGTTATTTTGGAGATGACGGCAAGCGGCGTACAGGCTGGGTACAGACGAACGGCAAGTGGTATTACTTCGACCCTAGTACGGGCAAAAGCGTTCGTTGGAGCCAGTACATCAATGGAAGCTGGTTCTACTTTAACGAGAAGTGCGAAATGCACACGGGCTTGCTTACCTGGAACAAAGATGGCTTGAAGAGCTACTTCGATCCCAAGACGGGGCGCCGCCAGACGGGCTGGAAGGAGACGAGTCCTCGGGTTTGGTACTATTTCAGTCCAAGCACGGGTAAAAGTTTGCGGTGGCATCAGCGTATCGATGGCAACTGGTTTTACTTCGATGCCAATTATCAGATGCACCGTGGGTGGCTCAAGTGGAATGGCGTTCAGAAATGGTCGTATTTCTACGATAATGGGCGTCAAGCTTTCGGAGCGCAGACTATTGGAGGCTTCCGATACGTCTTCGACAAGGATGGTGAGACGACAACAAAGCCGGTTACCGTCCCTGCCGACCAGCGTGCGATGATCACCAAGGCGCAGAACTACTACAGCGATACGAGCTATCTCATCTTGGTAAACAGCAAAACGCACAAGGTGGGCGTATTCAAGGGGAGTAGCTACAATTGGCAACTTGTCTGGTATTGGAATTGCACCACGGGTGCACCTGGAAGTCCGACAGTTAAAGGGACGTACAAGGTTGGATCTCGGGGCAAGTCTTTTGGCTCTGGCTATACCTGTTGGTATTGGACGCAGTTCTATGGAAACTACCTCTTTCATTCCGTGCTGTACCAACCTGGTAGTATGAGTCGTATCCAAGACGGTCGGCTTGGCATTTCCGCCTCTCATGGCTGCGTGCGTCTAGACATCGAGTGCGCTCGTTGGATTTATAATAATATTCCCACTAGAACCCGGGTTGTTTCCTACTAATTGACGAGCTTCTAGTTGGAGGCGGAGAGCCTGACCCGTGACTGCGGATCGGGCTCTTTTCTCTTGCAGCGATGGATGGGCGGATGCATGGAATCGCAAGCCGTGAGGCTAAATGAGATAGATGAAGGTCGGGCTGCAAACTGCTTCGCTCGGTCGCTTTCTGAAACAACGGCAAAGGGACGTTATGCGGTGACGTTGCTTGCTGTATGTGCCGTAGCATTTTTAGGAGTGACCCTGGTGCTTGTCGTGGCTGGGCGATCTTTGGTTTGGGATACAGATGGCAGATTGCTCTACTACCCCTTTATGGTGGGGGAGGGGGAGTGGCTTCGCGGAGTGCTTTCTTCTGCTCTGTCTGGAGAGATCTCTATTCCTGTTTATTCGTTCGACATTGGCTTTGGCGCTGACTGGCTCATAACGGCTTCAGGCAACTCAAATGAGCCCCTCAATCTCCTCGCTGCCCTGTGTCCGCGCGAATTGTCGGAATTTTTTTATGGAGGGCTCGTTTTTCTTCGGTTCTATTTAGCCGCGCTGACCTTTTCTTTCTATTGTTTCAGCCGGGGCCGGGACAAGAGGTCGACACTTTGTGGATCGCTTTGCTATGTCCTGTGTGGTTTCGTTCTTTTCTGGGGAGTGCTCAGGCATCCGAATTTCGTTGACTTTGCAGTCCTGCTTCCGCTAATTTTTATGGGAGCAGACAAACTGTTTGTTCGCAAGAACCCTCTTCTGCTTATCCTTTCCATGGCTGCCGTTTTCGTGTATTCAATCTATTTTGCTTACATGGCATGCATATTTCTTTTCTTTTACTGTTTTGTGGGCTATTTCTCTTACCCCAGGCGACGTTCCTTGAAGGATTTCCTTTTTTTGGCGGTTAAGGTGATTGCCTGCTTGCTGGCATCCTTTTTGCTAGTTGGTTTCTCCACGGTGCCGATGTTTCTGGCCTTGGCGTCGATGGGGCGAGTTGGCGTAGAGAGGGATCTGGCCATTTTTCAAAGTGGCGATTTTTATGCAAGTCTCGGTAGCGTGATGCTCGGAAACCATACGGCGCAGACGGCTATCGTGATAGGTGTCGTCCCTGTTATTGCGCTGCTGGCCCTCTCCGTCTGCGGTCGTCTTTTGCCCAAGAGCGACAGGCGCGCTTGGGGTTGCGGGATGATTCTTTGCCTTGTTGGGCTTTTGCTGTCCGTCGTCGGCTCGGTGATGAACGGCTTTGGGTATTCGACTGATCGATGGGCGCTCATTTTTGGTTTTTGCGCTGCGTATGTGGTTGTGCTGATAACCCCTGTCCTACCGCACTTCGGCAGGAAGGAGTGGGTCCGCTTATGCTTGCTCGTGGCGACGTTTGCTCTGTGGGGGCTTTTCTACGGGGTAAGCGCGGACACTCTGCTGTCGTATGCCGTTGTGGCTATGCTTCTCGTGGTGTTTAGCGCACTTTTGATATGGGCGAGCTTTAGACGAAAGGCGATGCGCCAAGGTCTGGCTGAAGAGCACCAAGCTTTTCCGCGTCTGTTGAAAACACAAGCGTTGCCGGTTTTTCTTGCTGTCGCAGTTGTGCTGAACGCGACGGCTTGTGTGGGGATATTCATGAGTCCGTTAGGTAGTTCGTACTATAAGGAATTCATACGTGCTGGGCATGTTGCCGGGACGAGAGAACAGCTGGATCTGTCGGATACTGTTGCTGCGATGGACGACAGCTATCGCGTCGATAGGCCTGATACTACGTACGGACGAAACGGAAGCTACGTGCACGGATACAAAGGAATGGACTTCTATTCGAGTTTTTACAATCAAGCAGTGGATGATTTCAGGCAATCTCTGGGTTTGGCCGATGATGTCAAGAGCACTATGTTTGATGGTGTGCAGCAGCGTCGGGCTTTGGAAGCGCTCTTGGGAGCACGATATTATATCGCGTCTGGCGAAGCCGAACGCTTGGTTCCAGAGGGTTACGAGCGAGTGATGAGCCTTGGGGAAGCTCACAACGGTTTGACGTACTCGTTGTTCGAAGCTGACGAGGTGCTTCCCATTGCCTTTGTCTACGGTACGACGGTCTCGCAACAAGAGTATGATTCCCTTTCTCTTGTCGAGCGGCAAGAGGCGATGACCAAGGCCCTCGTCCTTGCTGGCGGCTCCGATTCGGACGAACCGCTACAGCTAGACACGTTGAATCTGCCCTTGGATATCGACGCACAAAATGGGGCTATTGTTCAAGAAGGATGTGTTGTGGTAACCGAGAAAGGGGGCTCAATCACGTTTAGCATGAGAGGCATTCCTGATGCAGAAAGTTATCTTTGTTTTGAGGGTCTGTCTTATGCTCCGGCATCTACAGCTGCGGCGAATTGGATGGCAGAGGCGCCGGAGCGATCCTTGCTGGAATACGAAGATGGATGGTCTTCGGATGGCCCTCCTTCAGCATGGATTACAACATCGTCCGCACTTGGCGGGTACTCGTTCGAGATCGTTACAAGTGACAGTGCTAAATATGCCGGGAAGGAAGACTGGGCGGTTAATTTGGGAGCTGCGAGGGAACCTCTAGATAGCGTGACAGTATCGTTTGGTGCAGTCGGGGTATATGCGTTTGATGAGCTATATGCGTGCGCTCAACCTCTGGCAAGTGTGCGGGAGAATGTAGCCGATCTGCAGAAAGGAAACACCGCTTCTATTGAATTCGGGATCAATTCATTCGATATCCACGTCGATGCCGAGCAAGAGGTTTCGGGGCGTGGAAAAGAGGGAGATTCGCGCTATGTGTTTGTCTCGATACCCTATTCTTCTGGCTGGAGTGCTACGATGGATGGGAACCCGATAGAGATCCAGAAAGCTAATATTGGTTTCATGGTGGTAGAAGTTGATGGTGCAGAGCACGACGTGTATTTTTCTTACGTCACCCCGGGGTTACTTTTCGGGGCGTTGTGCTCGGGGATCGGACTCGTAGCCATCGTTGCTTTTGAGCTTTTGTGGTTTCGCAGTGGGCGTCGAAAGCGCCGAAGCACAGATAAAGAATAGGAGCCAAATCAATGATTAACTTTAACGTCCCGCCCTATGTTGGCACGGAGCTTAACTATGTGCGTGAAGCGGTGGAGGATAACCGTAAGATCTGCGGTGATGGCCCCTTCACGAAGAAATGTCAGTCGTGGCTGGAAAAAAGCTTCGGTGCCGATAAAGTTTTGCTGACCACTAGTGGAACAACGGCACTCGAGATGGCTGCTATGCTCTGCAATCTTGAGCCGGGAGACGAAGTGATCTTGCCGAGCTTCACATTTTCGAGCACGGCGACGGCCTTTGTTCTCATGGGCGCGAAGCTCGTGTTCGTTGATATCCTGCCCGATACGAAGAATATCGATCCTGCCGCCATCGAGGCGGCCATCACCGAAAGGACTCGAGTGATCGCGCCCGTCCATTATGCGGGTGTTGCCTGCGACATGGACGAAATCATGGCCATTGCTAAGGCCCATGACCTGCTGGTAGTGGAAGATGCCGCCCAAGGTGTTATGAGCACCTACAAGGGGAAGGCGCTCGGTACCATCGGTGACTTTGGGTGCTATTCGTTCCACGAGACGAAAAACTATTCCATGGGTGAGGGCGGCGCCGTGCTCATCAATAATCCGGCCTATTGCGAGAGAGCCGAGATTATTCGCGAGAAGGGGACGAACCGCTCGAACTTCCTGCGCGGTCAGGTGGATAAGTACACGTGGGTCGATAAGGGGTCGAGCTATTTGCCCAGCGACATGAATGCCGCTTACCTTTGGGGCCAGCTTGAGGCGGCTCAAGCCATATACGATGACCGTATGGCTACCTGGCATGCGTATAACGATGCTTTTGCCGACTTAGCGGCAGAAGGTCTTGTTGAACTGCCGGTCGTCCCGGACGATCGCGTTCAGAATGCCCACATGTACTATCTTCTGCTTCCGACACTGGAAGACCGGACGAGTTTCATCAGTTTCCTCAAAGAGGGCGGCGTGCAGGCCTGCTTCCATTATGTGCCTTTGCACAGCGCGCCAGCAGGGGAGCGGTTTGGGACATTTCGCGGCGAAGACGTGCATACGACGGAAGTGAGCGAGCGCCTGGTTCGTCTCCCGCTGTACTACGGAATGAGCGACGAAGACCGTGTTCGGGTTATCGAAGTGGTACGGGCGTACTTCGGTAAGTAACTTCCAGCCTTGTACGGCGTGTGGGAGTGTTGACGATTCTCAATCAGGCGTAAATAAAGTAAAATGCGGGGCGACGAGAGAAGTCGCCCCGCTGTGTTTTTTTGGGCGTGCGCAGAGAGCGGGCTCCTATGAAAAACGCCGATTTCCGCAAGTGGCAGAAGGCCCTCGGGGCGACGCTTTCCGTCTTGCTTGCGTTTACTCTTGCCTGGGCGTCTCCGATGGGCGGTGGGTTCGGTCAAGCGGCCGCCTTGGGGGTTGTCGCCGCCGATGCGGTGCCCATGAGCGATGGTGCCGCAGCGGGGGATGAGCAAGCTGCTGGTGAGACGGTTTTGGAAGCGGCGGCCGAGTTGGGGACCTCGGGCACGTCGGATGCGAGTGCTTCCGAGCAAGTTGCCGCCGATGTCGGAAGGGTAGAGTTCGAGGTTGAAGGGCCTTCTGCGGAACCTGCGTCTGGCGCAGAGGCCGTGCTGGCTCAGGCCGATGCCGACGAGGCTCAGCGCGCCGCCGAAGAGCGGGCGGCGGACGTCGATGAACTTGGCTACGTTCCGGGCGAAATTGTCGTCATTTATGAGGAAGACGCCTCGGTTTCAGAGCAGGCCGATGTTGCCGCGGCTATCGGCACCGAGGGAGAGTCTGAACCGGCGCCCTTCGATAGCGGCGATGCTGCAGTGGTCGATATCGCCGACGAGATCACGGTGGACACCGCCGTGGAAGCGGCCGCTGCCGAAGACGCCGTGAAGTATGCCTTCCCCAACTACGTGGCCAAAAGTTTTGACGAGCCGGCGGCCTCGGCCCAATCGTCGGCGGCCTCGCCGCTGGCAACCGGCGATGAGCTGGCTAGCCAGCAATGGTATCTGAGCGCCGTGAAAGCCCCGGAGGCGTGGAGTCTGCTGGCGGCTTCGGGGCGCATCGTCGAGTCCGTGAAAGTGGCTGTGCTCGATACGGGCGCTTCTATCAGCCATTCCGATTTGCAGGGCCCCCTCGATATGAGCCGAAGCGGCGAGGTCGTTTGGGCCGACATGAAGGCGGGCAAGGTGTCCTTCAAGCCGCTCCGAGGCGACGGCTATTTGAACGGCACCAACGAAATGCCCTTCTACAGTACCCATGGCACTCATGTGGCGGGCATCATAGCCGCCAAGGCCGGCAACGGCGGCGTGCTCGGCGTGGCGAGCGGGGGAAGCACGACACTCGCCAACAAGATCGTCTCCGTTGCGGCGATTGATATCTTTTCCTGCATTGGCGAGGGAGACGACGGTGCCAAGTTCTCCTCCGCGACGGTGCTCGATATCCTTTACGGGCTGGCGAAGGCGCGCGACATGGGCTGCAGCGTCGTGAACATGAGCCTGGGTTTTTACACCGACGACGAGACGTGCATCGCGGCGCTCAACGAGAAGACGTCCGAGCTGGACGGGCAGGGCGTTGTCCAGGTCTGCGCGGCGGGCAACGATCATACGGTGGCGAAGTCGTATCCGGCCGCCTGCGATGCGACGCTGAGCGTCATCAGTCTTTCGAAGCGCGGTGCCATTCCTAGCAACTCCAGCACCTATTCGATGAAGACATGGGAATCGGCCGATGGCTACATGCGCTCGTGGTTCTCGAACTACGGAGACTGGTGCGACATTGCGGCGCCCGGTGAGAACATCTACAGCACGGGCGTGCTCGAGGGCACGTTGAAGAACGGCTATCTGTCCATGAGCGGTACCTCGATGGCGTCTCCGGTGGTGGCTGCGGCGGCGGCGTTGGTGCAGGCTGCCGACCCCGATTTGTCAGCGGCGGAGGTGAAGGATGTTTTGTGCCGCACCGCCGTCGATTTGCATACAACGGGCAAGGATGGCGAATCAGGCTGGGGCTTGGTGAATGCTGGGGCGGCGGTGAAGACCGCATTGCCTTCCTCTCAGCCGGAGGGGCCGGGCGTGGAACCTGATGTTCCCGAGGAGGAGCCGCCTGCGAGTTTGGCGAATGCGAAGCTGGCGATTTCCTCGCTGACCTACACGGGCAAGGTTCAGACGCCCGCCGTTTCCGTGACACTCGGCGGAGCCACGTTGGTGCAGGGACGTGACTATCGTGCGACGATCTCTCCGACGACGGTAAAAGCGGTCGGTACCTACAGCGTGTCTGTGGAGGGCGTGGGGGCCTACCGGGGCACGCTCAAAGGATCCTTCAAGGTGAATGCCGCCGACATCTCATCGGCACAGATTCAGGCTATAGGCAGTCAAAACTATACGGGTAAGGCGGTGACGCCTCAGCCCAAGGTAACGTGGCAGGGCATGACGCTAGTGGCGGGAACTGACTACTCGGTGAGCTATGCCAACAACGTGAACGCCGGCACTGCCAAGATGACCATTTCCGGGAAGGGCAACTTCGCGGGGACGAAGTCGGTCAATTTCTCAATTGTCAAAGTCGACCGCAATGTTTGGAAGACGGTTGGAGGCAAGACCTACTACTACGGCGCCGACGGGCAGCCGGTTAAGTGGTCCCAGAAGATCGGCGGCTCCTGGTACTACTTCAACGGCGCCGGCGTCATGCAGAGGGGCTGGATCACCTGGCGAGACGGAACCAAGAGCTACTTCGACTGGGACGGGAAGGCCCTGACCGGTTGGCGCAGCTTCGGCGGCGTGAAGTACTACTTCGACCCGGCCACGGGCGTGTCCAAGCGCTGGAGCCAGAGGATCGACGGCAAGTGGTACTACTTCGACGGCAAGAGCGTCATGCAGAAGGGCTGGGTCACCTGGTCCGACGGCACCAAGAGCTACTTCCACCCCGACTCCTCGGGGCACGCCGCGGCCCTCACCGGCTGGCGCAGCTTCAGCGGCGTGAAGTACTACTTCGATTCTTCGACTGGCAAAAGTCTTCGCTGGGGACAGAAAATTAGCGGCAACTTCTACTACCTCAATAGCTCAAGCCAAATGCATAGGGGATGGCTTACTTGGAGCGACGGCAAGAAAAGCTATTTCAATAGTAACGGATGTGCATTGGCCGGATGGCAATCTCTTGCTGGGAAACGATACTATTTCGATCCCTCGACTTACAAAACCTCTGGCCCTGAAGGTCAGAGTTCTGGGGACGGGAGCAGAACAGTTTATTGGGTGGCTAACGGAGAGGTTTATCATACAACAAGAGATTGCGTGTCCCTGAAACGCTCTACCAACATAAAAAGTGGCACCATTGCTCAATCTGGCAAGAAGCGTGTTTGCAGCAACTGCGGTTAAAATTTCAGATGTTAAAGAGCTAGTTTTCAGCATGGCGGGTGCGAATTGGGCGGCTGAGTGCAGTTCAATATCGCATCCGCTTCGAGCATCAAAACTCCCCAGTGTCCTCTGATCCACCTCATCACGGGTCGTTCCAAAAGCCGAATTCTTGCGAGGTCGATGGCCATGCCCACGGCGTATGTCGCGACACCCGACAGCACGCCTACGGCCAGGATCGCTGCCGGCCCCAGGGCGTACACCCATGCCAGATGCGGCCACAGCCAGGCGCGCATGATGGGGTTGTCGTGGATGAG
>OLPQ01001975.1_pt1 | contig 13072 bp, 10 predicted proteins | sample 1672451 | NCBI WGS metagenome assembly OLPQ01 (sample SAMEA3136687, study PRJEB25190) | human gut metagenome | biome: human gut; feature: human-associated habitat; material: faeces | place: Austria | collected 2013
ATGAAGGTAACTGGGTAACTACATTCTGTGCAGATCATCCGATCGATCAGGATACCGCACAGGGCGATCCATTTGCAACTTATATGTATACTATCTTCCTGCCGGAAGTTGCTGTTAATACAGAAACAGGTAAAGTTACCGTTGAGAAATTTACTTGCGTAGCTGACGTAGGTACGATCATGAACAGACTTCTTGTAGAAGGTAATTTCTATGGTGGTCTTGTACAGGGTATCGGTCTTGCTCTTTCGGAAGATTTTGAAGATTTGAACCATGACACCACTTTGAAGAATTGTGGTATTCCATATCCAAAGGATGCTCCGGATGATATTGAACTTCACTTCAATGAAACATATCGTCCAAGTGGTCCTTACGGTGCGGCTGGTTGTGGTGAGGCTCCACTGGATGCTCCACATCCTGCAATCCTGAATGCAATCTTTAATGCGACAGGTGCACGTATTACACGTATCCCTGCCCGTCCGGAAAGGGTTCTTGCAGCATTAAAAGAACTTGAGAAATAAGCTTAATTCATAATGTGGTTGGAGTAAGAGCTGCCAACTGTGATATAATCAGGGGAGACGGGAAACTGCCTCCCCTTTACAGACGAAAGGAGTAGCAGGTTATGACATACATACAGGAGAGAGGTTCTACTCACGTTTATCATGTAAATCGAATGTCAAAAGAAGAGATGGATCATATGATCAGTCTCTGCGTCCATGAACAGCCGGCCTACTGTGTTGCAGCCTGTCCTTTCAAAATGGATACAAAAGAGATGCTGTATTATGCTGCAAAAGGAAATTTTAAGAAAGCGTTGGCAATTTATGAGAAAATTACACCATTTCCAATGATTCTCTGTGATGGATGTACGGCACCTTGCGAAGATAATTGCAAGCTTTGTGAACTTGGTGATGGTGTCTCCATACGAGAAGTAGAACGTGCGATTGTCCGGTATGGAGAACCGGGAAGACGAAGCAGTGTATTTCGCATGAGAAAGAAGAAAAGGGCAGCAATCTTTGGTTCTGGATTATTTCCACTGTTTCTTGCAGGGGAACTGGAAAAGAAAATGTATCCTACGACAATTTATTGTAAGGAAGAAGATTATGAAAGCTATATTGCAGCGGCAGCCGGACATCTTTTGGAATCAGACCGCAGCAATGAAGCGAAACGTCTGAAATCTATGGATCTTTCTTTTGAATTTGGATGCAGTTTGAATCTTTCGTTTATCAGAGAAAAAATGGAACTGGCAGATGTGGTATGCGCATCAGAAGAAGTGGCAAAAATGTTAGCTCCGGAAGAAGCAGCAGATGTCGAGATTATGTTAAGAGAACAGGCAAAGATTGTCAGCGGACCTGCGGAATCTGTGATGGATGCGGCTTTTGCCGCAAAGCGGGCAGCTTTGACAGTGGATCTTCTGGTACAGAATTTATCGTCGCACAGCAACAGAGGCAGTGAAGGAGCAGTGACTACCAAGCTTTATACGAACATGGAAGGAATCCATGGATCGAATAAGATTTTCTGTGGTCAGGATGGGTATTCAAAAGAAGAAGCTGTAGAAGAAGCAAAACGATGTATTCAGTGTCATTGTGACGAATGCATGAAAGGCTGTGTGTATTTAAGTGAATATCAAAAACATCCGGGTTTATTAGCCCGTGAGATCTATAATAATACTCAGATTATCATGGGAGATCATCCGATGAACAAACCGATGAATGCCTGTGCCCTCTGTGGACAGTGTACGGTGATCTGTCCGAATGGATTTGATATGAGTCAGGTGTGTAAGTCAGCAAGAGAAAATATGGTATCCACAGATAAGATGCCGCTGGCGCCACATGAATTTGCACTGATGGACATGTTATTTTCAAATTCAGAGGCTTTTTTGAGCAGACCCCAGCCGGGATATGAAACTTGCAGATATGTATTTTTCCCGGGCTGTCAGGCAGGGGCGATAGCGCCGGATGTGGTTATGCAGGCATACGAAGATTTAAGTAATCGGGTAGATAGAGGTGTTGCTCTGATGCTGGGATGCTGTGGTGCAATCAGCGAATGGGCGGGCCGCTATGAAATGACAGAAAAAGTAAATGAGCAGCTGAAACAGGAACTAGCCAAGCTTGGTGATCCGATCATCATAGCAGGTTGTCCAACCTGTATGAAGCAGCTAAAAGAAAGTATTGGAGCGCATGTTATAGGAATCTGGGAAATTTTGAGAAAAATCGGACTTCCACAGCAGGCGAAAGGACTGGAGATACCGGTTGCCATACATGATGCCTGTGGTGCCAGAGGGGATGCACAGACACAGGATATTATAAGAGAACTTTTGTTGGATATGGGATGTACCGTTGAAGATACAGAATATTCCAGAGATTTGTCTCCATGTTGTGGATATGGAGGTCTGACGGCATATGCCAATAAAGATATGGCAGCGAAAATGACAGAAAAGTGTCTGGAACGTTCCGATGCACCATATATTACATACTGCATGGCATGCAGAGACCGATTTGCCAGAGAGGGAAGAGAATCTAGACATATCATGGAACTTCTGTATGGTGCAAATGCCAGCAACATGCCTGATATCAGTGAGAAACGCTACAACAGGCTCATATTGAAACAGACACTTTTAAAAAACATCTGGAATGAGGAACCGATCATGGAGAAAAAAGACTATACTGTTGCCTATACAGAAGAGGCAATCCATATGATGGATGAGCGCATGATACTGAAAAGTGATGTGGAACGTGTGTTATCAGATTACAGAGAAAATCAGGAAGCAATCCTGGATGAAGAAACAAAAGAACTGGTGACAAGAAGCAGACTGGGAAATGTCACATTCTGGGTGCGGTTTGTGGAAACAGAAGACGGATATCTGGTACACAGAGCATACAGTCATCGAATGAATATTATGAAAAGGGTGGGACAGTAATGGCAGTAGAAAGAACATATTATACGATTGATCCGGAAGGAAAGCTGACCTGCATGAAATGTAAGGTTCCTCTTGTAAAAGGAAAAGCAAAATTTATGTATCTGGAAAATGGGTTTCCTGTGGAAATGCCTGTCTGTCCAAAGTGTGGGTTTGTGTATGTTCCGGAAGAACTCGCACTTGGAAAAGTGCTCGCGGTGGAGCGTGCACTGGAGGATAAATAGATGAACAGGCATCCGGGAGGGGAAGCGCAGACGCTTCATCTTCTGGAGAACATAGAATGGAAAAAAGAAATGAAAGCACTGGATCTTGGAGCAGGAGAAGGAGACACGGTTCGAATCCTGAAATCATTTGGGCTGGAAGCACATGGCGTGGATCTTTTCCCACGGGGCAGTGATGTGGAAATTGGCGATTTTCTGCATTTGCAGTATTCATCAGACAGTATAGATCTTTGCATCAGTCAGTGTGCATTTTTTGTCAGCAGAGATCAGAAAAATGCACTATCTGAATGTTGGCGTGTTTTGAAAAAGGGAGGTTTTCTATTATTGTCAGATCTGGATACTGGAAATCTTTTGAAAATGGCAGAACAGACAGGATTTACCATTCTCCGGCAGGAGGATCAGACGTTACTTTGGCGGGAATATTATCTGGAAGCAATCTGGAATGATTCGTTCTGCTGCGAAGAGTATACGATTCTGCAGAAAGAATATAAAGGAAAGAAGCTGCGATATACCATGTTGGTTGGCAGAAAGGAGTAGCACATGGATCTTTATGAAAGAATCATAGAACTTAGCAGTATGGGTTATCATTGCTCACAAATGGTTATGATTATGACACTGGAAGCCATAGGTGAGGAAAATCCACAGCTTGTAAAGGCTCTGGGAGGTCTTGGCGGTGGAATCGGTTACTGTGGAGATACCTGTGGCTGCCTGACAGGAGGAGCCTGTGCGATAGGTTTGTTCCTTGGCAATCTGGCTCCACAGGAGAAAGAAGATATACAGATGAAACCGGCTGTGCAGGAATTATATCAGTGGTTCCATAAGAAGACCGAAGAAGAATTTGGTGCTTTTTATTGTAAGGATATCACTTCTAATTTGGATTGGGGAGTGATTATGGAGCAATGTCCTGCGCTGATTGCAGATACTTATACGAAAGTGATAGAAATCCTGACAGAACGGGGAATATTGGAACTATGATTACGCTGGGTAAAACAAAAAGTGTATGCCCGATATGTATGAAAGTACTTACGGCTAAAAAATGTATCGGTGAAGATGGCATTTATCTGGTGAAAGAATGTGATATCCACGGAAAGTTTCAGACACTGATCTGGGAAGGAACGGCAGCAGAGTATCTTTCCTGGGGAAGAGAAAACCTGTCTGCGGAGACTCCGGTAAATCCCAAAATCAAAGAGAAATCCTGCCCGGATAATTGTGGACTCTGTGAGGAGCACGAACGAAAAGGCTGTTGTATGATACTGGAAGTGACAAAGCGCTGCAATATGCACTGCCCGGTCTGCTTTGCTTCGGCAGGAGAATGTCTGGAAAACGGTGATCTTTCAATTGATGAAATAGAAAAGCAATATGATTTTCTGATGGATCATGGAGGACCATTCAATATTCAGCTCTCAGGTGGAGAACCAACCATGCGGGAGGATCTTCCGGAGATCATACATATGGGTAGAGAAAAAGGGTTTACATTTTTTCAATTGAATACCAATGGAATCCGTCTTGCGCAGGAAGCAGGATATGCCAGAAAACTAAAAAAAGCAGGACTGAATACAGTATTTCTTCAGTTTGACGGTGTCACAGATGATGTGTATCAGACATTGCGCGGACGCTCTATGATAGAACTGAAAGAAAAGGCTGTGTTAAACTGTTCGGAAGCGGAACTGGGAATTGCCCTGGTACCTGTCATTGCGCCAGGAGTAAATGACATGCAGGTTGGAGATATTCTGAAGTTTGCGATGGATCATATGCCATTTGTAAGAGGAGTACATTTCCAGCCGATCAGCTATTTTGGCAGATGTTCTCAGCAGCGTCCACAAGCTCCGATTACCATACCAAAGATGTTGAAGCTGATCGAGGAACAGACTGACGGGCTTATGAAAAGCAAGGATTTCGCCGGTGGTGGAGCAGAGAATCCATACTGTTCTTTTCATGCAAGTTATCTGAAAAAAGGTGAGAGGGAACTGAAACTTTTGGAAAAGAAATCAGGCAGAGGATGTTGTTGTACTACCAGCGATAATTCCAGACAGTATGTGGAAAATCAGTGGAGCTATAGCACAAAAAAATTTGATGATGGAGAAATGACGCAGACAGATGCGCTGGATGAATTCCTGATCCGGGTTCATAATGAAACTTTTGCAGTATCAGGGATGATTTTTCAGGATGCATGGAATCTGGATCTTGAACGTCTGAAAAGATGTTATATCTGCGAGGTGGATTCTGATTATGGAATGGTGCCGTTTTGTGCATATAATCTGACGAATTCGAAAGGAATATATTTATACAGAAAGTGAAACGATCGAATATAGATGCAATGATCTGTAAGCAGGAAGGTATTACAGAGATTACAAGAGATGAAATACACAGAATACAGCTGGAGAAATTAAATATTGTACTGAAGAGAGAGAAAGAACGAGAGGGTTTTTACCGAGATTTGCCGGAAAGACTGGAAAGCCTGATAGATTTGAGAAGCCTTCCTTTTACGACAGAAACAGATCTGGCACGAGATGGAGGCAGGATGCTGCTTTGCTCCCAGGGGGAAGTACAGAAAGTGATATCAGAACAGACAAGCGGAACTACCGGTGCCGGTAAACGTGTATTCTATACAGAGGGAGACTGTGAACACACCATAGAACTTTTTATGGCAGGTCTGGGTGAATTTATTTATCCTGGAAGTATAACGATGGTGGCTATGCCATTTTCAGGTCCTTTTGGATTAGGAGAACTGATCGCGGAGGCAATCAGACGTCTGGGAGCAAAACCTCTTTCAACCGGGACAGGAAGAACTTATGGCGAACTGAACAGGATTCTGGAAGAGGAGCAGCCGGATACGTATGTGGGAATGCCGACGGCATTGCTGTCCATGCTTCGAATGTGCGGAAAAGGCAGTATAAAAAGAGCACTGGTATCTGGAGATGCCTGTCCGAAAACTGTCATGAAAGCAATCGAAGAAATTCTGCAAACACGACTTTGGCCGCACTATGGTTCCAGAGAGATGGGGCTTGGAGGTGCCATTTGCTGCACGGCGCATGAGGGCATGCATATGCGGGAAAACCATTGTATTACAGAGATTATAGATGAGAACGGAAATGTGCTGCCGGACGGTAAATGGGGAGAACTGGTGATTACAACCATTGGAATGGAAGCACAGCCGTTGATTCGATATCGAACCGGTGACTGGTCAAGGATCATTCCAGGAAGATGCCTCTGTGGAAGTGAAATAAAACGCCTGGACTTTGTAAAGCGGATGGATCCATTGGGAAGTATCAGAGAGATGGATGAATTACTGTTTGAGATTCCGGAACTGGTAGATTATTGTGTGAAAATTGTAGATGGAAAAAAGGAAATTACAGCGCTTTTTACATCGGACAATGGAGAAGAACGAATCAGGAGTGTTTTGGAAGAGAAGGATATTCGTTCATGGAACTGCAAAAAAGCAAAGTGGGAAGATGGGGCGCTGTATCCTGGCAAACGAGTTACAAGGCAGTGATTTCGTGGTATCATGGAATCACTGCCTTGCCTGTTATTCAGGATAGTATGGACAATCTTCCTGGATACATTCGCGATTATCTTCGCAGTATTTACACGTTATAGAAGACAACGGAATGTTTACAGAACAAAACTGACTGTAAAAATGAACGGCTTCTTCAATGGCAATTCTGCTGGTACGTTTGCAGCAGCGAGGTCCACCAACATCTGCCAGTCTGGATAAAATAATGGAAACAAGTTTTTGAGGAAACGGCCATGCATCTTTGTGAAGTGGACTGGATCCAGTCATAACGGACATGAAAATACCGGCTCCGGCAGCAGCTCCACAGACACCCCAGTAACCACAGGTACCGCCCGGAACCTGCTTCGCTCTTTTACAGATTTCAGATAGTGCAGCATCGTAATCCATATGTTCTCCATTATTGCGAAACGCTGTCAGAAGAACACATGGGACAATTGCATGATGCTCCGGTCCATGCATATGTACAGATGGAAGATCCATAATTTTTTCCAGAAGAAGCAAAGCATCTTTTTCTGTACTGTCTCTGAGTGTTGTGATTACCGGAGCATATGTGCCATAGCTGTGACAGGCATCACAGATAAAGTGACCATTTTCACAGACCGCATTGGTTAATTGCTCTTTATGGCAGATGCTGCACGTCTGAATAGAGCTTTCAGCACGATACGTAATAGAAGCACCACAAATCAGACATCCGGAAAAATGTTCCGCTTCACCGCAACAACAGGAATTATTCGTATGATCCATTTGATTCACCTCCGGAGAATTTATTTTAATAGTGTTAACGATGTAAAAAGTATAACATAAAATGAAAAAGTAATGATAAAGTATCTTGACAATCATGTTACTTTGGGTATATGATTTGATCCAATAAAGGGGAGTAACCTGTGCTTAACAAATTGCGTTTGTGATGTTGTCAGTACGGTGGAAGCATCCGGTATCATAAGGAAATGGTGAGACTTTTATTGCATTTTTTATTATGCAATGAAGGTCTTTTTTTTATATTTTTTTCAAAGAGGTATTTCATTGCATAAGAAATTCAGGTAGTAAATACTTAGAAACGATGAGGCGGAAGTGATGAAGGAAATTTATCAGCAGACGGTAGAAGAGGTTCTTGAAAGGGTGAATGGCAAGAAATCTGGGCTTACAAGTGAACAGGTGAAAAGATCCAGAGAAAAGTGTGGGTGGAATGAACTTACAGAAGGAAAGAAGAAAGGTATCCTGCAGATTTTCTTTGAACAGTATAAGGATTTTCTTGTACTGATTCTAATTGCATCAGCAATCATATCTGGTATGCTTGGAGATGTGGAAAGTGCGGCAGTTATCGTGACGGTTATTACGATCAATGCAATCTTGGGAACAATACAGACGGTAAAAGCAGAACAATCTCTGCAGAGTTTAAAGAATCTTTCTGGCCCGGAGGCAAAAGTATTGCGTGATGGTACAGTCGTTCAAATTCCGGCAAGAGAACTGGTTGTTGGAGATGTGATACTGCTTGAAGCAGGAGATATGATTCCGGCTGATGGAAGACTGATTGAAAATGCAAGTCTTAAGATTGATGAGAGTGCTCTTACAGGAGAAAGTCTTGCAGTTGAGAAAAACATGGATACAATATTGACGGAAGCGCCACTTGGTGATCGGACAAATATGTTATTTTCCGGTAGTTTTGTAACGTATGGGCGTGGGAAAGCTGTTGTAACGGATATAGGAATGCAGACAGAAGTCGGAAAGATTGCAGGACTTTTGAAGTCAACTTCGGAAAAACAGACACCACTCCAGGTGAGTTTGGAAGTCTTTGGAAAGAAGCTTTCCATTATGATTCTGATATTTTGCGGACTCTTATTTGCAATAAATGTGTTCCGCGGTGAAAAGATCAGCAGTGCATTTATGTTTGCAGTAGCACTTGCAGTGGCAGCAATTCCTGAAGCGTTAAGTTCTATCGTGACAATTGTACTTTCTTTCGGAACACAGAAGATGGCAAAAGAGCATGCAATCATTCGTAAACTACAGGCGGTAGAAGGGCTTGGAAGTGTTTCTATTATTTGTTCTGATAAGACAGGAACGCTCACACAGAATAAAATGACAGTTGAAGATTATTATATAGATGGAAAAAGAATTTCAGCAGAGGCAATTGATATATCAGATCAGGCACAAAAATGTCTTTTAAATTATAGTATTCTATGTAATGATTCGACAAATGAAAATGGAGTAGAAATTGGAGACCCAACAGAAACAGCATTGATTAATCTTGGAAGTCGATATGGAGTAGAGGCAGCAAGCATAAGAAAGCTTTATCCAAGAAATGGAGAACTGCCATTTGACAGTGATCGAAAGATGATGTCAACACTTCACCTGATAGATGGTAAAAATCAAATGATTGTAAAAGGTGCAGTCGACAAGCTCCTGGAACGTACAGAGCAAATCTGGACGAAAGAGGGAATTCGAAAAATTACTGAGGAAGATAAAGAAAAAATACAACGTCAAAATCAGAAATTCTCGATGGAAGGTTTAAGAGTACTGGCTTTTACCTATCGTGAAATTCCTAAGAATCACACATTAACGTCACAAGATGAGGATCACTTAGTATTTCTTGGTCTGATTGCGATGATGGATCCTCCGAGAGAAGAATCAAAAGCTGCGGTTGCGGAATGTATAAAAGCGGGAATTCGACCGGTTATGATCACAGGAGATCATAAAATCACAGCAGCAGCAATCGCAAAGAGAGTTGGTATATTACATGATTTGTCGGAAGCCTGTGAAGGTGCGGTCATCGAAGACATGACGGACGAAGAACTCCAGGAGTTCGTACCGAACATTTCTGTGTATGCAAGAGTTTCACCGGAACACAAGATCCGTATCGTGCGGGCATGGCAGGAGCGTGGAAATATTGTGGCAATGACGGGAGATGGCGTGAATGATGCCCCGGCACTGAAGCAGGCAGATATCGGAGTTGCCATGGGAATCACGGGAAGTGAAGTGGCGAAAGATGCGGCAGCTATGGTGCTGACGGATGATAACTTTGCAACGATCGTCAAGGCAGTGGAAAATGGACGAAACATTTATCAGAATATTAAAAATGCGATTCAGTTCTTGCTTTCTGGAAATTTTGCAGCGATTCTTGCAGTTTTGTACGCATCACTTGCAAGTCTGCCGGTTCCATTTGCACCGGTACATCTGCTGTTCATCAACCTTCTGACAGACAGCCTGCCGGCGATTGCGCTTGGACTGGAGCCGCACAATCCGGAAGTGATGAAAGAAAAACCACGTGCCATGGGAGAGTCCATTTTGACAAAACCATTTCTTACAAGCATAGGAGTGGAAGGTCTGTGTATCGGAATCATGACCATGACAGCATTTATGATCGGATATCGCGATGGAAATGCGGTGCTGGCAAGTACGATGGCATTTGGAACACTTTGCAGCAGCCGTCTGGTTCACGGATTTAACTGTAAAGCAAACAAACCGATCATTTTTACGAAACGATTCTGGAATAACATTTATCTGATCGGAGCATTTGTACTTGGCTGTCTTTTGATTACAGGAGTACTGATGATCCCGGCACTTCAGGGAATGTTCAAAGTGCAGACACTGACGGTAGCACAGTTGATGACTGTATATGGACTGGCTCTTTTGAATCTGCCGGTTATTCAGCTGCTGAAATGGATCAGAACGCGAAAGAAATAGAGGATTTGACAGGATATTGGATAAAGGAAGGAATTAAATGGAACTGAATAAGGAAAATATGCGGAAAATCCGGGAGCTGATTTTGTTCACAGCACTGCTGATCGTGGTACTGTGGAAATATGAAGAGGTGTTGGAGGTACTGGGATATGTGGGACATCTGATCTTTCCATTTCTGCTTGGAGGAGCCATTGCATTTGTACTGAATGTACCGATGAACTTTATCGAGCGGCACTTGTTTACGGAAAAAGTAAGAAAAAATAAAGTGGCAGATAAGCTTGCAAGACCGGTGAGTCTGTTGAGTGTACTTTGTATCGTAGTTGGCGTGTTGACGGTAGTGATCTTTGGTGTTGTACCTCAGCTTGTAAATACATTTGGAAATCTGGGGCAGAGTATTACCCAGTTCATCCCACATGCACAGGCGTGGGGGAAAGAGGTCTTTCATGGAAACAAGGAGGTTGTCGAACTGATCAACAGTGTACAGTTTGACTGGGACAAGATTGTGGAGACACTGATTGATTTCCTGAAAAATGGTGCAGGAAATATGCTGAATTCGACACTTACCGCTGCAAAAAGCATTATCAGCGGAGTTTCAACATTTGTCATAGCTTTTGTATTTGCGATTTATATTTTGCTGCAGAAGAAAAAGCTTGGGATACAGGCGAAAAAGGTACTGTTTGCATTCGTACGAAGAGGTCGTGCGGAGGCTGTGGTGGAAGTCTCTTCCCTGACTTACAGCACCTTTTCAAGCTTCCTGACCGGACAGTGCCTGGAGGCTGTGATTCTTGGAAGCATGTTCGTAGTGGCCATGACAATCTTCCGGCTGCCGTATGCACTGCTGGTAGGAATCTTTATCGCATTTACCGCACTGATACCGATCTTTGGAGCATTCTTAGGCTGTGCGGTGGGAGCATTTTTAATCTTCATGGTCGACCCCATGAATGCGCTTATGTTCATCGTGTTGTTTCTTGTGCTCCAGCAGATAGAAGGGAACCTGATTTATCCGCATGTAGTAGGTAATTCTGTAGGGTTACCGTCCATCTGGGTGCTGGCGGCGGTCAGCATCGGAGGCAGCCTTATGGGCGTGGTCGGAATGCTGATATTTATACCGATCGTGTCGGTGGCATATGCACTGTTCCGGGAAATTGTGTATCTGAAGCTGAAAAAACAGGGGGTAGATCCGGTAGAGCTGGAGGATTAATAAAGACAATTAAGTCAGACCAATGAAGTGCTTATGTGTAGAATAATGTTAAAAATTAAGAAAAGTTCGTGCAGTTTAGTGTGAAAAAACGATGAAAATACATTGATTTTTACACGAATAATTCATATACTATATTTAGAACAAGTTTTGAGTATGAAGGGAGGACGGTATATGTACAGGAAAATCATGGACTTTTTGGAAGAGTGGAAGAATGAAGAACATAGAAAACCACTTATTTTACAAGGCGCGAGGCAGGTAGGAAAGACATATGCGATTTTGGAATTTGGGCGTACACATTATGAGAACGTAGCATATTTTAACTTTGAAACAAACCCAAAGCTAAATGAAACATTTGAAGAAAATATCAGTCCAGATTATTTAATACCGATTTTATCTCATATTGCAGGGCAGACAATAGTGACAGAAAAAACTTTGATCGTGTTTGATGAAATACAGCTTTGTGAACGGGCATTAACTTCATTAAAATATTTTTATGAAGAAAGACCAGATTATCATATTATAGTGGCAGGCAGCCTTCTCGGTGTTGCGGTGAACAGGGCAAGATTTTCATTTCCAGTCGGGAAAGTAGATATGAAGACATTGTATCCGATGGACTTGGAAGAATTCATGATTGCAATGGGCGAGAAATCACTTGTAGACCAGATTAAGAAATGTTTTGAGACAAATGAACCGATGCCGTCTGCGCTCCATGATGCAGCCATGCAGCTTTATCGACAATATCTGGTTGTGGGAGGAATGCCGGAATGTGTCATGCAGTTTGCAGAGACCAGAGATTATATACTGATTCGTCATACACAGGATACGATACTTGCAAGTTATCTTAATGATATGAGCAAGTACAACAATTTAAATGAAATTAAAAAGACAAGACTTGCATATGACAATATTACAGTTCAACTTTCAAAAAAGAATACCAGATTTCAATATAAACTGATAAAAAAGGGTGGAAGAGCTTCTGAATTTGAAAATGCAATTGAATGGCTTTGCCTGTCGGGGATTGTTTCACAAGTCTACAAAGTGGAACAGATCAGGAAACCATTGGAAAATTACCGGGATATAGATGCGTTTAAAATTTATGTGTCGGATTTGGGATTATTGTGTGCAAAGAAAGATATTGTGGCAAATGATGTCCTTTATATGGTGGAAGAGTTGAATGACTTTAAAGGTGGTATGGTTGAGAATTATGTCAACGTACAGCTTACTATTAATGGATATAATACCTACTATTGGGAAACTGAGCGGGGCGCAGAGATAGATTTTATTATTCAGCGTGAAGGTAAGCTGATTCCAATAGAAGTGAAGTCTGCGGACAACACAAGGGCAAAGAGCCTGAAGGTTTATATGGATAAGTATAAACCCGATTATGCGATAAAGCTTTCAACGAAAAATTTTGCATTTGAAGATGATAAAAAGATAGTTCCGCTTTATGCCGCATTTTGTATTTAAATGGAAGAAAATCTAATAAAGAAAAGACATGAAAAGACCGCTGGAGTTGCTGATAGTAATTGCCAGCGGTCTTTTCATAC
>OLPQ01001976.1_pt1 | contig 13069 bp, 6 predicted proteins | sample 1672451 | NCBI WGS metagenome assembly OLPQ01 (sample SAMEA3136687, study PRJEB25190) | human gut metagenome | biome: human gut; feature: human-associated habitat; material: faeces | place: Austria | collected 2013
CGGCAGAGTCTGCAGGGGTGGCGGCCGAGCAGCAGGAGTCGGCACAGGTCGAGCAGCAGGAAGCCGTTCAGCCCGAGCGTCCCGAGCTTGCGCTGTCCTCTGAGCCCCAGCAGCTGGTCATTTCCTTCTCTGACAACATTGAGGCTGCGAAGGTTGTCGCTGAGCCTGAGTCCGCCTCCGGGCCCGTGCAGCCTGGGCTCGCGCTCGAACCCGAGCTCGAACCTGCAAATGGGCGCATGCCCGTTGAAGAGCCTGCGTCCGTTGAAGGGCCCGAACCCGAGTCAGAGGCTGAGCCCGTTGAAGCCGCCGTCAGCAAGCTCGAGCGCCCTAGGTACCTAAGCGGTTGGGATGACCCGCGCTGCGTGTTCGACAGCGAGACTCAAGTCGCCGTCCTCGACAGGCAAAATATTAAAGATGTGTTCAGTCTCGTTCGCGAGCTGGGCAAGACCGAGGACGCTGACGTGCGTGCCGCCTTTGAGACGCAGCTCCGTGCCTACGCTTTGCCGCTTTCCCCACAGTACCGCGTACAGGCGCCGAAGCTCGGCAAGCTCTCGGGCAACAGAAAGCTGGTGTTTGACGTCTTTGGCAATTTGCGCAGTATCGGGCTTGAATGCTGCGCGTATACGGATGTTAAGGGTCCAGAAACCGAACTGTTCAGCACTATTTATTCAAGCGATGGCGAGCCTCTCTCGCTGTTGAATCTTTCGATTTCTCCGGCGTTGCAACGCAAATTAAAGAGCAAGTATCGCATTCACAATATGCCTGAGCTGCTTTCGTACAACTGGAGGGAGCTCCGAACGAAGGGCCTAACTTCGGGCGAGCTGCACTCGATTGTGTCTGCATTAAACGATTGGCCATCGGGAAAGCTGCAGCTTGGAAGAACCAAACAAGAAATTGAGCTTGCACGCCAGGCGGCGATAGGGGGCTGGTATCCATCGGCTAATATGCCACTCGAGCGTGTCAGGGCGGTTAACAGGCTCGCTGACGAAGCTATCCTGCGGTTGCATCGAGAGTGTTTGTCCATACACGAGCCCTCGTTCCGTTTGCTCTTTTGCGTTAGGGTGGCGGGCAAGCTCGCGATGGGCTATAGCCAAAAACACTCCGCTAATTCGGTGCTCGCTGAGCTTAAAAACGAATACCCTGCCTTTAATGCGGCCGTAAAAACGTTCAAGCGCCTGAACTTTGAGCTTTCCCAGGATCAGGAGGATATTGACACAGCTAATACGTGGTCCACCTTCATAGATGCTAATGGTGCAGATGGCGTTATTGCATCGACTGATAAGGCTCAATTGGGTGGGCGGTTGGATGCACAGTCCAAAGCCCGCGAGGGGGATTCCTCGCACGATTCCGAGATGCCGGCAGCGCAGGATCTTACGGTAACCCAGGCGCTTGCGTTGGCCCTTGACCAAGATGCTGCAAAGTTCAACAGGTGGTTTGCGGACCTCGCTTACCGGGATCGCACCCTGATGGGCTATATGCTCATCGATAGCAAGCCGGCTCGTTGGATCGACAACCTTGCTATTTCTGCCTGGAAAATCCGCGAGCGTTACGATGCCCTTATGGCGTCGCGCCCGACGTTCGATATTGATACATTCGGTCCGCTCTTTAAAAAGTACAAGGTAACTGCTGAGGAGTTTTATGACCTGACGCACACCGTGCAGCCTGCCTACTTGTATATGAAGCGCATCTATGGACAGGGTACTATCCCGCTTAAATACGCAGCGGTCGATAAGGACCTTGACCTGTCCGTCTGCCGGGTGGTCCGCGCATACCTGGCAAGCAAAGGAATCAAAAATGCTGATGATGGGGTAGAGGAGGAGTCCGCGCCTGCGGAGCAGGCTGTCGCGTTGACGCTTGAGCCCGAGTTTGCTTCCGAGCCCGAATCCAAGTCCTTACCCGACCCCACTCCCGCCTCAGCTCCCGCCCCGGCTCCGGTACAATCAGCAAAGCCCTTCGCCAGCAAGGTCGAAGACCTCACCGGCAAAGGCCCCATGTCCATCGATGCATGGCTTGCGTTGCTGCCCGCCGACGATGCCAGGCTGTTACGCTGGATCTTTAGCGATAAGCCGCTTATGGATTACCCGCACAAGCCCGCCGGTCTTGGTCCGCTTCGTCAGCGCCGTGCCGACCTGCTGTGCAATCGGCCGCGCCTCGACGAGGACAAATTCGCCCCGTTGTACCAGCGTTATGACCTTACCGAGGATGCGTTCTGCAAGATTACACAGGCATCCCCGATGACTTTTGGCTACCTGAAAGCCGTTAAGGTATCGAATAAGTTTAGCCTGCGCCTTGCCGCCAACGATCACTCGTTGCCGCAGGAATGGCGTGATAGGGCGGCGCAGCTGAATCGTCATTCTTCTGCCGGCGTGCTCCGAACGCCCGTAAGTGTCGAGAAGGACAACACCTCCCAGCTCGAGCGTAAAAAACTGGGCAATTTCTCCACGCGCGGTGCCGCGCTGCGTGCCTTTGCCGAGTCTGGAGCTGTTGATGAGTATCATGACCTTAAAGATTTCCGCAACAGGTACCAGCTGTTTTTGGAAGACAACAAGTGTGGTTACAAACAGATGCTTTCGTTGCCTTCCGAGGACATCAGATGTCTTAACGAGCTGCGTGGCACGCACATGTTCCTGGTGGCGCGCGCCAATAAGATTCGCGCCTACAAGGTCGACAGCCGCTTTACGTCCGAGTTGCGTCAGATCCTGACGCTCGCCGTGGGGCGCAATATCGAGTGCGGTGCGGGCCTCATCCTACGCGAGAATCAGGAACTGTGTGACCTCTACGACGTTCGCGACGACGAGGAGCTCTACGAGATTATCCGCTCATTTGTGCGTCCGGGTTCGGTGCCCGGCTTGGAAATGGGCTCGATGCCGCTCATTCGTCTGGGCAAAACGGACCGTAAAAACCAAATGCTCGATGTGCTGCGAGATGCGGGCACCGAGCTATCGCGCGAGGAGTTTGCCCAGCGCTATGCGGACAAGTACTGCGTGGAAACGAGGACGGTCCGCGGCAACTACCTGCGCGACATGAACGCATATCTGCGCAACGGCCGCTACTCGTATGTCGAGAGCAACCTTACGGACGAGCAGCAGCAGTTCATCAAAGATATGGTGACCGAGGACTACGTCTCGCTACCGTATGTCGCAGCGAGTTTTGCTGCCAAGTTTGGTACCGCATCCGGGCGACTCATTAATGATCAGTCACTGGCGCCTCTTGGTCTGGAAATCTCCAGGGACCTGATAGTCAAGGAGGGCGTGGACCTGCGTCAGTCGTTTACGAACCTGCTTATGTCGCGCGACAGCTTTGCCTACGGTTCCCCGGGCTTTGGCGACGAGGTCATCAACCATCCGGATTTTAGGAATGCCATTACGCCGCTGCTGCGCAACTTTACCTTTATCGAGTGCAACCACGATTCGTTTATTTCGCTCAAGCGCCTGAACGAAACAACGGGTGTGCGTCGCATTGACCTGGGCAGCTACGCGTGTTCCCTGTTTGCCCGGACAGAGCCTGACGTGCCGTTTACGGTGACGAGCCTGCGTAAGCAGGGCTTTATGCATAAGCTCCATGCCGTGGTCGATGAATGTGGTTTTGACAATTCGTTTTATGACTCAATCGTTCTGTACGGCCTGGCTCATGAGCAAATAAGGCGTACCCGCTTTAGCGGAGTTTACATGTTCTGTCGCAAGGAGGGGGCGTTTTCGTCGGGCGACGCGGTCGAATACGTCGTGAGGCAAAAGGGGCCTATCGAGGTGGGGGACCTGATCGATGCGTTCCAGGATGACTACGGCGTCGTAATAACCGCAGCCGATATTAACCGAGCCGTCCAGGACAAGGGGCTGTTCTACAACGAGGACCTCGACATGGTCATGCTCAGCAAAAGGATGAACGCAGAATACCTGCGCGAGCTGTATATCAAAAACAACCAATAGGAGGAGTCAACATGAACCTGCTCGAGATGATCGGCGACGGCGTCAACATTAAGCCGACCGGTGCCAACCACAAAATCGTGATCGACGGCAAGCCCGAGATGTATCCCGTTTACAGCATTAAGCTCGAGTTCCTGCGCTATAACGTGCAAAACGACCGCATCGCCTCGTGGATTAGCCGCTATAAGGCCGAACATGGCGAGGGCGCGTTTAACGAGCTGGACGTCGCGGCCTGCAACGACATCATTGAGGGTTTTATCGTCGACAGCAACAAGGATGCCATCGAAAAGACGCAGCGTAGCATTGCCCTGCGTTCGCAAGAGCGTCCCGGCGTGGTGCTGGCCGACGGCCTGATCGTCGACGGCAACCGTCGCTTTACCTGCCTGCGTCGTCTTGCCGCCGAAAACCCAAGCTTTGGCTGGTTTGAGGCTGTCATTCTTCCCGAGAGCCTGGGTAACGATTCCAAGAAGATCAAGATGTTGGAGCTTTCGATCCAGCATGGCGAGGAAGAGAAGGTCGGCTACGATCCCGTCGACCGCCTGGTGGGCATCTACAACGACATCATTAGCTCCAACTTGCTCTCGAAGGAGGAGTATGCCCAGTGCATTGGCGTTGAGCCCAAGGAGCTCGAGAAGGAGATTGTAAAAGCCCGCTATATGAACGAGTTCCTGGAGTTTGCCAACGCCAAGGACCAGTTTCACCTGGCGCGCGAGCTCAAGGTCGCCGGCGTTATCAACGACCTGCAGGGCGTGCTAAAAAAGTGCAAGAGCGACGATCAGGAAGAGGACGTTAAGAACATCGTCTTTGCCAACATGATTGCCGAGCCGCAGGGCGACATCGTGCGCTTTGTCCGCAAGATGAAGCCGATTCTGGAAGGCCCCGATGCGGACCGCTTTATCGAGCGCGAAAACGAGCTGGCCTTTGAGGTTGCCGAGCGCCTGAAGAACAAAGAGATCGTGACCTCGACCGATATCGCCGAGATTCGCGACGATGTTCAGCTGGCGACGGCCTTCCGTGAGGTTATGGAGTCGGCCGAGAACACCACCAAGATGAACAAGGCCCTCAAGTCGCCTTCGCTCTCGATCATTCGCGCCATCAGGGATCTTGATCAGGTGGAGGAATCGACCTTTGGCTTGCTGCCTGCGGACGAGATTGCCAATATCGCCGCCGAGGTCGCCAAGCTCGAGGCGAGGGTGCATATGATCAAGGACAAGATCTCGTACAGGATGGGCGGCGAGGAAGCCTAAATGAAACTGCGCCTCTCGTATAGCGACGGCATTTCCGTCGTGCCGCTCGACATGGCGGTTGAGCAGCTGCGCCGCGAGCCGGTCTGGAAGATTCGGCTTTCGGCGTTGCGCCGCTATGCACCGAGCTATCGAGAGGCGGAAGTACTCTTTCCGCTGGCGATTGACGACCCGGGCGCCAAGCGCATCGTTGAGCTGCTGCAGCGGGCGGCAAGCTTTGGCGTGGAGTGCCAGGTGGACCCGGACTTGTTGCGAGGCCTTACGGCGCGTGAGGACTATCTGCGCGAGAAGGCGCGCGTGGGCCTGCTGATCAAGGCGCACGATGAGTCGGTGGCCGATCGCTTTGATGAGTTCTGCCGCGCCGAGGACACCCTGATGCAGCGCCCGCTCAAGGACCGTCAGCTGTGGGACGCGTTCTTTATGAGCGCCATGGGCCGCAGCGCCAACTTCTCCGTTCCCGGTTCGGGCAAGACGGCATCGGTCCTGGGGACCTTTGCCTACCTTCGCGAGCGCGACCTGGTCGACCGCATCATCGTGCTTTCGCCCAAAAACGCTTTTGGCTCGTGGCGCGACGAGTGGGCCGCCTGCTTTGGCGCCGACCGCCCGCTGCGTTCGCTGTGCTTTCACGACCCCGAGTTTCGCGGTCGTTCCACGCGCGACAAGTACAGCACTCTGCTGTTTGACTACAAGCGCTACGACATGATCCTGCTCAACTACGAGTCGGTCGCGCTGGGGGAGGCGGCCGCGCGTATTGCGGCAGATCGCGCCCTGGTGGTATTTGATGAGGTGCATAAGGTGAAGCGTGTGGGCGGCAAGCGCGCAGCGAGTGCGGTGCAGATTGCCGCGGCGGCGCCGTACTTTATCGCGCTCACCGGTACGCCGATTCCCAACTCGTTTGAGGACCTATACAACCTGCTCCACTGCCTATGGCCGCGCGACTACAACTGGTACTTTGGCATGAGCGCCAATGCCCTTAAGTCGACGAACGAGGATGACGTTGAGCATATTAACGAGTCCATCGCGCCGTTCTTTTGTCGTACGAACAAGCATCAGCTGGGCGTACCCCGGGCCAACAAGGACCATCTGGTCGATGTGCCGGTGGAACGCTGGGAGCAGCAGCTGTTCCAAAAGGTGCTGCGCACGCTTTCGGGTGAGCCGTTCGAGATGATTATTCGCCTGCTGCAGCTTTCGTCCGACCCGCGCATGCTGGCCGAGGACCTGAGTGCCGGCGACTATGCCGACTTGTTTGATGGCGAGGTGCAGACGGGGGCGGGCAAAGCGCTGGAAGGCCTGCAGGTGGATGACCGGCCCACAGCCAAGATGGTCGCCTGCCTGGATCTGGTCGCGTCGCTGGTAGCCCAGGGCAAGTCGGTCATCGTGTGGTGCATCTTTAAGCGCAGCATCCGCAATGTGGTGCACGAGCTGCGCGAGCGCGGCATTACGGCTCGCGCTATCAGTGGGTCGACCGATATGCCCACGCGTGCCCGCGTCATCGACTCGTTTAAGGCAGGGGAGACGAGCGTGCTGGTCACCAACCCGCACACACTGGCCGAGTCGGTCTCGCTCCACAGCGTGTGCCACGACGCCGTCTACTTTGAGTGCAGCTACAACCTGGTGCACTTGCTGCAGTCCAAGGATCGCATTCACCGCCTGGGCCTGTCGCAAGAGCAATACACGCAGTACCACTACCTGCGCGCCGTGTACGAGCGCCGCGACGGACCGTGGTCGCTCGACCGCAACATTTACGAGCGCCTGCAGTACAAGGAGCGGGTCATGCTCGACTCGATCGACCGCGGTACGCTGGAGCCCGGCTATACCGACGAGCGCGATCTGGAACTGGTGTTTAAGGGCCTGTTTGACGACGAGGACCAGCGGAGCGAGGTTAGCGATCAAGGCATCGCGGACGATATGCAAGAACCCAAGGAGATATAACGATGCAGAAAGCCTTTCCCATCTTTGTTATGGAGCTGTTTTGTGACGGCTGGCTGTTTTTGGAGCATTCCGATGTTACCTGGGACGGGTCGTCGCATGTTCTTAAGCGCGTTCGTATCAACGCGGACAAAAGCGAGTGGCTCCTGAGCCATGTGCGCGAGCACTTTACGGATGTTCCGAGCAACATCGATTTGTGCCAGTACGTCGGCACCACGCTCGTGGAGCTCGAGAAACATGCTGAGTTGGTTGTTCCCCGCGACGATGTTTCGCCCCGCCTGCAGTTGCTCTTTGAAGGCGACCTGACGCCTATCACGCTGGTGCAGCTCATGTGCGTGGGCGATTGGCTTTCGGTGCGGCAGACGAGTGAAAGCGAGGTCCGCGTTTCCTATGACGAGCGCCTGGCGCAGCAGATTTCCGGGTTTGGCTTTCTTATGCGGCGCTTTCGAGCGGTACTTTGCTCGCAGAGCGCGATGCTGAGCAGCAGCGTGGTTGCCACAGTGCTCGAGGCAAGGCCAGCGACGGAGCCGGGAATCTGCGCGTTTTTGGAGATGGATGATCCGCTGCCTGTGGAGCCCGAGGCAGGGGCGGTTGTTGAGCCCCAGGTGGAGCCCGGGCCCGAAGTGGAACCTGTGCCTGAGCCAGAGCCAGAGCCTGCACCGGAACCTGCCCCTACGCCCTCTGCAAAAGAGCAGGAAAAGCTGCGCATTGCAAGGGAGGTAAAGGCCGCGCGCGACAAGATGGAAGAGCTCGACAAGGCACGTGTTGCTTTGCTCAACCAGCTGCTTGTGCTGCGCCATAAGCATGAGCAGCTTTCCGATCAAAGTGGTTGGAGGGCAATTGTCGAGATGGAGGAAGTCGGCAGGCAGATCGATGCGCTGAGCGGCCAGGTCGACCAGCTCGACGAGCAGCTCCGCGACGCGCGCCTTGCCTACGCCGAGACGCGTGCGGCGTCGCTGCAAGCGCTTAAGGAGCTGGGGCAGTAGGACAGCAACATCCCTCACGACCCCGTACTTAAACGGTATCATTGGAAGGCATATTTGCATCGCCCCGATGCAAATAAAAAGGCCCGAACCCTTGGAGTGTGTCCTGTGGATAACACCGAAAAAATATCACTGGGAGGCGTGCTCACGCGCGAGCAGTTTTTGCTGCCCGAGATGCGCATCGTCGCCGCGTTGCGTCTTGATGGCGTGAGCGACGACGAGATCATCGCGCGCGTTAAGCACGACAACCTGTTTCAGTATCCCACCGAGCGCATGCTGGCCGACCGCGCCCGCGTGTGCCTGCGCCGCTTTGATGCCGTATCGCTCGACGAGGCGCAGTGCGCTGCCCGCGGTATCGACAAAGATACTGCCGATCAAGCGGTCGCGCGCATTATGGATCTTGTCGCCAACGGCATGCCCGATCAGGCTGCCCAGGCCAACCTGTTTGCCATGATGTGCCGCTACACCATGGTCCGCGAGCTCATCCAGGTGGAGATCGGCGAGCGCATGGCCAGCTTCGACTACAACTTTACCGACGTTGACCTTAACGCGTTTGTCACCCGTTTTCAGGTTGAGCACGCCGAGGCCGTCAAATGGTCGGACGCCACGCTGGGCCGTATAAAAAGCACCCTGCGCCAGATTCTGCGCAGCGCCGGTTTTAAGGCATCGCAGCGAACCGATACGCTCCAGCCCCTGCTGTTGGACCCCGACGTGGAACAGGCCATCCGTGACCTGGGCGACAGGGACGCCCTGGCCGCACTCACCGGGCAGGTGATGTAGACATGGCAATAAACCAACCGCACATTCGCCCGCGCAACCGCGCCGAGCGCATACATGAGGACTTTGACCATCGCCGCGAGGCGCTGCGCGAGCGCCTGCAAGACCAGGACTTCTTGGCCAACAAGGGCATCGGTAACGAGATTGGCTTCTATACGTTTTGCTACGATCCCTCGCTGGAGTTTGAGTGCCGCGCCTATGTGGACGAGCTCATGGCAGATGCCCAGGCCGGCAAGCTGCCGTGTAATCTGCAGGTCTTTAACCTGTACGACGTGATGCTCGAGATTTGCGAGCAGCGCCGTATTTTGCGTGCGATTCCCCGGCGTGAGGCAAAGGTCGGCTCGGAGGCCCAGATCAAAGAGCTCCAGAAGCCCTGCAGCTCCAAGAGCTTTGCCCAGTACCTCCTGGAGCATACCCAGCCGCATCAGCCCGGCGACGTGATCTTGCTCACGGGCGTGGGCGAGGTCTTTCCGCTGCTGCGCGTGCACAACCTGCTCAATGACATGCTTGCCGATTTTGGCACCGTGCCCGTCGTCGTCATGTATCCCGGCAGCTTTGATGGCCGCCAGCTCAAGTTGTTCAACAAAGAGAACGCCAGCAACTATTACCGCGCGTTCGATATTTCTTAGGAGCGACAGATGATCATCCAAGACCTGTTTTCCAAGGACATCAACCGTTCCATCAACGGCGTCGTTAAGGTGCAAGACGCCAGCGACGAATCGGTGAGCCAGGAGCTTGACGAGTACGTGGTGACGCGCGAGCTGCAGGGTCATTTTGCGCACTTCTTCGAGGCGTACGATAAGGCGCTCGACGTTCCCACCGACAACATGGGCGTGTGGATCAGCGGCTTCTTTGGCTCCGGTAAATCGCACTTCCTCAAGATGCTCTCGTATCTGCTGCAAAACGATGAGATTGCCGGCAAGCGCGCCGTCGATTACTTTGATGGCAAGATCTCCGACCCCATCGTGGCCGCTCGGGTTCGTCGTTGCTGCGAGGTTCCCACCGAGGCGATCCTGTTTAACATCGACAGCAAGGGCGGCCAGTGGAAAGAGGGCGACACCTCGCGCACGGCCCTGCTCCGCGCCTTTGAGCGCGTGTTCTTTGAGCACCTGGGCTTTTTTGGCGAGGACCTTAAGCTGGCACGCCTGGAGCAGCATATCGACAGCAAGGGTAAGACGCAGGAGTTCCGCGCTGCCTACGAGAGCATTGACCACGGCAACTGGCTCGAGGACCGCGAGAGCTACAGCTACTTTGAGGATCACATCGTCAAGGCCCTGCAACAGGTCCTGGGCATGAGCGAGCAGGCCGCGCGCCACTGGTTCGACGGTACCGAGGACGACGCCATCGCTGCCGACACCTTTGCCAAGATGGTCAAGCAGTATGCCGACAAGCGCGCCGAAGAGTGCGGCGGCGAGTTCCGCCTGCTGTTCATGGCCGACGAGGTGGGTCAGTTTATTGGCTCCGATGCCGACATGAGCACGAGCCTTATGCTGTCGCTGCAGACGCTCGTCGAGGAGCTGGGCAGCCGTTGCGGTGGCCGCGTGTGGGTTATGGTGACCAGCCAGGAGGCCATAGACGAGGTCGCCATGATCGTGGGCGACGACTTCTCCAAGATTCAGGGTCGCTTTAACACACGCCTTTCGCTCTCCAGCTCCAGCGTGGACGAAGTTATCCAGCGCCGCGTGCTGCAAAAGAACGATGCCGCCTCGGCAAAGCTCCAGCAGGACTATGAGGCCCAGAGCACCGTGCTCAAAAACGTGTTCTCTTTTGACGGTTCGCGCGGCGACCTGATTGGCTATGCCAGCCGCAACGACTTTACGGCCAGCTACCCGTTTGTGAACTATCAGTTTAAGGTACTGCCCGACGTTATGACCGAGGTGCGCAAGCACGGCGTTAAGGCCAAGCACATGTCCACGGGCGAGCGCTCCATGCTCTCGGCCTTCCAGGAATCGGCCCAGGCCATTCAGGACCAAGAGGTAGGCGCCCTGGTGCCGTTCTGGCGCTTCTTCGATACCATCGCCAAGGACCTGGAGCACGGCGTGATCCAGGTGGTCACGCGCGCCGAGCGCGCAGCCGAGGATGGCCATGGTCTTAAGACCGAGGACGTTAAGGTCCTAAAACTGCTGTATCTGATCCGCTATATCGACTACATCAAGTCCAACGTCGAGAACATCTCCATCCTTATGGTCGACGGCATGGACGTGGACAAGGCCGCCCTTAAGGACCGCGTTAAGGAATCGCTCAACCGCCTGGTACGCGAAAACTACGTGGCACGTCAGGGCGATGCGTACAACTTCCTCACCGACGAGGAGCAGGATATCTCGCGCGCCATTAGCGAGACGCCGGTAGATGCTGCCCTGATTATCGAGGGCATTAAAAAGTCGCTCTTTAGCGGCATCTATACGGCTACCAAGCTGCGCGTGGGCGCCAACGACTTTCCCTTCGACCGCTATGTAGACGACTCGGTCTATGGTGTGGCCCAGGGTGGCATGAAGCTCAACGTAGTCACGGTGGCAGATGACCTCTCGCGTGCCGACGATGCCGAGCTCGCCGTCAAGTCGGCCAATAGCGCGCTGGTGGTGCTGGCAGACGACATCGACTACTTCGACGATCTGCAGAATGTGGCTAAGATCCGCAAGTATCGCAAGACCATCAATACCGAGGCCCTGGCGCCTTCGACTCAGCAGATTATCCAGGCAAAGATGAGGCTACTTTCGTTGAGCGAGAGGCAGCCAAACTGCTGGAGGAGGCCGTGCTGCATGCCCGTGTGGCTGTGAATGGTTCCATGGTTAACATTCGCGCCACCAAGCCCGCCGATGTGTTTGACCAGGCCCTGTCAAAGCTGACGGATGCCATCTTTACCAAGGCCGACTACATCGCCGACCCCGCCAAGACCGACGAGGACATTCGCGCCACGCTGCGCGGTGCCAACCAGGTGGCGCTCGACGGTCAGAGCTCCCAGAACGCCCGCGCCGAGAAGGAGGTCGCGGACTTTTTGCATGCCCAGACGCGCCTGTCCCTGAATACGACCATGGGCGACCTGCAGCGTAAGTTCCAGGGTGCTCCCTATGGTTGGCGCGAAATCGACATTGCCAACGTGGTGGCGCAGCTGGTGGTTTCGCAGCGCGCGACCATTACAGCTGCCGGCGCCAATGTTGCCCCCACCGACCTGCGTATGGTTACCTTCCTGCGCAAGGACGCCGACAAGGCCCAGGTGCGCGAGCGCGTTAAGATGAGCGACGAGCTCATCAAGAAGGTCAACAGGGTGCTGCGCGAGACCTTCGGTGCGAATCGTGACATTTCCAACGAGGACGAGCTCACCGCCACGGTGGTCGAAACGCTTACGGGCTACAAGAACGAGTGCGTGGAGCTCACGAACAACAACTTTACGGGCTTGGCCCCGGCCTATCCGTATCCGGGCCTAAAGGTGCTGGACGACGGCATTAAGCTGACCACGCGCCTGCTGGATAGCCAGAACGACGCCCAGGCGCTCTTCAATGCCTTTGTAAAGGCGCAGGACGATCTGGACGATTGGAAAGAGGACTACGACCAGGTCGTGTTCTTCTTTGAGAGCCAAAAGCCCGTCTTTGATAAGGCCGTTGCGTTTATGGGCCTTATGAAGGACGAGGGGTTCTACATGGACTCTAACGCCCAGGCGGTCGAGGCCAACAAGCGCATTGAGCAGATTCTTAAGAGTCCGCGTCCGTACCGTGAGGTCCGCGAGCTCCACGAGCTGATGGAGCCCGTCATGGCTGCCCATAAGCAGATGGTCGATGCCAAGGGCAAGGAGATGCTGGACGACATAACTGCACAGATGGCCCAGGTGCACGAATATGCCCAGGGCCAGGACGGCTACGCCAAGCTGGCCGAGCGCGCCATCGAGGACGCCGGCCGCATGGCCAAGTCGTTCGAGAGCCGCGCTCACGCTGCTACCAAGGCCAGCGAGCTTGCCGCGCTGAAGCAGCAGCTGATTGAGTACTGCGATCGCGCATGCGAGAACATCGATAAGGCTATCGATGAGGAGAAGGCCCGCCAACTGCGTGAGAGCCGCCGCGTAGAAGTCATGCCCAACGGTGAGACCGTTACTACGATCAAAGACCCGGGCAACGATGCTTCGGCGACCGTCGAGCCTGCACCCGCTCCTGCTCCCAAGAGGATTAAAAAGCTGCGCCTGGCCGACCTGGGCGAGCGCAAAAAGCTGGAGAGCGAAAGT
>OLPQ01001980.1_pt1 | contig 13047 bp, 9 predicted proteins | sample 1672451 | NCBI WGS metagenome assembly OLPQ01 (sample SAMEA3136687, study PRJEB25190) | human gut metagenome | biome: human gut; feature: human-associated habitat; material: faeces | place: Austria | collected 2013
GTGTCGCAAGCCAAACTCAAAATCAAAGGAGGCGGTCCAAATGGACAATAAAAGTCTATCACATACTCGCTGGAAATGCCAGTATCATATCGTATTCATTCCTAAATATAGGAAGAAAGTATTGTATGGAAAGGTACGAGAAGATGTGAGAGAAATAATATCAACTCTATGCAAATATAAAAGTGTAGAAATAATTGCGGGAGCCGTATGTATCGATCATGTGCATTTAAGCGTAGCAATTCCACCGAAATTTAGTGTATCAGACTTTATGGGATATCTGAAAGGGAAAAGCACATTGATGCTTTACGACAGACATCCAGAACTGCAAAGTAAATGGGATAAAGCCTTTTGGGCTAGAGGATATTATGTTGAAACAATCGGCAATATAACAGATGCAGCAGTTCAGAAATATATAAATGAGCAAGCAGAGGAATCGAGAAGAGAAGATTCCAGTAGTACCGCTTTATAGCGGGCCAGTAAAAGTGCTTGCGATACCGCCCTTTGGGGCGAGCAGTAACAATGGCCCTTTGGAGGGCCAAGGATAAACCACCAGTTGAACTGGTGGTTGCTAACTTGGGTATGTGGCTTAATTACTGTCACTGTGGTTTGATATAAGGTAAGATGTTTTGAAGAATACGACGCAATGTTTTATATTTATTTTTCTTGTGCTTTTTACTTTCATTTCAATTATAGCTATTTGGCCTGATAGTGGTAAGAATCACGATGCCGGCCTTACTTCAGCAGAATTGAAGCTTGAGGAAAAAATAGAAAAAGATTCAACAACAGATAGCAGTATAACAACATATACATTTGTAAATGCAGAAGAAAAAACGACCTTTGCGATTGACAGAGGATATGCCGTAAGAAAGGCAGTCAGGAATAGCGAAGGGAAGACAACAGAAGAACGATATTTTGATGCCGATGGGAATCCAGTAAAATTGTATGATAGTTATTATGGAGTAAAGTATGAATATCGTGATCACGAAGTAATTATTAAGTATCTGGATTCACAGGGAAATGAGATGCCGTTGACTACATATTCCATCATAGTAAGAACTTTAGACGATGATGGACGAGCTATAGATGATTATTATTATGATTTGGATATGCAGCCCACTCAGTACGCTGGATACTATGGAATGCACTGGGATTATGATAATAACGGCTGGAATAACAGGGTCACTTATCTTGACAAGAATGGTCAACCAGTACTTTGTTCATCTGGGTATGCAATAAAAGAGTACAAGCGTGATGCAGATGGAACTATAACAGGAGAGTTTTACTTTGACGAACAAGGAAATCCAACAAAATCTTCATTTGGCGAATACGGACAGTTGTATGAACGGGATGAAAATGGCAGAATCAGTCAGATCATGTATGCTGATGCAGACGGGAATGCTGTAACGAACAGTGCAGGATACGCCATCCGGAAATACACCTACTATCGTGACGGTACGGTTGATACCGATATGTATTTTGATAATGCTGGAAATCCTGTGGCTCTTTCAAAGGGGCAGTACGGAATCAGACATAATGGGAAGACCACACTACTGATGGATAAAAACGGTAACGTTATGCTGTGTGTGGATAATATCCTGAACGGATTTCCATTTATGGTGGTAGTATTCGGATGTGTGCTCTGCTTTGTAATGTTGGTGCTGCCGAAAGGATGGAGTATTCTTTTGACATGTGCTTATGTAGTATTTATTCTTTATGAAACACTGATGTTCCGGGAGACAGGGAATGCGAGAACGAATTTTGTGTTGTTTTCTTATGCTGGAAATTTCTTGAAGGAGCAGTCCATCAGGGTAGGTGTGATCAATAACATTTGGCTTTTTGTTCCATTGGGGACAGGACTGTACAGGATATTCCGGAAGAAGTGGGTGTTGCTGATTCCTTTTGTAATGTCTGTGGCGATTGAATTGACTCAGTATATTACAGGACTTGGTATCGCGGAGTTTGATGATGTGTTTGGTAATACAATGGGAGGATGGATTGGTGTATTGGTAGCTTGGACGTGGGTGAAGAGCCACCCGGGACAGGGACTGGAGGCTGATTATGGTAGTAGAAAAGTGCAATAATCGAGAAGGGGTGACTCAGAAATTATTATCATTATTTTGCGAAAAGGTTGATGAATGCTTGAAAACAAAGGAATTAGTTAAATTTGCAGTAGCTACTGGAAATACATATTCTGGATTTTTAAAACGATTGCATGAGATGGACATTCCTTTTAATAAAATAGATTTGTTCGTAGTAGATGAATACGCTGGAATCGATTATGACGATGAACGAAGCTGTACAATTGATTTGTGCAGGGATTTGAAGTACATTGAAATGTTTCATCAGACTTTCTTTTTTAATGCGGAATCATATCTTGAACAATTAAAGAAAATGAACGCCAAATTAGATGATGATCCATTGGATATTATATTGTTAGGAATTGGCAATGATGGACATTTTGCATTTTGTAATAGAAGCGAGGAATATTCAAAGAAGGATACATACGCAATTGTGCATTTTACAAATAGTGACATAGCAAAGCAGGTGGAATATGGATGGTTTTCCTCTAGAGAAATGGTGCCAAAGGAGGGGATTACTATTACTAAATATGGTGTTTTGAAAAGTGGGACAGTTATTTTGTCTGGATTTCAGAAAGAAAAGGAAAAAATATTAAAGATGATTCTTGCTGATAATGTCCCGAAAGAGATGGCAATTTATGATATTATCCAAAGAAACGATGTTATACTAGTATCAGATTGATAGGAGATTTAGCATTCGTATGAAAAAGATAGAGATTAACGACAGAGAAGTGTTCGAAAGGTATCATGTTAATTCAATTATTAATTCCGAATATCAGTTTTCTACGCTTTTTATATGGCAACATGCATATAACTTTGAATATGAAGTATGGAATGATTGCCTGATTGTTTATGGAACACAAAGAAATGGGGACACCCAGGTATATTTTCCAATTGGAAAGGTTGACGATTTGAATTCCTACGTTGGTCATATCAAGCATATTTTTGGTGATCTTAACCAAAATGTTAATATCAGACCTTTATCAGAATCAATGAAAGAACGATTATTGCATTTTATTGATTTTGATATAGAAGTAGGATCTAAAGAATCTTATTCAGATTATATATATGATTATATTCCATTAAAAAACTATAGTGGAAGTGTATATAAGAAGAAAAGGCATGAGCTACATAGATTTTGTTCGAGATATGATTATAAGTACGAAAGTATAGACTCAGAAAACGCGAAAGAAGTTCTGGAAGCTTTAGACCGTATTTTGAATTTGGATTCTATAAGAGATGAAGAGGAATATGGAGCATATTGTAAAATATTAGGTAATTTTGAAAGTTTGAATTTACGAGGCGGTATTATCAAGATAAATGGAATTATTGAAGCAGTGTCTATTGGTGAGGCAATTGGTTCAATGGTTTTAATGCACTTAAGAAGATGCAATAAGTGCTTTGAGGGAATTTATCCGGCAATGCTTCATTTCGTATTGAATTCAGAATTTGACAATACTGAGTATAAAATCGTAAACACACAAGATGATATGGGAAATGAGAATATTAGAAGAACTAAATTATCATATAATCCTGTATGCGTTTATAGAAAGTACTTTGTCAAAGAGGTTGACAATGGAAAAATACTATGTTAAATATGGTGATTTTATTTATTGTGTAGAAAGCAGAAAAGTAAGTGTAGTAAAGGATATATCTGAAGTGGAAGACTGGAGAATTCCTCATGATTTCACTTATGAGATGTCATTTGAAAATGTATTAAAATGTGCAAAAGATTTAGTTGATATAATTAATAATGCCATTCATTTCAAAGAAAAGAAGAATTATGAATATGCATCAAGAGAGTTTGAAAAAGCGGCGAATCTTTTAGAAAATATTGGTGATAAAAAGCGTGCAATGGATTATTATGCATACGCTGCCATTATGAAGGAAAATTCTGAAAAATGGAGAAGCATTAGCTATTTGTGGTACAAAGCCAGTGGAAAAATGGAGGATACAAAGGTTTATACGGACTTTAACAGTCTTCGCCATTCTTATCCTACTATTTCTATAGAAAGATGGAGAAGCTTTGAAGATAAGGAAAAAATAGGAAGAGCGATTCAGTATGCGGCGTATAGCGAAGATAATTTTGGAGGCCCAACAGATTCCTACTGGTTATATGAAGAGGCTGTACAAGCTTATAAATCTGCCGGGAAATATGGACGGATGATTGAATGCTTGATATCAGCAACCAATAGATATGTTAAGCAATATAATAAGGTTTCAGATAAGCTTGTGACTTTGTGGAAAGAAGTATTGCAGAATAAGGACATGCACCAATCATACGAGAAGTTGATTATTCTTGCATTTGATGAAATATATAAGAATATGAATCTGAATAAGAGTGAAAATGCAAAATTTTTTTTTATTGAATCAAAGAAGATGCAGATTAAAGTAAACTTTAAGGAGCACCATTATCTTAGAGGGATAAAAGAATGGCTGGATGGATTACTTTCTGATTTTGGAACAAATATGCTTAAAATGATAATTCAGGTGGTGATTATTGTTATAGGTGTATTTCCATCGATTTTTATGCGCCTAAACAGCCATTTAGACTATCAGAATGCAGTTATCTGCTCTATTAATAATTTTCTGGGAATCGAGCATATTTCTAGTATTAATAAAAAATTGTATTTTGCCGGAGTTGCGGAAACGTTATATTCGTATTTTATTCTGGTAGTGATAAGTACGTATGTTATTAACAGGGTGGTTAAAGACATGAGCTGAGTGGTATATACGAAAGGGTCAGCCCCTGGTAAGAATAAAACTTCTGAAAGGTAACGCGGTAGCTTTTGTGAGAAACAGATTTAATTTTTTTAACAAGAATAGTCAGAATAATCTTGCAATGCTGCATAATTAATAAAAATGAAAGGACAATTATTGAGATATACTTTTCGTGATTTTTCGCGTTTTTACACGTATTATAAGTAAAGAACCAATAGAAAAATTTTACAAAAACACTAATATCATTCGATAAAAGGGGAAATCCATATGAAAAATGCACGACTTTTAACAATTACTCGTGGAGAGGAATTTAAGTTAAGTTTAAAGGAAGAAATTCAAGAAAATGATATTTTTTATGAGCAGTATATGAATGCAGCCGGTATGCTGGATGATATTGTTGCAGTTAATGAAGATGAAAAAAAGGCAGAATGGCGAAAAGTAGAGACAGAAAATAATATCATTGCATTTTGTGGGGAGCGTGGTGTGGGAAAAAGCAGTGCGATGATGACGTTTATCAATAGCCTTTCTAAAAAGAATGATTGGAATATGAACCCGATTTTCGCAGACTGTGAAAACGTAAAAGGTACTATTTTTTCAAAGCCAATCATTATCGATCCATCTACCTTTGATGATGTACATAATATTCTGGAAGTGATTGTAGCCAGTCTTTATAGAGAATTTCATGCAAAATATAAAGCGAATCCAGAGGGTTTTGACGCTTATAAACGGGAAGAACTGTTAGAAATGTTTCAGAAAGTATACAGGATTATATCCTTACTTAATAATCCAAGAAAAATGCTGGAAGAAGAGTTTGACGGTGAATCTAATATTGAGAACCTTTCCAGAATGGGAGAGAGTACTGCTTTAAAAAGAGAATTGAAACTCCTCATAAAGATTTATCTGGAATTTATGGTTAGCGGAAATGGCAAAAAAAAATTGCTGATAGCTATTGATGATCTGGATCTTTGCAATGCAAATGCATATAAAATGGCAGAGCAAATACGTAAATATTTGATTATTCCAGACGTGGTGATCATTATGGCATTAAAAATTGAGCAATTGCAGATGTGCGTGCAGGAAGAAAATTTTAAAAATTATAGTAATATACTGCGTGGCGGAGAAAAACCATCAGAATTTTATGAAGAAGTAAGAAATATGGCAGAGAAATATATTACAAAGCTGATTCCACGTTCCAGGAGAATTCATTTGCCAGATGCTCGATATCTTATGAATACACATATTCAATATCAGAATAGAAATGGAAGCCTCATTTATGAGAATCATATTTATAATTCACTAAGTGCTTCTTTACTGGATATGATTTATGCAAAAACTGGAATGCGTTTTCTTCTGAAACAAAATGGCACCAGCTGGCTTCAGGCGGACAATCTGAGAGATATGGTGAATATGATTGCTTTACTTGGAAATATGCCTGATCCAATTGATGATCAGGGATATTATGATAATATTGAAATATTTGCGGAATACATTGAAAAGGAATGGATTCCACAAAATTATGAGGCGGTGGAAGTTCAGGAATTGCAGTCTCTTTTAAAAATGCCCTATTTTCAGATGAATTCAGAGACTATCTATTTATTGCAGAATCGCTATGTGAATACGAAACAGAAACATTTGTTGCCTGCAACTGAGTATCATTTGGAAAACTATTATTGTTTTTTTTGGATACGGAAGTGGTTGGACGATTACAGGCATAGTGTCTATGAAAGAAATGCAGAAAAGTTTGCCTATGTTTTTAATATTTTATACACTATTCGTTTGAGCCAATTGCGTAGAGGAGAAAGGTATGGGGAGCTTAGTAATGCTCTTGGAGGATATGTGTGGGGAACAGAGTTTGATATTATGTTTTCAAACGCAAAAATTGACTCATATTTTTTGAATCGTTCCAGATTTTATCTGCCTACTTATCAGATTTATAATACTATAGCAGCCAGAGTCGGACAGGAGTTTGGCGTGGATAATGAAGTGTTAAATATGCATGGGATGTATGTGTCAAAAATACAGGAAAAGGATCAGCAAAAAGAATACAAGATTCTTACATGGCTTTTATTAGGTTTACTTTCCAATATGTATCGGACAGAAAACAGACCATCAGGATCTTTCGATGTATTAGTATATTCCTCAGAAACAGTCATTTTTTCCAATTATGTTTTGATGAAGAATCAGCAGATATGTATGGAAAATTATATTATTGGACTTTGCAATCCTGCTATGATGTATACGAAGATAAATATGGATATGCTGGGAATTACGTGGAATGAATATAACGATATTTTCACGAAAATTCTGAATGAAAATAAAGAAAAAATCGCAGCTTTTCAAACTATTTTTACTAATATGGATCTCATTTATGAGTTTTATGATTATTGCTACCGTTATCGTGAAACAAAAGAAGGTGGAGAGAAAGATGAACATGGTAAAACCAGAGCTGTTGTAGATAGATTTTTTCACAATGCGGAACATTTTTTGAGAGAGTACCTAAATATTACTTTAGAAGGCAAATTAAATGAATTGATAATGGAAAATATGGAGGGAGAAAAAAGAATAATTAACATCAGCGAATTGTATGCAGATATTTTTGATAAATTTGCGGATTCAATAAAAGAGGAGAAGAAAAACCAGCATGAATCAGAAGATAAGAGAGAGCAAATCTTGCAAGATTTGAGTAAGCAGTTGCATTCCGCTGTTTCCTATGAAACAGCAGAAATGCCGGTGTCAGCTTATCTGATCAAGAAATCAGCGCAGAATGTAAAGAAGAACCTGGACAATCTGGTATACAATATCAGAAGATATTTTGGTAAGCCCAGGGAGAATCAGGAGATGCCAGTTTTCGATACTCAAAGATTGATTCAGTATTACGGCGAAATACTGGATGTTTATCTTAGAGACCCTGGCGAAGCGGTATCAAAGGAACTTAGCGAGGAATACAAAGAAATAGTTCGCCGATATACAGAATTAATGAAGGAGTAGCTATGGATATAGAACGCGGAAATCTTGAAATCCTTTTTCAAAAAATCCCCTATATGTATGTGATCCAAAAAGATGATTCTTTCCATAGATGCTGTGCTTATAATAAAATTGCAGAAAATTTGTATATGCGGTATGCAGCGGATGTATTTCCGTATGCTACAGATGATGAAAGAAGAAACAGTTATAGATATATGTGTGAACAGATGCAGTGGAAAGAGAGGAAAGAAGGAAATATTTTTTTTCTGATATTTGATCTTGCTAAACGAATGTTGCGTCTGGATGGGGAAGAAGTTGAATGCAAGTTTGATCAATTGCTTCGATGGAGAGAAATTTCACTGAAAATGGGACAGGATTTTTTTACCTGTGCATATCTTGCTCAAAAGGATTGGGAAAACGGTGGCAGAACCCAGAAGTTCAGTTGGCTTCCAATTATCAGAAGTGATAATATCAGGCTTCACAACATTCTGGAAAAGGGTCTGGCAGAGAATCACTTTCATCTAAATGGCTCTACAAAAATATTTGAACTGAACTGGCTGTGCGTTATGAACCATATTGCAGGAAGAACAAAAGACTTCAAACAGATTAAAAGAACTATGCAGAGACAGTCGGGAGATAGTTTTGATTATTGGGGAGAAAAGGAAAAATTTTATACAGAGTGTCAGAGGGCTGCTTTATATAGAATTTATTTGTTTTCCTGCCTGAAACGGGATGAATATCTGATAAAAAGAACAGAAAAACTAATTCAAATGTTGCCAAAGGGGACGGAAACAAAAAATAGGGCAGAGACAGAGCTCTTAGCATTGACTCCAGAGCTACAGGATTTAATTATTATTGCAGGAAATATTTATGGTGCAGTGATAAATGGTGATGTACTGGACTATGCTCTTGAAAAAAGTATGATGCAGTATAATGATAATGTATGTAGATTGTTGGCGGGAGAACGGAAATTTCTTTACGAATGCTACAGGAGTGTATTAGCCAATATTTTTACAGATGAACAAAAAAATATATTTTATGCGTATCTGATTATAAGAACCGATTTCAGAGGAGAAGTTATCCAAAATAATGATAAAATTGGATTTGCAAATTTTTCAGACTATCAAGATCGAAAAGAGTATTTTATAGAAGGACATAAGGTCTATGAAGACGAACTTGTGCAACTGGCACTAAATGAAACTTTGATAAAGAAAAATATGATTTCTCTTGAAGCAAGAATCTGTCCAAAGGATACTTCGGCGAAATTATATGGTAGCTTAAAAAACTATGAGAAGTTGGTAAAAAAGGGAACATCTGAAGATACATATGAAAAATTGATATATGTATTTCATTTTCCAAAGGTGAAAGATAATGGATTTTCAGAAGGACGACCGAGAAATTATAATGTTCGTGTAAAATCAAGAAAACAAGCCAGAAGTATAGTGGCGATGCTAGAAAAGAAAAGAGAAATAAATTGCCATGTTAAAGGTATTGATGCATGTTCCAGTGAGATTGCCTGCAGACCGGAAGTGTTTGGTCAGGTGTTTCGTTATTTGTCGGATATAAGAATTGTTTCTGAATGTGTTTTCAATCAAGCGGTAAATACGGCAAGAATACCGCAGAATCTTCGTATTACCTATCACGTGGGGGAAGATTTCCTTGATCTTGTAGACGGATTACGCGCAATTGATGAAACGATATTATTTTGTAATCTGAATAGAGGCGATCGCTTAGGCCATGCATTGGCTCTTGGAATTGAACCTCAGAACTATTATTGTATGAAAGGTAATAAAGTAATTATTGCGAAACAGGTTCTTCTTGATGATGTTGTGTGGATGTATTGCAAAGCAAATGAACTGGGATGCCATATAGGAGAACAGCTGAAAACAGAATTGATAGAAACATATTATCAACTGTATAAAGAAATATATGAAAATAATATACGGGAGGAAGTTTGCCCTTCTGTTCATGAATATTATCAGGGGTGGAAATTGAGAGGAGATAATCCAGAAATTTATAAATTGAATGAGGTGCAGTTTAAGAGCGTTATTGTGAGAACAGAATTGTTGAAGTTTGACCGCTATCAATTAAACCCACGGGTCAGTAATGAAGTGCGCAGAAATAGAAAGTATCAAAGATTGTATGAGCTGTATCACTATAATGAGGCAGTCAGAAAAGAAGGAGATAAGATTACAGAATTTAAAATACATAAAGAGTATATCAATTTGGTGCGTCAAATTCAGGAACAAATGATGCAGGAACTTGCTTGTAAAGGAATTGGAATAGAAACCAATCCATCTTCTAATTATCTGATTGGGACAATAAAGAAATATGAGGAACATCCCATATTACGGTTTAATTCACGAAAACTCAAGCAGACAAATGGAAAAAATCATCTTAGTGTATCCATCAATACAGATGATCAGGGGGTATTTGATACACTTTTGGAAAACGAATATGGATTGATGGCTCTTGCATTGAAAAAAGCAACAGATGAGGATTTGAATACTTTGTATGATATAGAAGATATTTATGAATGGATCGACTATGTGCGGAGTATGGGGGTAAACCAGGTTTTTTAAGATGCCAATGGAAGAAATTGTTAAGTTCTTAAAAGAAACAAGCGGCAGGGAAATAGATATTGGATATTTACGGATAATAAAGAGGAAAAACAAATGAGTAAAGCGAAAGTAAGTTATGATTATTTTAACAATAAGAGAGATTATCCCAAATGGCCAGACTATAGACGGAAATGCCATTTGGATATTTCAAAACGAGATTTTTTAAAGTATGCAATATTAAATGGCAGATATAACAACAACATTATGTCAGGTACAGCGCAAACATTTTATTCTTCTATTTGCCAAATGGCAGTAAAAAAGGATAGAGGATTTTGGACTTTGTCGGATGATTATAAGTATGCTGAAGACACATATAAAGCTGCAATTTCTTTTGCAATGGGGATGCTAGCTACAAGAGTTATCGCAAATAAAATATATAAAGTTTCGCGTCTGTATCACTTTAAAGAAAAGCGATTTGAAGCAGGTCATGAAAAAAGTAGATTGTCACCAGATTGGTTTGGAGTAGATCAACAGATGCATCCATTTTTATTTGAAAGTAAGGGTACGGTAAAAAAGAAAATTGCTCTTCAAACAATAAATCACGCAGCTAATCAATTGAGTAATGTAAGAATAATTACAGATACTTTATCGAACAAGCAGTACTGTATAACGAATAAGCACATAATCTGTTCATGCTTTGATTTATGTAATAATGTGGATAAAGTCTGGTGTATCCATGATATAGATCCCATAGAAAGTGAAGAGGATAAATTCTATATTAACATTGATGAGGAATGTTTTCTTTACTATGATGCGTTTATCAAGTATGTTGAATCATTGGAGGCTGATTGTGAACCAATGCTTATAGACAAACAAGATTACTGTTGCTGGGTATATGACAATGAAAGGTATTGTATTTTGGGGACAATATATAATTTGGTAAAATCAGAGGAATACAATGAGAAAAATAAATATCGTAATTTTAACGATAGTGTTAACAAGGAACTTAGTAAGATAAAGAATTTAGAACGAATTTTACCTGATGCTTCTTCTTATGAAGATGGAATAATAATTTGCAACCCCAATATAAAGCCTGATAATAATTGAGCTGTAAATGGAAAGATTTTCTGCAATATGCATTGCTTAAGATTGAATTGATTTATATGATACCAGGATGGACTCACAATATTATTAATCTTAGCAAGACCAAAGATCCTGTGGCGCAGCCATGAAATACCGGTCAGCCCCGGCAAATTTTGCCAAAGCTGACCGGATTTATCTTGATACTCAGATCTTATAGAATACTTTATACCATTCTGCAAATTTTCTAAGTCCATCTCTTAAGCTGTGCTTGGTTTGAAGCCAAAATTTCTTTCAAGAGCAGTTGTGTCTGCATAAGTAACCGGCAGGACCGTAAACGGTAAAGAAGAGAAGTCCTGTGGACGGAATGTTATAGAGCTTGGAATAGGCATGCGCCACTAACTCATTGGATTTCTTGGTTTCATATGCTTCACCTATCTGTAAAATATGCTGTTTAAAGTATCATTGTTAAAGAGAAGATTCTTTTTAATCTGTGCTTTATAGTATCACCCTTAGCGGAATAATGCAATAGTAAATGCGAAATTCTGTTTTAAATAGCAACACATCGTAAGAAACTGGAAAATATCTGCATTTGCTCATTAAGAATCCTTATGTTATAATAACAAAATGTCGAAGCATGTTTGAATAATCAAAAGAGGAGATTATTTGTGGATAAAAATAATAAGGCAGCTAAAATACTTAAACATGATGTTCCGCTGCGGCTGGTGAAGGTGCTGAATATTTTTTGCCTGACCATTCCCTTTGCCTGCTGCTGGTATGGATATTATGCAGGAAAGATAGAGAATACCTTTAGCAGACGCGAAAATTTGCTGATGATTGGCTTGTTTATGGTGGTGTATTTCCTTTTTGCCAGATGATTATTCCGGGGCTCTCTGAGCCACCTGTCCGGACTTTGAGAGCCACTATTCCGGGAAATGAGAGCCAGTTAAAATTTCTGATTTTGGATGATTAATAATATTTGTCAGAACCGTACTTGTAAAGGCTGCTAATACACCGCTAAAGCGGCTTCGGCCTTGACAAGTACTATCCTGCCAAATAAGTAATAATCAAGCAAAATCATAGTGGCTCTATGCCACTGGAACACTGGCTCTAAGATAGCCGGACAGGTGGCTCTACCACATCGTAATATTCAGCCAGAGTTTACAGTGCTTTTCTGGTTTCCGTAAACCGTATTTCAGAAATGGTTTATAGTCAGGTGCTGGCAGCTTTGATCACAGATGGTATCAGTTATCTGGTGATTGCTCTCTTGGTAAGAGGATTTCCTAATATTATACCAGGGTTTATGGCTTTTGCCGGTCAGATTTTTATGTCAGCCTTGTGGTGCTTTTTGGCACATCACTGGTATTTCAGGGCATTTCCGCCTCAGAAGACATTGATTGTCTATGATATCAGAGACGGACTGGAAAGCCTGATCAACCAGTATGATCTGGAACGGAAGTTCCATGTATGTGAGATCGTGCAGGTGAAGGAGTGTCTGGATTGATTTCAAGGAAGAGTTCAAGAAAATAAAACTTTTATAAAGAGGTGTTAGAATGGATAAAAAAACAACGTTGGAAATGATTGCAGCAATTTCAAATGCAAACGGTACATCAGGCTTCGAAGATGAAGTGGTTGCAGCAATT